>Ga0210051_1006853_pt1 | contig 10693 bp, 10 predicted proteins | sample CryGey092014_all_FD_185464 | JGI IMG/M metagenome (GOLD analysis project Ga0210051, IMG submission 185464) | Groundwater microbial communities from aquifer - Crystal Geyser CG23_combo_of_CG06-09_8/20/14_all (SPAdes) (version 2) | ecosystem: Environmental > Aquatic > Deep subsurface > Groundwater...
AGATCAACTTTCACAATTTCTTTTAACGATTTGACATTGGGGTTATTGATCCCGCGAATATTGGGATAAATCTGGCGAATTATCCGGTTTTTATTTCCCCGATAATCCTTGATTTCCTGAACTCCGCCCACGCAAGCACAAGCCCCGATGGCAATCAAAATTTTGGATTTATTTCTGACTGTTTTAAGCCGTCTCTCCTGCTCTTTTGTTAAGGGCGTACCTTCGACAATGGCAATATCATATTTATCAACATCGGGCAGTCCCTCAATCAATCTAAAATCGCCAATATTCACTTTAGTTAAAAATTCCAAAAACCTCTCTCCTAAATCAAATATAGAAACCTGGCATCCCTCACAGCAGGTTAAAGAAAGTATAGCGATAACGGGTTTCTTATCCACCATAATAATTTAATTATAACAAAAATATTTGAAGAATAGAATAAATCTCGTCTCCTCGCTTATTTTCTACGGCCGTAGGAATTAGGCGATATTTATATTTATGCTTATAGTATAACAGGATAAAATTATAATATAAAATGACCTCGCAAATTTTTGGCGAGGTCATTGCTGTCCATTAAATAAGTCGATTGCCTGTTTTGTTTTGTTGTGAAGCAACAACACCTGCTCTTCTGTCAGTTGCTCTCGTGCAAGATTAATATGAAAGCTGACCCAATCGTTTACTCGAATCTCATCTAAAAACCCTTTCTTTATTTCAGTCTTTCTGTTCGTTAGATCGAACCCGCCATCCTTCCAGATTAGGACCTCGTAATCAACTATCAGTCCTTGGTCTGTTATTTTTTCGACCATGCCCCAGGAAATTTTACACTCATCGCGAGAAGCCAAATCTGGCACTCCCGAACTTAAATTCGGCATAGGGCTGACTAAAACAGTAAAATTGTGAAAAAGAAAAAGGTTTTTTCCTCCCACTGAAATCAGTTTTGTCAGCTTATTTCCTGTCCAATATGCTCTCACAACCTCCTCAGCAAAAGGGTCTTTTATGTCGTTATTTTTGGCAATCAGATGGTACCAATCATAAGAAACCAGTTTTTTTAACAGTTCAGCTACCTCCTCTCGGTTTTCCCCTGCCTGGATCAATCTCAACAGTGCTTCGTTAATTTTGAGCATTCTTGCTTTTCGACAATCATAGCTATAAAGAGCGGCGAGTTTTAATCCTTTTAAACTCATTTTTCCTCCTTTCCTTCCTTGGGTTTAATTACATTAAAGATCTCTTCAGCTTCTTGGGCTGAAATTTTTTTTATTATAAAACCATTGCTGATTAAGGCATAATCCCCTATTTTGACATTCGGCATAAGCTGGACGTCAACTTCTTCTTTCTTGCCAATAAAATCAACAATGGCTTTATTCTTTTTAATTTCCAAAATTTTAACCGGAATACTTAAACACATAACTATAAATGATGGTCAGCCAAAGTGCTGGCAGCAAAAGAATCCGGCTTAATTCTTACAAAGAAACCGCTGCCTTTTATCATTCCGACGATTTCTTTAATCATGTCTCTTGTCGGACCTTTTTGCCCAATATCTACATGAATTTCCAGTTCATTGCTGAAAATAATTTCCTGGTTTAATCCATTCGATTCTTTTTCCAGTAATTCGAACATTTCACCGATGGATTGACCCATGTCAAGTTTCACATTATGCAACTCCAATTCTTTTTCCAATAATGCTCCGGCCAAAGCCAAAGAAATCACCGCCTCTTGGTAAATTCTGCTTCGTAAATCAAACTTTCTCTCATCATAAATTCGTGACCAAAAATATCTTCCTCCCTTTCCTATTCTGTGAACCGCCACCACGCAAACAAACTCCACGCCCTTTTCTTTTATCTCGGAATCGGTTCCAATAACTATTCTGTGTTTTATCTCGGGCATTTCTTTCCTGTAATCAATCAATTCTTTAATAATCTCGCCCAAATTCATAATGCCCTTACTAGGACTGTAAAAAACCCCTCCTTTTATCAGGTTTTTTATCTCATCTAAGTTCATATATAAATTTTAGGGGCCTGTGCTCTGATTCTGTTCTGCTGGCTGCTGTTCAATGGGAACTTGTTCAGGCTGTTTGGGTGGACCGAGCTCTGGTGAGCCCAAAGCAGGCAGACCAGCCCTCAAATTAGCCAGAATTTGTTTAATTTGGTCGTTATCTGGATTCAATTGGGCAATTCTTTCAAACTGGTCAATGGCTGATTCTTTATCACCCTCTCGGTCATAAAGCAATCCCAAGAAATATCGGGCATTTGAGAAATTATCGTCTAAAACAATGGCGCGGATAAATTCACCCTTGGCCTGGGCATATTTCTCTACCTTATAATACAGAACTCCCAATTCGAAAGCTACGCCGGTATCACTTGGGAGAAGTTGTCTTTCAGTTTCCATTTTGGCGATGGCCTCGGTTAATTTACCCTGGGCCTCGTAAACCCGGGCTGCTTCAAAAAGTGCCGGGGCGTAATCAGCCTTAACATCGATTGCCTGATTAAACTTTGCCAGAGCATCATTCAAATATTTATTTATCTGATCCTGGGTCGCTTTGTCTTTCTTTCCCTGATTAGCTAAAAGCGTTGCCCTTGTTACCAAAACCCTTCCCCATTCCGTATAGGTAAAAGGATTTAGTGGTTCGAGCTTTAGTGCTTCGCTATAAGAAGATTCGGCCCAATCATCTGCTCCGTTAATAAACCCTATCAACTGCCTATAAACCTGACCTCTTACTAACCAGTTACCAACATCCCTGGGAGACAGCGTAGTGGCACGGACAGCCGAGTTAATGGCATTAATCGCGTCAACCTGAACAAGATTTAAACGCTGCTGCTGGGTTAGATTTTGTAATTGGACATCTCGGTTCATTTTCAGAATAAAAAGTTGGGAAAGAGCCAGATAACTCCTGTCTTCATAAGGGTTGATAACCGTAGTTTTTATAATCTTATTGATGCCGTTATCCAAATCCCCCTTCACCTGAACCAGGTCCACACCACTCTTATAAACTATTTCAGCAACAAACCTGGTTCCCTGAATATAGATAAATCCGACCATCAGCACAATTATAATTACAAAAGAAAAACTCGCTAAAAGGAGAATACCCGGGGATTTTCTTAAATTATAGACTTTTTCCTTAAATACGGAACTTTCGGCCAAATAAATAGCGAACAACAGCCAGAAAGCAAACATCAAAGTAATATTTTGCGGGTAGATAAAAATCCCAACAGCCAATCCCAACCATCCGGCAAATAATCCTATCTCCAAAAATTGTTTCAGAATATTGTCTCCTTCCACTACTGTTTTCGTTAAACCCTTTATTCCTTTAAAGATAAATATAAGCAATATCAGCAGAAAAGAAACTAAACCAACAATTCCCAAATCAGAAGCTATGGAATAAATTTCCGCAGCGGGATTGGCAAATCTCACGTTCCAAAAAGCTGTCTGGTTAACTGCCGGAGATTTGTATTCTGTATAATTAATTACAAAACTCTCGGGACCCGTTCCCAATATCGGTCGGATTTTCAATACTTTTTCTACCACATCCAAGCTGCCTCGATGGGTTAATCCCACTTCTATGGGCAGATTGGGACTGAAGGGCAAAGCTGGCTTAAAGAAAATAAAGATAAGAGCAATAGCCAAAATGGTTATCGGCCAAGCGAGCCAACCGATACTTTCCTCGAGTTTTACTATCCTCATTAATCCGAATATCAATATTACGGCTATGCCTACCATAAGCACCAACCATAAAACCCAAAAATTCAAACTAATCAAAATTACCAAGTTAAGCAGTCCCAGAAGAACCAAAAATATTTTTATGTTGGCCCTCTTTATCACGAACAGCAAAGCGGTTACCAAAGTCAAAACCGTGGCCGAAAAAATACCCAAAGCATTTACTGTTCCTACGGTGTTAAAGGAAACTGACCTGGTAAAACTCCAGGAAAAAATAAAAGCGCCCCAAATCTGAAGCAAAGCGAAAACCGTAACCACGGCCGATGAAACCAGAAAAACAAACAAGAGTCCGAAGGTATCCTTCAACCCCTTAAAATTATTAACAATCAAAATATACAAAGCTATAAGGCATAAAATATTCACCAAGCCGCCATTCAAATGCGTTGACCAACCGACCAAACTGCCGTATGGTCGCAATGAAAAAATAGTGGCCAAAACATAAACCACCAGGAAAACACCAAGAAAAATATTCAAGATATTACTTTTCCAACTAACCTGTCCCTGGTTCAGAATTTTTATTAACCAAAGAATAAAAGTAATAACTACCAAAAATATCAGCAATACTTGTTTATTGAACTCGACGCTATTAATGGTTATGGGCAAAAACCAAATGGGAAGCAGAAATACCAGGACGTAAATAAGTTTCTGGACAACCTTATCCAGGGTAATGCTCCCTTTGGAAAATGCCAGATTGGAAAAAAACGATTTTAAGTTTGCCATATGTGTATAATTAATTATTATATTTTTTTATTATGTTATAATGATAACATAAAAATTATAATGCAAGCAAATTGTATAATTATACATATAATTATACAAGAGACAAAATTATAGCATATATGGAAAAAAAATACTACACAATCAAACAAGCGGCAAAAATTATAGGAGTTACTCCCCTTACACTTAGAAACTGGGATAAAAACGGCAAACTGAAAGCCTATCGCCACCCGATTAACAATTATCGGGTTTATAAGCCGCAACAACTCGAATTGTTTTTAAGGAAGATGGATATCAGTCGGGAAAAGAAAAAAAGAAAGAAAATAGATATTTATTATATCTAAAAATTTGGAAATTTAAAACCCCCCGCATCGCGGGGGGTTCTTCTTACCAATAAACTCTTTTGAAACGCATCATCCTGATAACAAACAAATATTTAACTTTGAAATAAAATCTAATCAAGGCCTTATAAAATTTGCTTTCTTTTTTGCTTGCAAGAATTTCCAAAAGTTTATTCTCCCGTAATCGGCAATAAATAAAGAAAGTAATGAAACAGCTAATTACAATAATCAAAACCATCAAAGACATCGAATTGACACCGGTCTTCACTGTGCCTGCTCCCAAAACCTGACCTGATCTGTAAATAATTACTGAAGCCTGATCAGAAATTTGAGAAACATTATCAGCACTAGCATAAACCATATTGATCAGGGTGGTGGAACCAGCGCCAAAATTATCAGCCGAGGCAATCTTAATTTTAAATTCAATGGTCTTGGTCTCGCCTTGCCCTAAGGTCCATAAAACCAATCCCGAACCGACTACGTCTCCGCCCCAGGAAACGCCATTAATGGTGGTACTGCCGCTAATAATTAAGGTATTAATGGGTGGAGTATCCCAAATTTTTACATTATTCAGATTTGTGTTTCCAAAATTACTAACCTGAATCGAAAATTCCACTTCCTCGCTGGGACTGGCAAAAAAGGAGTCTTGCCATTCAACCTGATTTCTACTAAGATTACGACCCAATTTAGTAATAGATAAGCCGTAATTCTGAGCTTGTTGTTTATTTACTATAATCTGGGCAGAATCATTGATTTCGCTACAGGTTTTATCTGCCCAAGCATAAGCATAATTGGTTAAAGTAATGGAGCTAGAACCGAATTCGCTGGCTGAAGATAATTTAGCCTTAAATTTTATCTCCTTAGAATTACCGACATAAAGATTACCCAAAGAAATGCCATTATTGTAAATTATGCCATCCTCTTTATAGGCTCCATTAATGGTTGTGCTACCAGAAATATAATTTAATTTTACTGGTAATTGATCTCTGACCTTAGAATTATCGGCTGTTTCATTACCAACCGAAGTTATCCTAATTAATATTTCGATTTCATCACTCGGATTGGCAAAAACTGCATCTGCCCAGTAATCAGAATTTTGGGTAATATTTCTAACTTGTTTATTAATTTGAAGCGATGGCGAGCAACCACTGTCTTTTTTGACCTCCACTGTAGCTGTATCATAAATAGTGGCAACCCCAACAGCATTAGCATAAGCATAATTGGTTAAACTGGTAACTCCAATATTAAACATACTTGCCTCGGCTATCTTGGCCCTGAACTTAACTGTCTTGGTTTGCTGCGAAGAAAAATCACCGATATAAATTCCACCAGAAACAATACCGTCGCCATGAGAATAACCATCAATAGTAGTAGAACCATTAATGTAGGTTAAGCGATTGGGTAGATTGTCCCAAACTTTTACGTTGGTCACGGAATTACTGCCGCTTGAACGAACAATTAAAGAAAATTCAATTTCGTCTCCTGGCCTGGCATCAACCGAGCTGAGGGTTCCCGAACTAGTGGTAATGTTTCTGGCTAATTTATCAATACTTAAACCAAGACTGCTACTTACCATAGTGGAAACATAATTACTGTATTGAGAATTTGTCTCGCTGCTATCTATAACAGCTCTGTTTTTTATCTCTATACTACCAGAAGGAATAGAATTACTAATCTTGGCTCTGACAGTTATCTGACCGGATTGACCGGAATTTAAAGTTCCAATATTCCAAGTATCTGTTCCAGAACTTGGAGTCGGGGTGGCACTGACAAAAGTAAGATATTGCTGATTAGAATTATTAAAAGGATCTGTAATTACTACATTTGTTCCTGGTCCCTGACCAGTATTTGAATAATTCAAAGTATAAATAATCTCATCTCCTGGTGAGGCAGAAGTCTTATTTACTGTTTTGGTTATATTCAACGAAGGTAATTTGGGTAATTCTTTTGTTACAACGATTCTGGTAGAATCACTGATTTTACTGACACCATCAGCCCAGACCCAACCCAGATTTAACAAATCGATTTGACCGATAGTAAATAAATTTTCCTCGCCTACATTGACTTCAAAAATAACTGTTTTCGGTTGACCGGGTGAAACATTGCCAATATTAATACCGGTTCCGGTAATGCCATCCGCTGTAGAAACGCCGTCAATGACCGTGGAGCCAGCAACATAATTTAATTTATAAGGCAATAAGTCACTGACCATTACATTGGTAGCGGTTCCTGTGCCAGTAGCGGCAATAACAAGGGAAAAGGCTAATCTTTGAGATGGCTTAGTTTGGGTTGTCTCTGCCCAGGAAGTGCCATCAGTAATATTTCTTCCTGTTTTGGAAATAGAAAGATATACCGAGCTTTTAACGTAAGTTGAAACATAATTACTGTATTGAGAATTTGTCTCGCTGCTATCTATAACAGCTCTGTTTTTTATCTCTATACTACCAGAAGGAATAGAATTACTAATCTTGGCTCTGACAGTTATCTGACCGGATTGACCGGAATTTAAAGTTCCAATATTCCAAGTATCTGTTCCAGAACTTGGAGTCGGGGTGGCACTGACAAAAGTAAGATATTGCTGATTAGAATTATTAAAAGGATCTGTAATTACTACATTTGTTCCTGGTCCCTGACCAGTATTTGAATAATTCAAAGTATAAATAATCTCATCTCCTGGTGAGGCAGAAGTCTTATTTACTGTTTTGGTTATACCGATATAAGGATTTCCGGCAACGGTAACAAAAAAGTTTGCACAATTACTGTATTGGAAAACGGTTGCGTTGCTTTGAATACTGCCTCTGTTTTTGATTTCGGTTGTTCCTATAGGGATGCCGCTATTATTAACGCTGGCCCTGATGGTTATCTGACCCGATTGACCGGGGCTTAGGGTTCCGATATTCCAGGTATCCGTGCCGGTGCTTGGAGATGGGTTGGCGCTGACGAATGAAAGATACTGTTGATTGACATAATTAAAAGTATCTTTAACTATTACTCCGGTGGCAATTGCGTTTCCGATATTTGCGTAGTTTATAGTATAAACCACCTCATCACCCGGCAAAGTATTGCTTTTATCAACTATCTTATTAATAACTAAAAGCGGAACAGCTGGTTCTTCTTTGTAACCATAAATTCTTACGGCTTTTATGTCTATGCTTGAACCGGTTCCTTGAAGAAATAAATCACCATTAGCTGGAAATTGCATTGTTTTTGAAACAACGTCTTGGTAAACTTTTAAAGCGACAGCAAGATCATCGCAGTTATCAGAGACATAATCTCCCATATCTGGAACATCTGCTACATCTGTATAAGTTGTGGGAGGAGTAGTGCTATTAAGCCCGGCCTTAGAATAAACCCTCATCGTCTCATTCGACTGAGAAGGATAGGCGCTGTGATGAGTATAAGCCAATTCCATGTCTAAGCTATAATTTCCGGCTGGAGCATTTAAATCAATCCAGGCATGCCAGGCTTCTCCTTGATAATTGGCTGTTAATGTGGTGGTTGTTCCGATATTTGTGCAACTATTATCTTCAGCGTCTCCGTGAAATCGCAAATCATTAACATAAATCCAGCCGCTGTCATACCAGTCCGCAGCTTTTACGATGTTAAGGGGAACAAAAATAGATAATAAAACACTGACAGTAGTTAAAATCGCCATTGACTTGTCAGTGAATTGCTTTGTTGTATCAAAAATTTGTTTTTCCATAATTTTTTATTAAATTTTATTAATTTCTTTAATATTAAAATATTAGCATATTATTTAAATATTGTCAATAGATATTGCTTTTACGGCTATTCGCTTCCAGTTGGTATTGATGGGCCAACAGCTTAAAATGTAAAGAATGGATTGATTATTCTGATTGGCGATATTCAAATTGGCCGGCATCTGGATTTCTTTCTCGATTACTTGATAAGTATATTTGTTGTTCTGCGAAAAAAGGAAAATTTCATCTCCGGGATTAAGTTTATTAATTAAACTAAAAATTGAACCGTAATTTCCCTTATACCAAGGATAAGCAGAACTATGACCCAAGATAATTATTGTTCCTCTTTCCCCTAATAAAGCTGATTCTGGCCAAAAAGCCACCCCTTTTTCTAAGGCATTCTGAAGAGAATTTTCGCTATTATCTTCTGGCCATATAATCGGCGCATCTATTCCCAAGAAAGAAATTACTATCCGTTGTGGAATTTGATGTGATCCGTCTTCTTCGTTACTCACTCTTTCTAAGTTTACCGGAGACGGACCCAAAAAATGATATTTTAATTGGGCATAGATAAAACGACCATTAAAAATAAAAAGGCTAAAACCAAAAACGAGCAAAAACAAAAAAAGAAAGATTAAAACCTCCTTCATATTAAGCGTATAATTATTAATTAAATTATGTCGATCCCTTGATTTAAAAATGCCTGACCATTAAAAGAAGCGATACCAGCTATTAAAATAATAATAACTAAAGCGGTGAAAATCAATCTTGGGTATTGAACCCTGATATTTATAAAAACAGTTAACAATAAAACCAGGGTTAAGAGTCCAGCAATAATAAAGTAAATGTCATTGACCGCTGATTCGGATTTTTCGCCGATGGTAGTTAAAACTTTTTTCGACTGGAGCGGTTGGGATTGAACTTCTTGACCCTGAATATTTTTATCCTCAGTCGTCGTTCCGGTTACCGAAGGAGAACCGATTTCCTGTTCGGGTTCGGGGGTGGTAATTTCCACCTCAGATGAAGCGGGTTGTTTAATTTCCGGCTTTTCTACTTTTTTACCAGCGACCTTGCCAAATAGCTGAACAGCCAAAACAGTATTTCTTCCGTTTATCTTCCCCTCGACCACGGCTATGCCTATTTCCTGATAATTGCTATTTAAAATATTGTCACGGTGAGAAGGAGAATTCATCCAGGCCCGATGGAGAAACTGGCTATCGGTAAAATCCTTAGCCAGGTTTTCTCCGGCAGCTACATAATTATAACCAACCGCATCAAACCAGTGCCAAGGGGTTATACCCAATGGGCTGGTATGGGCAAAATATCCGTTAGTCAACATATCTTGAGCTTTTTCTTGGGCCGCCTGAACTAATTTCTCGTTTATTGTTAAGGGCTGAAGTCCTTCGGTAACTCTTTCTTTGTTGGCTAAGTCAACTAATTCCGAACTGGTGACAACAGCGAACTCACTTGTTTTTGGGAAATAGAAAAACCAGGAAAAAAGTAAAAATTTTATAACTAACAAAATTACGGCCAAAACAAATAAATTTTTGGGTCTTAGAATAAACGGATGATAATCATTGTGCCGAGATGGGAAAAAAGCCTTCATGTTTCTATATTATACAAAACAAAAATATATCTGTCAAGCAAAATCCCGCACGCTGGCGGGATTTTCTCTCACTCGTCTATCTCTTACTCCACTGCGGTCCTCGACGAGCTTTCTTGAGACCGAATTTCTTTCTTTCGACTTCACGAGAATCACGGGTAAGATATCCCGCCTTTTTTAATTTTTTTCGAAAATTGGTATCGAAGAGAATCAAAGCGCGGCTCAAGCCATGTCTAATCGCCTCGGCCTGAGCACTTACTCCCCCACCCTTTACTTTTACTGTACCCCTGAACCTGTTCATCGATTTCAGACGCGAAAGAGGACTTTCTACGGTCTTTTGTAAAAGCAAATTAGGAAAATAATTTTTATAAGGTTTATCGTTTATTAGTAAATTTCCCTCGCCAATTGAATTGACTGGATTGGAAGTAAAAAGCCGCACTCTGGCAATGGCTGTTTTTCTTCTTCCCACTGCTTCAAAATAATCCTTACCTATTTCGGTAGAGGCTTCTACAACTTTTTCTTTCTCTGGTTCAATAACTTTAGTCTTTCTCGATTTTTTGGCCGCCTTGGACGACTTTTTGGTCTTTGATTTCTTCGGCATATAATTTAAGATTTTTAAT
>Ga0210051_1006854_pt1 | contig 10692 bp, 12 predicted proteins | sample CryGey092014_all_FD_185464 | JGI IMG/M metagenome (GOLD analysis project Ga0210051, IMG submission 185464) | Groundwater microbial communities from aquifer - Crystal Geyser CG23_combo_of_CG06-09_8/20/14_all (SPAdes) (version 2) | ecosystem: Environmental > Aquatic > Deep subsurface > Groundwater...
AGTAAAAGTAAACCGAGAAAAAAGAGAAGGCGTAAAAAGGATACTAAATGAAAATACTTTTTATGGGAGACGACCCAGAAAGTGTAACTGGATTTGCTATTGTAAATAAATATATAAGAAATGTATTCAAGAATCTAGAAGCAAAATATCCTTTAGATATTGTATATCTATGTACAAATATAAAGGCCGAAAGGGATATTATATTTGAAGATGGGCATTATAAAAAAGGATACATTTATGCTTATAATAATATAAAGACTAGAATCGAACCATTTCTTATAGATTTTATTGAGTGGCATAAACCTGATTTAATTTTCATTCATAATGACTTAGACTTTACATATAATTTATTATATGGCATCCATAGTTTTTTGGATAAAGGAATTCTTGAAATTACAAAAGCTCCAATAATTTGGCTGGGCCCATTTGATTCACTTGAGATTACAGAATTAGATAAATTCGTGATAGATAATACTATAGCAAGTTTTCCATATACAAGATATGGTAAAGAAAAACTAAAAAGCACAGGGCTATTTAGATTAGGCGCTAGTTTTCCTATACCAATTGGCGTTAAAAGAATTGAGCATGAGAATAGAAGATTTCTTAGTGTGTCTGTAAATAGATATAAAAAGAGATTAGATTCACTTGTTGATAGTTTTATGGTATATAAAAAAAACTATGATCCAAATGCAACATTAACAATTAAGACATTTAAGAATGACTATTTTCAAGAACTTTTTAAACTACCAACTGATTGTGGTATTATAGTCCTGGATAAATATATGACAGATGAAGAAATGTTAGAACTTTATAAAAATCATGATACTTATATATGTACTACTCCTAATGAAGGATGGGGATTTGGAATGAGTGATGCTTCTCATTTTGGAATGACAATAATTGCACCTGATTTTCCAGTACATTATGAATCCGCTGGTAATTCTATGATACCTATTCCTACTATACCAAATTTAAAAACATTTGATGGTTCTAGATATTTACCTATAGTAAATTATTCTGGATTGCCTGAATTAATGTCTCATAAAAAGCCTGTTTCTAATCCTATTGATTATTGGGAAGAAAGCACTAATGAATTTAAGATAGCTTTAGAATATATAATACAGGATATAATAACATGAAAGAAAAAGTTATAGAATCAATTTTAGTAATAAAAAACAGTTGAGAATAATATATGAAAATAACAATAATAGGAAGATATGTCGGTTATGCTATTTCATATAGTAGAATAACACATGACATTGCAACTATGTTATCGTTAAAAGGACATAAAGTAGACGCTGTTGGGTTTGTAACTTATCCTACTCCAATTAGGAAATATACCCCTTATAATGTGTATCATTTACCTGAGTATGTTAAAATACCTAATAGAGGAAAAGATAACCTAATCGAAATGATAAATAATTCACCTTTACAAGAACCAGATCTCGTTCTAATTATAGAGGATGTATCTTATGGTGATTTGGTAAATAGACTAAAATCTTATTGGCCTCATAGTAAATATATTATGTTTACTATGTTTGATGCATTACATTTAACAGATAGTATGTTCTTTGCAGGTGGTCCAAAAAAGATATTTGATGTATTCAATTCATATGATAAAATTATAGTTCCTACAAAACTATCTAATTCTATTTTTGCTAAAAATAATATATACACTGAAGTGTGCCCATTATGGTTTAATGAGAATATATTTCAGCATTCAAATGTTATAAAAACAAACAAACCTACTTTTCTTACAGTTGCTAGAAATACTGAAAGGAAAAACTTAGGAAATTTGTTATTCGCAATTCGTGACTTGCAAACTGCAAAATCTAATGTTACTTTTAGATTTAGAACAGAGTTTAGGCTGTATGATGGAACATCAATTGATTTACCAGGTCTTGTATCTAATTTAGGATTATCTAGTGATTATATCTCATTTGATAGGTTTAATCCTGTAGAAGGATATGAAGAAAGTTCTTTAATTTATTCCTATAACTATTCAGATTATGGAATTTATCCTTCTATAAGAGAAGGATGGGGATTACCTCCTCTTGAAGCTCTTGCGTGTGGCAAACCTGTATTTGTCCCAGATAATGGCGTAATGAACGAATGGGTACCTGATTATCTTCCACGAATAAAATCAAATGGATGTAATATAAGCGGTGGATTTACATCAGAAGAACCTATAATTAACAATATTAGTATTTTTGAAATAATAGATAAGACATTAAAAGGGGAGTATAAGTTTCCATCACCTGAAAAGATAAGAGAAAGTGTTATGGAATTTTCAATGAGTAATGTTATGCCAAAATTATATAAATCAATTATTTCTTAACACATCTCAGAACAAATGTGTTATAATGCGTATAAAGGAGAACTAAATGGAAAACACAGGAAAAACAAATTTCAAAGATTTTTTACCTAAACATAAATCTAATGATTATATTCGAAAAAATCTTAAATTTGTAAAACATATAGAGATTAAAGGTGAAATTCCATTACTTACATCAGAGATAGGATTAATATTAGGTGTTGCAGAATATGAAGGCAAAACTTATGTTGCAATGTTAGAACCTACTACTCTTAAAGTATTTATAAATAGAATACTTGGAGACTTCAAAACTCTAAACGAAGTTACTGCGGCTGGTTTTGAGGATATCGTGCAAGATGATATATTCTTTTTAATTAGTGCATTCTTTGAAGAAGAGAATATAATTAATAATATGGCTATTGTAAATGCCATTGGTAAATATATAGTTAAACTCGCAGGTAAGAATGGTATGGATACTTCTATTGCTTATAGCGCATTAAGAGATGCAATTAAATATGCAACATTAGGCTATATAGTTCCTCATGAATTAAAGGATATTCTTTTATCTACACAAAATATAAAAGAAAGAGTTCAGTTACTTATCGCATTAGTAGAAAATAAACAAAGGTTAATCAAATAACAATGAAAAAGAAAGAGCGTACTATAAATAAAGATAATATAGATAAAGCCGTATCCTTACGGCTTAAAAAAACTAAAAATGGTAATATAGAGCTCCTTTCTTATTGTGATGATTGTATAGTAGAAGATTGCAAATTTTACAAGATACTAACTCAACTAATCGGTATCTATAAGTTCCAAATATCTATAGTATGTCCATTTAAAGTAATAGATCCAAATGAGTAAGAATAAAAAAGTCGAGTTGATTGCTCGATACTTATATGGTGAATATTATGGAACAGAGAAATTCTTAAGTCCTTTAGAAAATACAGGACTCTTTAGTTCTCTTTGTACCATAAATTACACCAATGTATATAAGCTAGTTTATTCTGTATATAGTAATGTAAAAACATGTTTTCCATATGGAGAAGATAGTATATTACTAGATACAAGTAAAATGCTTGTTACAGAAGTATCCATTATCCTCGATAAAATAGATACTAGAGCTATATAGTATCTCATAATCTACATAGGAGGAACCGTGCATCTCACTTATCGTGATAAGATGAATAACGCTGTAGTCTTATATGATTTCTATAAGAAACTACAAAGAATTATTAGTAAACCAAGAAAAATAGAAGCATTTTGGCCATCAGAAGCAAGTGCTGACTATTATGAAAGGGAAACAGAAACAATTAGAACAATAGGAAAATGCCAAAGAGCTATTTTCTATTCACAACATAACGTTATTCCCACAACGGCTAACGGATATTTGTCAATTAAAAGAATGAAATTAGGAGATTTGGTAGAAGCTAATGAAATTCATTATGGTCATTTAATGAGTACTAAAATTCTTTCCCAAATACCTCTACAGATTAAATATGATAATATTGTTATAAATGGAAAGATTGATGAAATTGTATTCGATAATCTTCGATCATTATATGATTTAATAGAACATAAATCCGGTTATGGTTGGAATTTTGAGAAAGATATTATAGCGGGTGGAACTTATAAACCAGAGCATGCAATGCAGATAGGTTTATATATTTATGGTGGGAAGTTTCAAAACTTACTAGCTCCATTTGGCATTGAAGCAAATCAAATTGGAACTAGTGTGATTCTATACACTAGTCGTGGAAACTGCGAAAACGCAGATGATGTTATAGTAGATGTTGAACAGGTTGGTATAACTCATCAAATAAAAGTATACGCTAGACGAAAAATCAAGAAAGGCAAAGATAATCCTATAGAAATAAAAGACACCGTTGATCACTTAATAAATATTGAGAATATATTTACTAAGTGTAAACATATTTATGATTGTTCTGTTAAAGGCGTTCTACCTGAAAATGACTTTGCAGCAGAATGGAATAAAACATACCTTAATAGTATGTTGAAAAGAAAGAAAATATCCGATGCAGACAAATTAAACATAAGTTCAGAAAAGAAGATTCCTTGGCAATGTTCTTATTGTCAGTATCATGAAATGTGTATAAAGAATGAATATCCAAAAACATTAGAAGAATATCAAAAAGAGGCAACTGTTAGAATGGAAGATATTAAAATAAGTTACAAAGACCAATATGGTATTGATTTACAGGATATAGATAATGTACTTCCGGAGTCTAAAGATGCAGTTTCAACTACTGAATAATTTTCTATTGTTTACTGGTATTATTACTATTCTTGGAAGCTTTGGATTTTGCTTCTTTTACTCAAAGTTTACTCAAAAGAAATATAATAAAATAATGATTGAGTTGAAAGACATATATGAAAAAGCATTACAAGAAAATAAAATAAGGGTAAGAAGATCTCTCTATGGTATAGGAATGGAAAAAATAGCTCCATTCCTAGTCCATTATAAATATAACCCTAGTGATAGCCATTTCTTAGGTAATCCAATTGACTATGTTGTCTTTGATGGTATTAGTATTGAGAAATTAGAAAAAATAGTATTTGTAGAAATTAAATCTGGAAATTCAGAATTAACAAGAAGAGAGAAAATGATTCGAGATATAATTAAAGAAGGTAAGGTATCTTTCGAAGTTCTACGAATAAATGGAGAACCAAATGTTTGACGAACTAGAAATGCAAGTTCATACATATGAACAAGCATTAGTGCTTACAATAATAACACCAAATATTGGCTGTTTAAAATGTGATTATTGTAATCATATTGCAACATGGGCATTTGGTTATGGAGAGATAGATAATTATATATCTTTAGCATCTTATGTTGTAATATCTGGAGGAGAACCCACAGGATTCTCACAACTAAAGGAATTAGTAGAGGATATCCGTAAAAAACGCAGTAATATTCCTATTATACTAATGACAAATGGAATGTATTTAGTCGATACTAATTTATTTGATGATATTATAGTATCATATAAATGGCCTATGAATCAATATTTGCAACACGCAGAGTCTTTTCCTACTTTTCTACCTGAATACTTAAAAATAGCTAAAAATAAAGGCAAAATACAAATATTAGTTACTCCTTTACATAAAGGTTTATCTAAGATAATGTTAGATGAATTAATAAGTATATTAGGTGACACTAATTTTCATGTAATTTTACAAACATTTACTTTATGTAGAAATGTAAGAGATTTACATAAGTATCTAAATACAGTAGATTGCAAAGAAGTATTTGATGAGTTTATAACAACATTTAAAAATGTAGGAGTATTAAATGAAGAATATACAAGTTTTTAATATAAATTCCACATCTAGCCTTGCTACTCAATTTATAATCAAAACAAAAACAACAGAGTATTTTCAATCTTATGCTAGTATAATAGCTAAAAAAACAAAGAGTGGTAAAATATATTTAGATGCAGATAAGTGGAATTATTCTAGAACGACAAGTAAATATAGAAATATATTTTTAAACGAAACAATAGCAGAAACTAAAAAGAAAATAAAAAGTGGAGAATATAAACTTATTAATTTAAACTAAGGAGCTAATATGAAAGTTTTTTCTACAACAACATGTCCGGTGTGTAAACAACTTCTTGAAAAATTGAAAAATAAGAAAGTTGAATACGTTGTAGTTTATCTAGATAAGGATAAAGAAGAATTAGATAACTATATTAGATTAGGATATACACACGTTCCTATGGTAGAACATGAAGGAAAATATTACGATTATAAACAAGCAGTTGCAACTTTTATGTTGTAAAAGGTAATAGAATGCAAGAATTAACAGATAGAGACTTTACATATAAAGAATTGGAATTTATTAATCCGGGTATACTTAAATACTCTTTTGAATTACCAAAAGAATTTATCGAAGAGTATAAAAATAAGATAGTAAACTGGACACCACTCGGATATATTACATATAAACGAAGTTATGCTAGAGATAAAGAAGATGGCACTAGAGAAGAATGGTATGAAACTATTAAACGGGTTATAGAAACAGTATATACTATTCAAAAGTGGTATATTCATGAAACAACTGGTAGTTCATGGTCTGAACGAAAAGCAATAAGATCGGCAAAAGAAATGTATGAAAAAATGTTTACATTTAAATTTCTACCAGCTGGTCGTGGATTATTTGGTATGAACAAAGAACTTCTAGCACAAAAGGGCGGAAGTGTCTTATTTAATTGTGCGGCTGTTTCGAGTGAGAATATAGATTTTGATTTTGCAGTACCATTTATTTGGACAATGATGATGTCATTTCTTGGAGTAGGCGTAGGTTTTGATACTTTAGGTCAAACTAAAAATATTAAACTTAAGGTGCCTAAACTAACAAGCGAACCATTTCTTGTCCCAGATAGTAAAGAAGGATGGACTCAAGCTTTAGAAATATTACTCAGATCATATACAAAAGATAAATGGTTACTACCGGAAAAGTTTGATTATTCCGCTATTAGAAAACCAGGCGAAAAAATAAAAACATTCGGAGGAATTGCGCCAGGCGCTGGACCTTTAAAAAAAATGATTAGTAGAATTCAATCATATTTAGATAAATATGTAAAAGAAGATAAAACTGTCGATTCTACTCTTATTGTCGATATTATGACAGCAATAGGAGAAGCGGTGGTATCTGGAGGAGTTAGAAGAACTGCTCTTTTAGGTCTCGGTAAAATTGATGACCAAAAGTTCCTCAATCTAAAAAACTATAAAGATTTTGGAGATGAGATCGCAGATAAACCAAGATGGGCAGCTAACAATAGTATAAATGTAACCGTAGGCACGGATTATAGTTCTATTATTGAAAACATATTACAGAATGGAGAGCCAGGATTAATTTGGATGGATAATGCAAAAGCATATTCAAGAATGAAAGATTTACCAGATAATAAAGATATTAATATATCTCTTGTAAATCCTTGTGTTACTGGCGATAGTGAAATATGGGTAGCAGACGGTCGTGGGTTTGTATCTTTTAAGGATTTAGCTATAAATAAAAAAGATGTACCCGTTATGTGTTTAAATCATTCTGGTAAATTAATTGTTAAGAAAATGATTAATCCAAGAATAACAGGAAAAAATAAACAAGTTTATAAGATAACACTGGACGATGGTACCTTTTATAAAACAACTGATAATCATAAGTTTCTTACTATTTCTGGAGAATATATAACGGTTAAAAATTTACAAGTTGGCGATAGTATTAAAGTTGCTATTAGAAAACAAGAAAGTTTACAAAATACTACAAAACAATGTTGGAAAACATCATTTGATAATACTCATAAATTCGAACATAGAATTATTAGTGAGTATCAAAAACAACTAAATAATAAGGAAAAGATAGATATTCCTATACAATGTGTAAATTGTGGTAGAATATTTGAAATAGCATATAATATGAGAGAGATTGAAGTATGTCCATCTTGTAGAAGAAAAGATAACTATAGTAAAAATACAGAACAATACAAACTAAAAATAAAAGAATATTTTATGAATAGAAGAAAAAACATTCAATCTCAACAATCAGAAGTTTATAATAACTTACTGTTTAATTTAAAAAGAGAGCCAAGTAAAACAGAATGGGTACAAGAATGTAAACGTGTTATGGTAAGTACTAAAATAAATAAAGTCGGAAGTCTCTTTAAATCATTTAATGATCTAAAAGAATATGCTAGCATGTATAATCATAAAATAGTGAGTATAGAATACTTAGGAAAAGAAAATGTATACAATGGAACAGTAGAAGATAATCATAACTATTTTATAAGAGGACAAGGAGTAAATGATATTACTAAACAAGTTTTTGTAAATACTTTAAATTGTGGCGAGATAGGCCTCGAAAGTTATGGTCTTTGCAATCTAGTTGAAGTGTTTTTACCAAAACACGAATCAAATGAAGAATTTAAAAGAACCCTAAAATATGCTTATCTCTATGGGAAAACCGTTACTCTTTTAAAAACACATAGTTTAGTTACTAACTCTGTTATTATGAAAACTAGAAGAATAGGAGTAAGTGTATCCGGTATAACTCAAGCTATTGATAAATTTGGGTATCGCCAATTAATGAACATGTTAGATAAAGGATATAGTAGAATAGAAGAATATGATAAGATATATTCTGAATGGTTTGGTATTCCATTATCTATAAAGAAAACTACAGTTAAACCTTCGGGATGCCAAGTGAGGGATTCGTTAATTATCACCAATAAAGGGATATATAGATTAGATGAATTGGGTAATATTAATGGGGATACTTGGCAAGATATAAGTCATAAAAATTTAAAAAATAATATGGAAAAAGAAGATTTTATAACAAAATTTTATGTGAATGGGGTATCGCCAACAAAGAAATTTAATTTATTGGATGCTTCTTGTTTGGAATCAACGATAGATCATAAGTATTTAATTTATATGGGAGATCCTGCTGTTTTTAATATTAATAATGCGATATGGAAAAAGGCATCAGATATCCAAATTGGTGATTATTTCATAGAAATTATCGGGGGTTATAATAGTATAAGTGAGCCCGAATTAGATACAGATATAGATGTCTATTGTAATTGTAAGAAGATTTTATATCCTAAAAAAATGACACCCAAATTAGCATGGCTTTTAGGTTTAATTTATGGGGATGGTTCTGTACATAAAGGGGGGTTACGCATTTCATTTAATAGAAAAGAAGTTTCTTTAGTAAAATTTATTAGTGATACAGTAAAAGAATTATTTAATATAGATGTTTTAGTTGATGATAATAATGATATATATATAAACTCTGTACCCCTATTAAAATATTTGAAAAAAAATAATTTATTAAAAGAGTATTCACATAAACTTGTTGTTCCAAAATTAATTCGTATGTCAAGTAAAGAGTCTATATTGGCTTTTATTACTGGTTTATGGCGGGCTGATGGTGGAATAATGAACCGAACTGGTTGGACAATTTGTACTGTTAGCGAGGAATTTGCAAGACAAATACAAATTATGGGTAAAGCTATTGGTTTGTTTTTATCTATTTCTAATGCGGGTCCAGGAGGTTGGGGTAGCAGAGATAGATGGATTTTAAATAAGAGAAATTATACAGATTGGGATATTTATAAACATACCGCATTATCTGATAGATATAGAATACATAAGATAAATGATAATCAATTTTATCAATTAAATCCTTGTGTTTCTATTGAAGATTATTCAAATTACACATATGATATTGAAGTAAGCGATTCACACTCTTACTTGGCAAATAATGTTATTTCTCATAATTCGGTTTCTTTGGTAGCTAATACTACACCTGGTGTTCATTTTCCACATTCTGAATATTATTATAGAACTATAAGAATTCAGAAATCAAGTCCGCTAATTCAAGTATTAGAATCATGTGGTTATCATATTGAAGATGATGTTGTAAATAAAGAATACAGTAAGGTTGTATACTTTCCTATAAAAGAAGAAAACTTTATGAAAGCTAAAAATACTGTATCTATTTGGGAGCAACTAAAATTAACCGCAGATATGCAAGCATATTGGAGTGACAATCTAGTTTCGGTAACTGTAACTTTTAATAAATCAGAAGGGCATGATCTTAAACGAGCTATCGAAATGTTTGAAGACAGACTTAAAGGTGTATCGTTTTTACCTATAAAAGCCCATGGTTATAAACAAGCCCCATATCAGGAGATAACAAAAGAAGAATATGAGAATGCTATGAAAAGCATAAAAGAATTTAATTTGGCTAATATTATATTTGATACTACAAAAGAAACAAGAGAACAAACATTTTGTGAAAGTGATAAATGTTCTATTGTAGATCTTAAGGATAAAGATGAAAATAAAGTTTAAATATCTACCTAATCATGTGGAAAACCCAAAAAAACTTGAGTTTTTCTTAATTAACTCGTTTAATAAAGAACGAGTCCCATTACGATATATGGATCATATAGATGTTGGAGAGATAGCAAAATGCAATGTACACCCCGACAGTGGAGAAATAATATTAGATATTAAACCAAATGTGGATAATATTTCTAATATGTATATATCACATCTAGAAACACAAAGAAATAACTTTGTTGCTAAGATGATAGTTGAAGATCATCGAGTTACTAAAGTTATAATTAATATTAAATAGTAAGGTCAGGAGGCAAATTAATCATTTAATAGGTAGAAGAAAGGCTACCTTCAAACCCTACTGTTTTTAGTGGGTTTTGTAAACTAGGGTTATTATGTTAACTAACATTATTCTATCGGTTTTAGGTATTCTAATTGTATACTTCGTAGGAAGATATATAAAACCACTTATTGAAAAACAGATAGACACAGAATACGAGAAAAAAGCA
>Ga0210051_1006856_pt1 | contig 10691 bp, 13 predicted proteins | sample CryGey092014_all_FD_185464 | JGI IMG/M metagenome (GOLD analysis project Ga0210051, IMG submission 185464) | Groundwater microbial communities from aquifer - Crystal Geyser CG23_combo_of_CG06-09_8/20/14_all (SPAdes) (version 2) | ecosystem: Environmental > Aquatic > Deep subsurface > Groundwater...
AGGAATTCCGTGCATTGTAGGAACAAAGAATGCAACAAAAATCTTAAATGATGGAGATCTTGTTAGTGTTGATGCAATAAAAGGCGTAGTTACGAAGATAGTTCTTTAAAATTTTTGCGTTTTTCTTCATTCTTTTTTTACGGCGTCTCTCGGCGAATTTGAATTTTGCCTTTAGGGCGCTCGCAACGGGCGGGGGTGTTGCGAGCGCCCCACCTTGCAAATCTTCGATTTCTTTTTTGGTGACTCCAGGGGGAGTCGAACCCCCGATTACCTGGATGAAAGCCAGGTGTCCTAGGCCACTAGACGATGGAGCCAAATTGTTAAAAACACAGAACCCCATCGATTATCCGCCTGGGCGGATGTCCTAGGCCACTAGATCGCTAGATCAGCCTTGGATGACGATGGAGCCAAATTGTTAAAAACACAGAACCCCATCGATTATCCGCCTGGGCGGATGTCCTAGGCCACTAGATCGCTAGATCAGCCTTGGATGACGACGGAGCCGTGGCTGATATTTTATCAGGAAAAGACCGAGTATTACAAAGATTAAAGAAATAATATTGGCGATTTTGAAACCGCTGACAACCCAAGTGTCAGTGCGAAAATACTCGGTGATGAAACGAATCAGGCCGTAACCTAGAAGATAAAGACCGGTGGGGCTAAGTCGGGATTTTAGCTTTTGAATGGCAGAAAAAAGGAGAAGACAAAGAAGAGATTCCAACCACCAAATGGAGATTTCGCCGTTGACGAAATTTCCAAAACGGCCAATAGATTGGCATAATGGTAAAAATAACACTAAATTATCAGTAAGAAGAAAAAAGTTAATTTTATAGGTTTTAGAAAATGCGAAAATAAAAATAAAAGCACCAATAAGGGCACCGTAAATTCCCAATCCCCCACCCCGGGTGTTAAAAATTTGTAAAAGATTTTGGGAATAATATGACCACTGATCAAAAACGTGATACAGGCGGGCGCCAATGAGAAGAGAAATTAAGAGACCGATTATAAAAATATTTATTAGTTTTTTAGGGACAAGGGTGTTGTTTTTTTCAAAGAGGTAGGTGCCTAGAGAAACGGAAAGGCCGATGATGAGTCCATAGAGTGACATGTGGGCCCTGCGAGGATCGGACTCGCGACCAACTGCTTAAAAGGCAGCTGCTCTACCACTGAGCTAAGGACCCGGTTATTAGATAGCTCTGGCGTGTGGTTTGCGCAGGAAATAGAGCTTGGCCCGACGGATTTTGGTTTTGGGAGAACGAATCTTTTTGATGGAATCAATCCAAGGAGAAGAAATTGGGAAAATACGTTCTACCCTGATTCCATCAGTGGCATTTTTGGCAACCAGAAAGGTTTTACTGTCACCCTGACCTTTGATGGCCAAAATAACTCCGTCAAAAGCCTGAACTCTTTCTTTATCTTTTTCTCTGATTTTGTAATTGACCTTGACGGTATCGCCAATGCCGAACTCTAGATCTTTATGAGTAAATGTTAGCGCCATAGTAGTAGGGTATTTTATCTTGAGTTGAGGATAGAGTCAATTTCTTGTTGGAGTTTTTGGCTGTATTTAACACCATAGGAAAGCGGTATTTGTTTGCCGTTTGGCAGAATTATTAATCCGCGGTGACCATTGGGATTATCTTTTAATAGACGATTTAGTTCCATTAACTGGTTCTGACTGGAACCCTGAGGAACTTCAATGATAAAGTCAAATTTCTTAACCGTATCGGGAAGATTTCCAGCCAGAAGATCGATTAAAACAGATTTGGTGTCGTTTCGCGAATTGGTTTTACCTTCGATATAGACGGCTTGATTGTCCTTTAGTAGTGACAAATGGTTTTGGTAGGCTTTAGGGAAGACTACCGCTTCAATCTCTCCACTTTCGTCACTTATCGTCACAAAAGCCATGGGTGAGTTGTCTTTTTTGGTACGAATTACTTTGAAGCGGGTGACAACGCCGACAAACTTAACAGTCAGGTTATCTTCGCGATTTAATATTTCACTAATTTTAGGAAGAGAGGCTTGACGGAAAGGCAGCAGTATTTTGGAAATCGGATTTTCGGTAACGTAGATCCCGAGAAGTTGTTTTTCTTGATCCAACCTATCTTTTTCAGTCATGGCAGAAACAGATGGGAATTTATCGACAATAGCCTGTTGTCCTTTTTCCTCACTGCCGTCAAAGAGTCCAAACTGACCGTTGCTTCTTTTGGAGGTGATTCGATCACAGCTACTTCGAATAATTTCTAATCCGGCCAAAATGGCGTTTCTTTCGGCAAATTTATCAAAAGTACCAACTTTAATAAGACTTTCTAAAACCTTTTTATTAACTTTTTGACCACTGACTCTGAGACAAAAATCGGAAAAGTTTTTAAATACACCTTTAATATTGCGTTCTTTGAGAATCAGATCGATGGCAACATCACCAACGTTTTTGATAGCCGAAAGACCGATACGGATGGACATTTTCTCCAGAGACTCTGAGTTTTCTTCCATTTCAAAACCTTTTTGGGAGAGATTGATATCCGGCGGAGAGACGACAATACCCAGATGTCGACACTCTTCAATACCGGCACTAACTTTTTCTGAGTCGTTGGCTTCAGCGGTTAAGAGAGCACACATGTACTCAACTGGATAATTGGCTTTCATGTAGGCAGTACGATAGGCCAGCATGCCATAAGAAGCGGCGTGGGCTTTGTTGAAGCCGTAGGAGGTGAATGGTTCGATGTAGCCAAAGATTTCTTCGGCTTTTTCTTTGGTATAGCCATTTTTGACACAACCCTCAATAAATTTTTCTTTTTGAGCATTCATTTCTTCAGGTATTTTTTTACCGATAGCTTTACGGAATTTATCAACCGTCACCCAATCGTAACCGGCAAGCTCGATGGCAGTGTAAAGACAGTCGTCTTGATAAACCAAAAGTCCATAGGATTTGTTTAAAAACTTTTCCATTTTGGGGTCAAAGTAAGAGATTTTTTTCGGATCATTTTTGCGGGCAATATATTCGGGAATAATAGCCATAGGTCCGGGTCGATAAAGAGCAACCATAGCCATAAGGTCTTCGACCCGGTTGGGCTTTAATTCTTTTAGCCATTTGGTCATTCCCTCGCCGCCGAGTTGAAAGACACCCATGGTGTCTCCCCGGGAAAGCATGTCAAAAGTTTTCTTATCGTCAAGGGGAATTTTGCGGAGGTTAATATCAATATTTTTGATTTTGCGGACATTTATGACTGCCTGTCGAAGAAATGAAAGGTTTCTAATTCCCAAGATATCGTATTTGATAAGGCCGATGTCTTCGCAGGCATGAAATTCATATTGGGTAATGGGTTTATCGCCACCGGTTTCGGTTTGGGTCGGACAAAAATCATTGATAGTGGTGGGAGAAATAACCAAACCACAGGCGTGAATCGAGATATGACGAGCACAACCTTCGATTTGCTTGGCGGTTGACAGAATTTTTTTAGCATCAGGATCGGTGTCAAACATCATCTGAAGCTCAGGGGTGGTGTTTAGGGCTTTATCAATGGACATGGGAAAACCCTGAGATCCGAGAGGAATAAGTTTGCTGATTTTGTCACCGACAGCATATTCATAACCAAGAGCTCGGGCGGTATCCCGGACAGCCCCTCGGGCCATCATTCGACCAAAGGTGCAAATTTGAGCGACGGCGTCAGCCCCGTATTTATCGCTGATATGGTAAAGCATTTCCTGGCGTTGGTCGTCGGCGACGTCTAAGTCGATATCCGGAGGGGAAGGACGATCTTTGTTTAAAAAACGTTCAAAAGGGAGTTGGTAAACCAAAGGATCAACGGAAGTGATACCTAAAACGAAGGAAACAAGGGAACCGGAAGCAGAACCTCGGGTATTGGTGGGAGTGTCATTTTGCTCACACCACTCGATAAAATCTTTCATGATCAGAAAATAGGGGGCATAACCCTTGGGGCATATCACACCCAGTTCGTAATCAAGACGGTTTTTTATTTCAGGGGTTATTTTGCCAAAATAATCTTTAGCGTGAATTTGGGTGATCTTTCTTAGATATTCTTCGGCATTAGTTTTGGGTGGTAGTTTAAATTTGGGGAAAAACCACTTGCCCAGTTCGATTTCCAAATTACACATATCCGAAATTTTTTCGGTATTTTTGATAGCATCAGGGAGGTCGGGGTAGAGGGAAATCATTTCATTCTGGTTTTTAACGTAATAATCGGGGGTATCGTACATGGACATCCGATTGGGGGTAGAAGCAGTAGTTTGGGTGTTGATCATTACCAAAACATCCTGAGCAAAAGCTTCTTCCTTTTTTAAATAATGAGAATCATTGGTGGCAACGAGAGGAATGCCCAGATCCCGGCTAATCTTAACAATCCCTTCTCCGAATTTTTCAATGTCTTTCCCTCCATCCGGATGCCGTTGAATTTCCAGATAGTAATCAGTCCCAAAAAGCTGCTGGAACTTTTTAGCGATGTCACAGGCGGAATCATATTGATTATTTAGAATAAGTGATCCAACTTCTCCTTGGGGACAGGCACTGGTACAAATAAGGTCCTGGTGGTATTTTTCCAATATTTCCCAGTCGATTCTGGGTTTGTAATAAAAACCTTCAAGGTGACCAATAGAAACAATCTTAATTAAATTTTGGTAGCCACGATAGTTTTTGGCCAGAAGGATTAGATGGTAACTTTTGCGGTTTTGGCTGGTTTTTTTCTGACGGCTTCCGGGACAAATATAGGCTTCACAACCAATAATAGGCTTAATGTTATTTTTGGTCATGGTCTTGTAAAATTCGATGGCGCCATACATATTGCCATGGTCGGTAATGGCACAGGCTTTCATATCAAAATCTTTAAGGGCGGTGGCCAGTTTTTTGATTTTGGTCAAACCGTCGAGAAGTGAGTATTCGGTATGAAGATGAAGATGGACAAAGTCGGGCACGAATTAATTATCAATTTTGTAATCCCAATTATCAATAAAGCAGACTGGATCAAATAGAGGCTGTACGGACAAAATGCTGTAATTACAACATTTTTTCAAGGGTGGTAATACGATCAGAAATTGGCGGATGGGTACTAAACAGACTGGCTAGTTTATTGCCTTTAAATGGGTTACAAATGTAAAGTGAGGCGGTGGCGGTGGAGGCAGTCTCTAGAGTGTTTTGGTCGGCTGCTAATTTTTTTAGAGCACCAATGAGTCCACTCGGTTGACGGGTGATCATAACGGCGCCGGCATCGGCGAAATATTCCCGGCGGCGGGAAATGGCTAATTGAATCAATTGGGCGATAATCGGGGCAAAGATAATCAGAATGAAACCGATAATTATTAAAATGCCACTGTCTTTACGGTCATTATCGGAGTTTAGAAAGTGCCGACGGGTACTTAAATTGGTTAAGATAGATAAGGTACCGATTAAAATAGAAACCAGAGTCATTAATCGGGTGTCGAAATTTTTGATGTGGGATAACTCATGGGCGATGACTCCTTCAAGCTCGGCGCGGTTGAGTTTGGAGAGTAGCCCGGTAGTGGCACAAATGGAAGCATGGGTGGGATCGCGGCCAGTGGCAAAGGCATTGAGAGCAGCCGAATCAATCACAAATATCCGAGGTGGCGGGACGGAAGCAGCCAGAGCCAGATTTTCAGTGACGGTGTAAAAATCAAAATATTCTTTTCGGGTAGCCGGTTTGGCACCATTTAATTTGAGAGCAATTTGATCCCCGGCAAAATAGCCGACCAAGGCCGAACCGGAAGAAAAAATAATGGCTAGAGGAATGAGTTCGGGAGAGTTGTAGCTTTGGGCTATTAAATAGACAGTACCAATAATAAAGGCGACGAATAAAAATATAATGATGGCAGAGCGTCGCTTGTTACCGGAAATTTGTTTGTAGACGTTGACCATTAATTAAGTTTTACTTCAGGATTCTTAGTTTCAGCTCCTGATACCTCCAGAAATTCGCCAGAGATAGGAGTATCCAATCCTTTTTGAGCGGTAAAGCCCATGAGAGGGGCAATCCAAAGTCCGGGAATGGTGGAGATTTTGATATTAAAATCAGCTGAGAGATCGATGAGAAGTCTACGGGCATACATAACTTTGTCGGCAGTGTCCCGCAGTTCTTCCATGAGACTACTGACGATAGTCGATGATTGGATTTGGGGATTGGATTCGGCAATCATTCTAAAGGACCGGAGAGTTCGACCCAGATAGGCTTGGGCGGTGTCGATGGCCTTGGGATTGTTGGAATCAATGGCCTTTTCAATAAGTTTACGGGCTTCAGCTAATTCGGCAAAAATTCCCTTTTCATGTTTCATGAAGCCTTTAACCGATTCAACCAGGTTGGGAATTAGGTTGGATTGACGCTTTAATTGATTGCCAATTTCCTGAATAGAAGCAGTGATTCTAACTTGAAGAGTTTTAAGAGAATTAAAAAAGCCAATAAGATAGAGGATCAAAACAGCTAAGACAATAAGGATTATCCACATATATTAATTAATCGTTAACAGAAAATTATATCACTCTTTTCGTTGTGAGTTTGGGTAAACTTTGGTATAGTAGCAGACAGACTTGGGCTCGTGGTGCAGCGGTCTAGCACATCCGCCTGTCACGCGGAAGATCGTGGGTTCAAATCCCATCGGGCCCGCAACGTACAGTTTACTTCGTAAACTTACGTTGCTGAGACGTTTGAATTACAATGTAATTCATTACGTCTCGCCCTTTAATCTAAACGCTGCTGGAACGTAGTTTTTGTTTACAAAATCGTACGTTGCCGCCATATAATAAGGTGTGTTCTATTACACTTACGTTTTGCAGAGTCTAAAGAACGGGAATTTGTACGTTGGGTATACTTCTGATTTAAAAAAACGAGTAAATAGCCATAATAAAGGTAAAAATCAGGCGACGAAACCGTTTGCCCCTTATCGATTGATTCATTTCGAGGGATATCTTAATCGGGTTGACGCAAAGAGAAGAGAAGTTTATTTAAAATCCGGTTGGGGGAGAAAAAACTTGAGTTCGATGTTGAGTAGATATTTTGGGAGTAAGGAATAGTCGGAAATCCCTTTGGACCCGCGGAAGAGCCTAAGATGGTATTATTTCAGTTATTAATGAAGAGAATATATAGTTTATGGTTCTTGCCAGAAGAGAGCATAAACAAGAAATATCAAAAAATAATATCGGGCATAGCATCTTCTTATCGTACACAAGAATTTAAGCCCCACGTCACTTTAATCAAACACCTGGAACTGAAAGAAAAAGAGGTACTCTCCTTTACAAATGAACTTATAAAATGGCTCAAACCAACAAAAACAAAATTTATGGAACTTGGATATTCTGACAGAAGGTATAGAAGTTTATATATAACAGTTTTAAAAACACAAGAGTTATTAAAAGCACACAATAAGGCAAATCAAATCTTTGAACACAAAGAGGAACCTTTTATGCCCCATCTAAGTATAGTTTATGGCGAATTACCATTAGATGATAAATTAAACATAATTAAAAGCCTAAAGCCCCTAAATAAAGAATTTTTTACGCTGGACAAACTTGTCGTTTATGATGTTACTGAAGAAAATGCAGATTTATGGAAAGAGGTCGGGTATTATGGATTTAAAGTAGTTCCTGATAATGTTTACTGGCACCTATAGTAAGTTCCTACAGCATCCCAGACTACCCGCCTTATAATGAAACTGTTTGATATAATACCGGTTAAGATGAGAAAAAGGCTTGAGAGAAAAGCGATATGCGGGGCGAATTTAGGAGATGTGTTAAGACTTAGTGATAATGATACTGCTGTTTGTCTGGTAGCTGCCAGGTGTCATAGTGGGTGTGCTTACCAGAACCGGGTTAGGGTGAATGTAAATAGTTTATCGGGATTAGCGAGTATGGGAGATAATCGCTTGTTTGTAGGAAGGTGTCAACCAGTTGGGTTTAATTAGAATAGTGTTGTGGGATCAAGAATCAAGTTTTTAATCTTAAGTTGAGGATTTTTTGAGAGTCGAGAGAATTTGGCTGTGGATAGATTTAAAAGATTTTTTGGTGACAAAGGCGATTTCGTCTGAAAGATGTTTGACAATTCTTTCCATAACTTCACTATTGGTTTTGGCAAATTTTTCAGCAGTTTGAATTTTGTTTTGAAAAAGCAATTTGAGAATAGGGACGGTTTTGATGGGATCATTTAAATAAAGGGCTTCTTTGGTAAGTTTGGGTTCAAATAAAAGAGCAGTGTCCAGAGGTTTACCCAAGAGTTTAAAAAATTCCTTGACTCCATCCTTGGAAATCAGGTGTCGCAGGCCACTTTTGGCAACATTATCAATCGGAACCGAGGCTACCACTGACTTATCCCGTTCACTGGCTTCAAGAGGCCGGTAAAAAAAACATTTTACTGGAGCACCTTTGAGATCTTTTTGGGTTTTAACAGCGTAAATTTGATAAATATTTTCGAAATCAACAATGTGGTCGCCAACTTTAAAATCGGTCATAGATTTGGGGAGTAGACCTAGTATATCAGAAAAAAGCTTATTCTAAAATACCATCGAGATTAACATCGTAGATAATGGCCTCGGAAATTAGACGATAACTAATTATTTCTTTTTTATCAAACCAGAGAGGAATTTCGTTTTTAGCTTCCCCTATTGAACCGGAAGCGTGAATGATGTTTCTGACTGATCGATTGTCAAGGTCAGAGGCTGGATAAGAATCGATGGTAAAATCACCCCTGATTGTACCTGGAGCTGAAGTGAGCGGTTCGGTGCCACCGGTGATTTTCCGAATAATGGCCACAGCTCCCATACCTTGCCAGACCATGGGAACAACTGGCCCTGAACTTAAATAATTAACTAAAGTTTTTTTTATCTTTTCGGCGACAATTAAGGGATCTTCGGAAAACAATTTTCTTTCCCGGGCTTTGGCGGCTTCGATGCTTTTAGTACCAGTTTTAAGAGACCATTCCGGATCGACCGAATAATGTTTAAGAGCCAAATCTCGGGACGGAACAATTATTTTAATGGCAACCAGTTTTAGGCCACATTGTTCGTAACGTTTTATAATTTCTCCAATTAGGCTTCTCTGAACACCATCTGGTTTGACAATTACTAAACTTTGTTCCTGCTTGTCGTCAAAGTTCTTCATATTGAGGGTATTGTGGCGGTAAAAAGACGGCTTTGCAACTATGTAAGTATATATACTAATATGTATATACTATTATATAATCTATGTATGGACAATATATATGAGATTATTAAAAATGAAAAAAGAAGAAAAATTTTAGTATTGTTAACAAAAAAGGAAATTAAAGTAGGAGAAATAGTAAAAGAGACAAAACTTTCTCAACCACAGGTATCAATGATTTTAAAGGAATTAAGAGATTTGAAATTAGTTGAATGTAAGGTTGAGGGTAAAGAAAGAATCTATAAGATAAATATGATTATGTTAAATAGTTTTATGAAAATAATAAATGAGTTTATAAAAAAATTAGGACAAGTTTACGATGATGAGATTATTGTTCGGAGATAATTGGATGTTGAAAGTTGACTATAGGACTGTCAGACGTTATGTTAGGCTATGAGCAAAAATTTATCCGGTGAAAAAAAAGAAGAAACCATTAGTATGCTGTTGGGTTTGATGGTGGTGGTGATAATTATTTTCTTGATTTCTAATTTTGTAAGACGAGGAAAAGGAAATATAAGTTTACCTGGTTTAAGTCAGCAAAATGAAACATTAGAAAAACCAAAGGAGACAGTGGGGGGTATGAGTAATTATGATGTTAAGAAAGGTGATAATTTATGGAGAATTGCCCAAATTACCTATGGAGACGGATATAAGTGGGAAATAATTGCCAAAGAAAATAAAATTTCAAACCCCAGTAAAATTGAAATTGGCCAAAAGTTAATTGTGCCAACTTTGACTCAAAAACAAAAGGAAACGGTCGAGATTCCGGGTGAGTATAAAGTAATAAAGGGTGATAATTTGTGGAAAATTGCCACCACCTATTTTAAAGATGGATATCAATGGAAAAAGATTTGGGAGCTAAACAGAGACAAGATAATTAATCCAAACAGACTGGAAATTGGAATGACGTTGCGCTTACGATAAAATAAAAGAATCGGCGGCTATGGTTTAGTGGTAAAACGAGTCCTTCCCAAGGATTAGTCGAGGGTCCGATTCCCTCTAGCCGCTCCTGGCCGATATAGCTCAACGGTAGAGCAGCGGTTTCGTAAACCGTCGATGGTAGTCCAATTCTACCTATCGGCTCCGGAGTATAATAGGGATACCATGGCGGAATTTTATAAATCGAGGCGGGATCGGAAAAATGATGAAGAAATTACTAAAAAGACGGTATTTTTAGGATTGATTACAGTATCAGCTTTTCTTCTGGTACTGACTTTTGGTTTGCCGCTTCTGGTTAGATTTTCAGTATTTTTGGGAGAAGTAAAAAACAGAGAGATAAAAGATCAAGTGGAAAAAGTTTTACCTCCATTACCGCCACGACTAATAATTCCCTTTGAGGCAACTAATAGTGGCGTTATCAAGGTTGGTGGAGTGGCTGAACCAAAAACAATAGTTGAACTTTTAAAGAACGACGTTTCTATTGGTAAGACTGAAGTTAACGATAAGGGTGAATTTGATTTTGTGGGGGTGATATTGGAGAGCGGGGAAAATATTTTTGCGGCCCAGGTCACTAAGGAGGGAAAGGGTAGCAGTGAATTATCGA
>Ga0210051_1006860_pt1 | contig 10686 bp, 10 predicted proteins | sample CryGey092014_all_FD_185464 | JGI IMG/M metagenome (GOLD analysis project Ga0210051, IMG submission 185464) | Groundwater microbial communities from aquifer - Crystal Geyser CG23_combo_of_CG06-09_8/20/14_all (SPAdes) (version 2) | ecosystem: Environmental > Aquatic > Deep subsurface > Groundwater...
CCACCCAGGATAACGATCTTATTAAGTTCTGCCATTTCTACCTCCTGAACTAAGAACTAGGCCTTTTCTCTGCATTCGTAGTATTGTATCAGTCATTACTTTCTGCGTCAACTCTGAAAGTGCAAAGTCCCCCCCTTGGGGAAAAGAGAAACTAAAACAGCTATTGCTAAACGTTATCTGAAGGCTACGAGACGTTGGAAGAATGCTTGTTCTCGGAAAACTTTACAAAAAAACTAATGACAGATTCGAGGGAACAACCTAGAGGGAAAATTCTTAGCACCCCCATTTCCCTTAGCTGCTCTTCCTGCTTAGGGAGAATGGCACCTCCTACAACTATGGGGATATTGTCTGCACCTTGCTCCTTCAGCACCTTTACCAGCCGGGAAACTAATGTTGGGGGGTGGGCTCCCATGATTCGATACGCAATAACATCTACGTCCTCCTGTATGGCGGTGTGTGCAATTTCACGAGGTATTTGAGTGCCTCCTAGAATGACCTCTATGCCAGCATCTCTTAGAGCCGTGGCTATCGTATGGTAACCCATAGAATGTCCTGTCTCATCAGCAGTAAGTAGCACCCTTATCGCCATTTTTGAGACCTCCTAATGTTCATAGGAAACTTTAGAGTAACAAGCTTCCTCACCTACGGCAGCAACACGACACTGATGAATTTCACCAGCACTTAGATAAGCCTTACATGCTTTGATTAAGTGAGGCATGATATTTTCTTTGTTCTGGAAAGCTTGGATTAAACTCTTCTTCATTGCCTCAGCTTTAGCATTATCTCTCTCCTTCCAAACCTTGTTTAAGCGAGATATTTGCTTTTCAGCGGTGGATATATTATAGTCCCTTAGCTCGAAGGGATAAGGGTAATTCCCCTCGGTAAATTCATTTACTCCGACAATGATTCGCTCTTTGGAGGCAATCTGTTTTTGATATTTATAAGCTGAAGCGCAAATTTCGTTAATAATCCACCCTCTAGCCTTACATTCACCACCTCTCTTCTCGATCTCATCTAAAAGCTTCTGTGTTTCTTTCTCAATCTGTTTTGTTAATGACTCGATGCAATAAGAACCTCCCAGGGGGTCGCAGACATTTATAACCCCGGTCTCATGAGCAAGGATTTGCTGAACACGCATAGATACTAGGGTAGAAAACTCCGTAGGTATAGTATAGCCCTCATCCATAGGGCACAGGTGCAGAGATTGAGCTCCGCCTAGGATAGCAGCTAGCCCCTGGATAGCAGCTCGGGCAATATTATTCAGTGGCTGCTGCCGAGTGAGAGCAGAGCCGGCAGTTTGCACATGGAACCTCATTATCTGTGAACGGGGGTTCTTAGCCCCAAACATCTCTTTCATTATCCTTGCCCACATTCTTCTCGCTGCCCGTAACTTTGCTATCTCCTCTAAAAAGTCCATATGGGCACAGAACATAAACCCCATCCTCGGGGCAACCTGGTCAATATCCAATCCCCTTTCCTTAATTAGCGCTCGTGCAGTGTCAATCCCCATCGCTAGATTAATGGCTATCTCTTGAGGGGCTGTGCAGCCCCCATCACGCATATTCCTTCCCTTAAATGTAGTGATATTCCATAATGGTAAATTTTTGACACAATATTCCATCTCATCAAGTTGCTCTCGCCTATCTTCATCCCCATCACTGAGACCATAGGTAACGGTTTCGTGAGTGCCTCTTAGCTTCCTCTTATCTACTCCTCTTTTTTCTGCCAGGGATAAATACATCGCCATCTGGACACTTTGATGTGCAAGGATGTTTATGTTAATCTTTTCTAGGTCTATACCTTCAAAAAGCCTTTCCCAGTCGGCAAGTGTCTCAACAACAAGACCACAATGCCCGATATATCCCTCCGTACGTTCATCATCGCTATTGTAGCAAATTTGTCCTCGGTCACCTCCTTCACATGACATCGGAGGGAAGCCGTCCAAAACAAGCCCCGTTAGTCCTTGAGAGATAAGGTTGCGCCACCTCTGGTTAGTTTCCTCGCAAGTATCAATGCCAATCAACGGCTGTACCTTCCATGGTCTGGTTCGGTAACCATCCAGATACGATCCTCGAGTATACGGATATTGACCAGAAAAGCCAATGTCCTTAAGGTAGTCTATCTCTTCAATATCAGACGGAGTATAAACACGCTTCAAGGGTATTCCTGAGATTGTCCTGTAATCACGCTGCAACTCCTTATGCGTCTCCAGAAATTTGCTTACTTCTTCCTCATATCGTCTCTCAGCCTTTTTAATAGCATCAAAATCTGTGCTACTCATATGTTTAACCTCCTTGAACTTGGATGAAGTTATACTGTATTAATCAAAAACCCCCTCAGAAAGCAGCTCTACGAATTCTTTATCTGGTATCCCCAAGATTTTACCATATACATACTCATTGTGCTCGCCTAAACAGGGGGCAGGCATAATTAATTCACAGGGTGTTTTGGATAACTTGAAGGGTGGTCCGTCGTAGAAGTGCTTCCCTATCTCGGCGTGCTCCAGTTGCCATAAGTAGTGCCGATGCTCCAATTGAGCATCTTCGTGTATATCCTTCATGTTTTGAACTACCCCGGCGCTTACTCCAACGCCCTGCATTTTAGTCATTACCTCCTCGGAGGTAAAGTCGAGCGTCCATTTTGCAATCAGCTTATCTAGCTCATCTTCATTCTCTTTTCTGCCAAGCAAGGTGCTGAACCTGGAATTCTGAGTCCACTCAGAGTCACCGATGGCATGACAAAAATTATGCCACTCCACATCGGTGAATACGGCGATTGTACACCACCTGTTATTGCCACGGCAGGGATACGCTCCATGTGGAGCAGCATGCGGGCAACGATTTCCTGTTGCACTGGCTACTCGCCCATTTATAAAGTAATCCAGAAGGAGTGGTGCTTCAAAATGAACACCTGCCTCGAATTGAGAAAGGTCGAGGTGCTGCCCCTTGCCTGTCCTTCGGCGATAGTCAAGCGCAGCTACAAGACCTGCTACCCCAAATAGAGGGGCTATGCTATCGGTGTATGCTCCGAAGGGCCCTGTTGGTCCCCTGTCAGGCCAGCCGGCTAAATTGGTAAAACCAGAGAGAGATACTAACTGAGTCCCGTAAGCTGGCTGCCTGGCCCAGGGTCCGGTTTGTCCTTGCTGGCAAGTGCTAAACATGATGATGTCAGGCTTTATTTTTACCAAGTCTTTATAGCCCAAGCCCCACTTGTCCATCGTTCCGGGGGTGAAAGCCTCGCCTATGATATCTGCCCAGGAAACAAATCCTCTGGCTATATCTATAGCTTTAGGGTGATTTAAGTTGAGGGTCACTCCATATTTGTTATTGTTAAAGTTAGCAAAATAAGCGGAGCGGTTTAAGCCTGGTATATTATCCTTAAAGGGTGGCGTTGTCCTCAATATCTCAGGCCTGGTAGCCGATTCTATGTGAATCACAGTCGCCCCGTGGTCTGCCAAATAAGACATCACTATGGGACCTACTCCTACCCAGCAGAAGTCAGCAATCTTTATTCCTTCAAACACTTGTTTTCTCCGAAACTTGGTCATTGTTTAAACAACACCTCCTTGTTTCAACGCAGCAATTTCCCCTTTGGAAAACCCGAATTCGCCTCGATAAACCTCATCGTTATGTTCCCCAATGATAGGAGGTCGTTTCCTTATTTGACAAGGAGTTTGTGACATTTTTATGAAGGCCCCAGGATAGATAATAGAAGTTGCCAATTCGGGATGCTCCACCTCTTCCCAGAACTCCCGACCTTTAAGTTGAGCGCAGGTGACAATATCTTCGACGGTGAAAACGGGATATAACATAATGCGCTTATTAAGTGAGCCCTCAAGAAGCTCAGTTTTAGTGTGACTCATGAAGAACTTAACTAACCGCCCTTCAATGTCCCTTATCTCAGCCTCTGTTGCTGTAGCCATATCAAAGGCTTCCCAGTCCTTAGTAAGCAAAAATTTGTCGCTCACGCCCTCGCTTTCCATCCATTGTGCGAGAGCTCGATTAGTCCTTGCTCCGGCAACACCCCCAAATATGGGGAAATTTATCCAACCGTCTTTGCACTGCCAAACTACCCGCTGAGTAGACAGAGCGCTTAATGCAGTTCGATATTGCCCGGCACGCTCTACAATTCTTCCCGCTACATCCCAAAACATGCGGGGTTGCAATGTAGCCCGGATAACGGCTTCCTGTATTGAGACATCAACCTGCTGCCCTTCCCCGCTAATCTGCCTGTAATAGAAAGCTGTCATTGTCCCGGCAGCAGCAGCGGCCGCTCCCTGAAGATAGGACTGTGGGAAGCTAACACGAACCGGGGGGCGGTCAGGGTCACCACTCAAATACATCAGTCCCCCCATAGCCATAGAAACAATGTCTGATGCCTTATAATGGCTATAGGGTCCAGTCTGCCCAAAAGGCGTGATCGAAGTTAGAATAAGCCCCGGGTTTATTTGGCTTAAATCTTCATAGCCTAATCCCAAACTCTCTAAATACCCGGGAGAGAAAGACTCGATAACAAAGTCAGCATGCTTAACTAAGCTCTTAAATATCTGTTGCCCATCCTTAGTTTCGATATTAAGCGTTATTCCTTTCTTATTGGCGTTATAAGCAAACCAATAAAGGCTCTTGTTGGGATCAGGTATATCGTGGTAAAAGGGTCCCCTGTTACGCGATGAGTCTCCACCAGGTGGTTCAATTTTTATCACATCAGCACCCATATCACCTAATATCCGGCCACAAAGAAATCCCTTTTCATCAGTAAGGTCTAAAACGCGATATGATTCTAATAAAGATTCAGACATCTAAACTCGCCTTGTTTCCGGATTGTGCACTAAATCCTTTATGCATTTGACGATCTCCACTGATGTGCTACCTGAGGTGAACACCGCAGCGACACCTATATTCTTCAGTTGTGGTATATCTTCCCTGGGAACAATTCCGCCAACAATGAGAGGCATACGAAGATTATTCCTCCTAATTGATTCAACAATATCAGGTACTAAGGACAAGTGTTCCCCAGTCAGGCAGCTGACTCCAATAACATCAACATCTTCTTGTATAGCCGCTTGTATAATGCCCTCAGGGCTTTGGAGTTTACCAAGGTAAACAACTTCCATGCCTGCCTCTCGCAAGATACTGGCCACAAGCTTTATTCCTCTATCATGACCATCAAGCCCTACCTTGCTGAGCAGGATCCTTATTCTCTTGCCCTCAGAAATCAATTTCTGCACCTCAGAAGGGCGAAGTTCGCATATTTAGGGGGTCATAGCTATAACCATAAGCCTCACGAATAGTGCCCATAATCTCCTCTAGAGTAGCCCGAGCCTTAACTGCCTTGATGATGTAAGATATTAAATTCTCCTTCTCTCCCATTTCTGCCCCCCCACGCAATTCTCTTATTGCCTCCCTTACCTTACTATCATCTCGACTTTGCTTAAATTTTTTAATTTTTGCTATTTGCTCCTGCTCGCTATGTGCTGCAACTCGGAGCACACCACCGGGTAGAACGTCTTCTTCAGGTGGCGAAGTATAAGCATTGACTCCTACTATTGTCCTTTCTTTGCTTTCTACCTCCTTTTGATGCTGTAGGATTGATTTCTCAAACTCCGCCTCTACCCAACCTGATTTGATGGCCTTGATAATTCCACCCCTGTTCTCTATATCATTCAATATCTTTGTTGCTTGCTTCTCTATCTCGGTAGTAAGATATTCTATATAATATGACCCGCCTAGCGGGTCGGCAACCAATGGTACCCCTGTTTCATAAGCCAAAATCTGCATGCTTCGAAGAGCGCTCATATGTGCTTCTTTGGTGGGTAGACATATTGGTTCGGTATAAGTGGAAGATGTTATAGATTGAACGCCGCCCAGGACTGCAGCTAATTGTTGATAAGCGATACGAATAATGTTGTTCAAGGGTTGCTGGGCCACTAGGTCGCTGCCTGTAGTTTGAATTGCTATCCTGAGTCGCCAGGACCTCGGATCCTTGGCACCAAACCTCTCCTTCATCAGTTTAGCCCACATTCGCCTCATTGTCCGTAGCTTGGCTATTTCCTCAAAGAAATCGATCCCGGCCTGAGCGTAGATAGACGCCCTTGGAGCGATAACGTCAATATTTATGCCCCTTTGCAATGCTCCTTCAATGAAAGCTAATGCCACTGAGAAGCCAAAGGCTATCTCTTGAGGTGCAGTAAGCGCACCAGCTTCTCGCCAATTATAGAAAGCGCTGACATACATAGGATTCCACAACGGCATGCTCTTGGTGCAATACTCTATGATATCTGTTGATATCTTTATGCCTAGCTCTGGAGGGTTCGCCTCCTTACAATAGCAGAAATAGCCTACCAAGGGGTCATTTGTTAACTGTCCCCTTAGTTTAGCCCTATCTATGCCTCTTTCTTCCGCTGTAGCTATATACTGGGATAAGAGCACGATAGCCGGGCAAGAGGCACAGAGAATGGAAATGCTCAATTTATCTAAGGGGAGCCCATCAGTGGCTACCTTCATATCATCAATACAGCACAGAGATGTTCCCACGGCGTTCACCTCACCTCTAGCCATGGGATGATCAGGGTCAATCCCCAATGCTGTAGGCAAATCACGATAAAGTGAAACCCCGGTACTGCCTTGACTGATGAGCAGTTTAAGCCCTTTATTTGTATCCTCGGCGCTCCCGTGTCCCCATTGCTGCCGTTTCGTCCACAATTTCCCTCGATACATATCGGGATGTATTCCCCGTGTAAAAGGGAACTCCCCTGGTTTGCCTGTATCCTTGGCATTGTCGATGTCTTTTATGTCATCAGCACTATATACCTCCTTTACTGGTATGCCAGACGATGTTTTCAGCCTTCTTGGTTTTTCTAGATAAGCTTGCTCAATCTCTTTAGCATTAATGTCCATGTCGATTCCCCGTTGAAGTGATTATGACAGCTTTCTCCTTGAGTCAAAAGATTTAACCCATTTTACTTGGCAGATATAAAACTATCTGCGGGAAGATAGTATAAATAACTATAGCTATTAGCATTAGTATTACAAATGGAACACAACCCCGAATGATGTCTCCTAGCCCCACCTCTGGTGGTGAAATACCTTTTATAATGAATAGATTAAACCCAAATGGTGGCGTGAGATAACCCATTTCGCAAAGCATAGTCACTACAACTCCAAACCAGATAGGGTCGTAGCCTAGTTTCACAATGACTGGGAAAAGAAAAGGCAGAGTAATCATCATCATCCCCGTAGGGTCAAGGAACATGCCCAAGATAATATATATTACATATATAATGATTAATATCCCCCAACGTGGCAGGCTAAGCCCAGTCATCCATATCACCATGTCTTCTGAGATTCCCAGGTAACAAACCAGCCCGCAAAATATCACTGCCCCGAAGAGGATAAAGAATATAAAGGCATTGGTCCGAACTGTGTGTAGGAAAGCGGCTTTCAAATTTGACCAGTTAAGCTTGCGGTAGACCAAAGATACAATAAGAGCCATAAGAGCGCCGGCACCAGACACCTCAACCGGGGTACAAACTCCCGTGTATAATGTGCCGAAGACAAATCCCATTATGACTACTATGCCTATTACACCCTTCAAGGAAACCCACCTTTCATGCCATGTAACTGCAGCTGGTCGTGGAGCTACTTCAGGATGCCTTAGTGCTGTGATGATTGTATATGTGACAAAAATCGCCGCCAGTATGATGCCAGGTATTATTCCGGCAATAAAAAGGTGTCCTATGGATTGCTCAGTTATGGTGCCATAGATGACCATAACTATACTTGGCGGGATAAGGATGCCCAGTGTGCCGCCGGCAGCAGTTACACCCGCTGCCATTCTCTTATGATAGCCGAGTTTAAGCATCTCAGGTATGGACATTATTCCAATAGCCGTAGCACAAGCAGTGCTTGAGCCACAAGCGGCAGAGAAGACAGCGCAGGCAGCCACTGTGGCTACGCCCACACCACCAGGCAACCAACCCAGCCATAAGTTAGCTGCCTTAAAGGCATCACTGCCAATCCCGGTAAACACCATCACCTCAGCCATAAAGATAAACAAAGGTAAGCAAACAAGGCTCCAAGAGATGCTCTTTTCCCAGACAAGGCTACCTACTAATGTGAGTGACTGAGGTCCTATAAGGAAGATTAGCCCCACAACGCCAATGAAGCCAAGGGCGAAGCCAATGGGCATGCCAATGATTATCAGAGCAATCAGCGCCGCAAATAGAATGAGGGCTAAGAAATACCATTCCATTTAATATTAACCACCTTTGGTTGAACTTAGATTAGCTTGCTCCTTACAACCCTTCCAAAAGCCATAGACCTTGTAACAGCAACTGAGGAAAAGTAGCAAGCTACCTATGGGCATCCATATATAAATAGGGAATAAATAAACATGGCTTATACTATCGGAATGCCAGCTTAATTTGTATGCCATCCACGCCATTCTGCCTGTTTGCCAGGTGAGAACAGCAATCCAGACAAGTGCTAGGCTGTGGGTTATCAAGTTTAATAAGTTTCTTACTTTGACGGAGAGTCTTATTAGTAGTAGTTCTACCTTAACATGACCTTCGGTCCACAGAGTATAGGCTGTGGCAAAGAAAACAGTCACTAATAGCATATACCTGGAACTCTCAGTGAGAATATCACTGGGGGCTCTTAGCACATACCTGGTAAATATGGAGTAGCTTATATCCAGGGTCATGATTAGAACAACAACCCCTGCTACTATAGCTAGCCCTAAACAGCTACGCTCCAGCCAACTTGCCAATCGCTCAAATTTAGTCGCCATTAACTATACCTCTGGCTAATTAGTAAAACTAATTCAAGAAGCAGGAAAACAACCGGAACTTCCTTTAGAACATACTTGCTGAGAAATGATGGCACAGCCTTTACTTTTTCATTATCTCTACTAGTCGGCGTGCATTCTCTCCGTATGTCTTAACATACTCTTCGATTACAGGGTCTTGTTTCGCCCTCCACCTCAGTACCTCATCACTGGACATCCACAAAAATCCTTTCATCTTCGGCTCTATTGTAGCTTTTGCCTCCGTGGCTAGCTGCCTTTCCAGTTTAACTCCAAACTCGAAGGTTTCCTGGCTGACATCCAAAACTATTTTTTGATACTCCTTAGGCAAGGTATTAAATAAATCAAGGTTCATGTAGTAGCAGACAACCACAGCTGACCAACCTGGCCCGCTAAGACCATACGGCGCCACTTCCCAGAGCTTATCAGCAATAACACGCTGACCCTCCATCCAGCCACCATCCAAGGTGCCTCTTTGAAGCGCCGCGTAAGTTTCAGCCGCTGATATTCTGGCCGGCTCACCGCCAATGGCTTTAATGCATTTCCCCATAAGGCCACCACCACTTCTTACTAACTTCCCCACCAGATCCTCGGGCTTGCTAATCGGTGTTCTGGAAATGAGGTAGTAATCACATAGACTGGAAGCGAACAGTAGCTTAACACCTGCAGCCTCAAAGCCCTTTGGATCTTTATTCACTATGTCTATTACCTCAGGCCCATACTTGAGCCACTTCTCCTCATTCCAGTAACCCCATGGGCTGAAAACACCACTAATAGGGTGTTTCGCCTCGGAGTATTGAGGTGGGACCTGACTTACTTCAACAGCCCTAGTGGCTACTGCAGACAAGCATTCTGTACCCGGAAACAATGACTCGCCAGGATATATGTTAATAGTAATCAAGCCGTTGGTGCGTTTTTCTATAAGCTCTTTGAATTTTTTATCCATTTGAGCGCGTGGGTGTGGCTCAGCATAGTAGGATGACAGCTTCCACTCCTGAGCCTTCATCGCCGGTGGCGTTGGTGTTGTTGGCTCTGTTGGTGTTGCTGGCGCTGGCTTGGCACAACCAACCACGATTAAGCTGAAAAGACATACTACTGCTACTGCTAGATACAACCATCTTCCTTTGCGCATAATACCCTCCTTTTGTGTAGAGTAGGGAACAGGCGAACAGTGGTCACCTGTTTTTCCAGTTCCCCCTCATCGAACCGTGCGTGAGGTTTTCCCTCACACGGCTCTCGGACAACTCTTCACCTTCAAGCCCTTCGCCATACTCTCGCTTACTCTTGAGGTAAAGCCTGCGTTGCAGCTCCTGAGCTTTTAAGTGTCCGTTAGTAGCCTCACGGCAATCGGACGCCCCTTGCTGTAAGGCAGGCATGGGTTGAACTGCAGTCCCTTCGCTATACCGAGTTATGTTGTCTCGGTAGTCATCGCTACTATGAACTGCTCCGACTCCCTCCCATCCCCTCACCCACTTCGGCTCAGCCTTATAAGGCTTGGTTTTAAACCCTCCCTCAAATAGAGAGAGCTGGATGGGTAGGGTCTCCCGAGTTTCCCCTTCCCTCTTTATCAGCGTGTCGCCCCTGATACCCCGATGGTGCCCTCCAGCGTATATGACCACCTTATCACTGGGAGATGCTGCCTTCGCCCAACTATCAAAGGCTCGACCACCATAGCTGAACTTAACGAGGCTACATGTGGGTTCATTCTCATTGCAACCCGCTGATTCGCTCATCTGCCCAAAGCAGGCTTTGTCAGTGGGCTTCATAGCTTCGGTTTCCCTAACTATGCCACCCAAGCTACATGGCTCGTGGTCTCTTACCATGAGAGGACTTTCACCTCATAATAGGGATTGGGCATTACTCTCGGCACACAATAGTTTAGTT
>Ga0210051_1006862_pt1 | contig 10684 bp, 12 predicted proteins | sample CryGey092014_all_FD_185464 | JGI IMG/M metagenome (GOLD analysis project Ga0210051, IMG submission 185464) | Groundwater microbial communities from aquifer - Crystal Geyser CG23_combo_of_CG06-09_8/20/14_all (SPAdes) (version 2) | ecosystem: Environmental > Aquatic > Deep subsurface > Groundwater...
TAAATTTCTCTGGGAAACCATAGTTTGGATTTTTATTCTCGGCTGTTCGGCAGGTTTGACTCCCCCTCCCTTCCCCTTAATATCCAAAAATATGGTTACTCTGGGCTGCTCCGTATCGCCTTGATCCCAGGAATCATCAGGCCCGATATTAAAAGAAATTACTTCTAATTTATCTGAAGTTAAATCTACCCAGGAACCAAAATTTGAGCTGGTATTGTCTGTCGATTTTCTTTCTTGAAGCCGATTGGTGCCGGTATTCAAACCAAATTCCTGACACTTATCTTGATAATTTAGAAACCTTATACCGTTTCCGCTTAGAGTCTTTAGATAATTCAGGTTGGCGCTCCCAACACAAGATCCCGAGTTATCTTTTTTTGCCATTCTTAAAGTCCTCTCCATATATTCTATACAGAAACTCGTTTGATTTAAAAGCTGCTGAGAAGCTAAAGACCCTGCCTGACCCCGGACGGTCGCAGTAAAAATTCCTACTACTGCTGCCATTACCAAAGAAAACATAGCTACTGCCACCAATAATTCAATTAAAGTTAACCCCTTTTTCATAATTTATTCGTACCAATTAAATATTTTCGCTTCGGCAGTAATTGAATGAACCCTTCCCCTCTCTTGCCAGCTTACCGTAGAAGAAACATAAATAATATTGTCGCTGCTGGTGCAAATTTGAATTTCTCTTTGAAAAATATCCAGGGTATTAGTAGAGGCATAAAAACCATCGCTATCTATGGCTAAATAGCCGTTGGTATAACTATCAAGGGTGTTGGTAGAATTATAATCTCCTTCATAACGACCGACGCTGAGATTGTCGTTCCAAACGCTTGTTTCCAGCCAGTTTCCATCCCGAATATTCTTAACAATTTCTATCCCCTCTTGAGTTAAATAACTGGCCGTAAGCCGAGACTCAGAAATAGAAGTATATTGGCTAAAATGGGAGATAAAAGCAAAAGTCCCCAGTACTCCTACGGTAAGGACAGTAATAGCAAAGATAACTTCGATAATGGTAAAACTCCGATTCATTAGATTTAAGATTTAAGATTTAAGATTTTCCGAACTTGAAGAAATAAAAATTTTTAACTTTAATCTGAAATCTTTAATCTTTAATCTTTTTTTACTCGGTAGTGATTAAGCCCGAGCTATTCACTAAAATAGACTTAGTTTTGCTCGGTTCGGTTTCTAAATAAAGAATAACGGTGCTGGAACTTGAAGAAGAATTATTATTGCTCCAGATAATCCATGTAGTAGGGTCGGGAGGCTCAAAAACAATGCTCGAGGTAGAAACCGAACTACCTCCTACTTTTAAATCTTTTAATCTTACTTTTGATTCTAAACTAATTGTGTCTTCCCAGCTATCTGTAGCTGACCATTGCGAATCACTCTTTTCGTAGGTAGATAATTTATAGGAAGAGGGATGGGTACTGGTATTGAAATAAACACCGTATCCCTGGGGAGGACTTCCGCTTATTTCCTCCATTGCCACTGCTTTTTCCTGAACCTTTCTTATGTCTTGAGCAAGTTTGTTGGCAGACCTATCTAAAGCAAATTCTCTCCCGTAACTGGGATAATTAGCCAGAACAAAAGCGCTCAAAACTCCAATGATAATTGCTACCACCAATAATTCAATAAGCGTAAAACCTTTGTTTTCCACAAAATTGAAACTTGTAGAAACTCACAGCCTTCGCCCTGTTAGAAATCTTTGATTTCTAACAGGAGTTCGGCTGCAAAAATTAATAGAAATTTATTGCAATAAGTTCCGCGAGTTAAGCGAACAAATTTCTATGGGTTTCTATAAATTTCTATAGAAATATATTAATATACCAATCAATTATATCTTGCCCCAAAAATAGCGCCAGGAATGTTCCGCTAACAAGAAACGGTCCAAAAGGAACTTCACTTGACAGCTTTTTTTTACCGGAAATTATCAGCCCTAATCCTATTATAGCACCAATAAAGAAAGCCAAAAACAGAGCTGCTAAAATATTGGGAAAGCCCAAAAAAAGACCCATAAAAAAAGCCAATTTTACATCGCCCATTCCCATCCATTTGCCGCGAGAGAAAATCACAATCATCAGAAAGAAAACAGAGGCAAAAAGAGCAGATAAAATTGGCTTTAAAATTCCAAATTCCCCGCCTGCGCAGGCAGGCAAATCCCAAATTCCAAACAAATTCCAATTCTCAAATTCTAAACTTTTTAAAAACTGATAAAGAAAAGTTATGACAATAGCGGGATAAATTATTTTGTCGGGAATAATATAGTGCTTTAAGTCGTAAACAAAAATAATTATCAAAAAACAAGAAGAAACCCAATAAAACAGCAACTCATTTATATTTAACAAGCGGTCGCTTGTTAAATATAAATGAGGAAAGAGAAAAGGAAATAAAAATAAAATTCCAGTAGTCAATTCTACTAACGGGTATTGGAAAGAGATTTTTTGATGGCAGTAACGGCATTTTCCTTTTAAAATTATAAAGCTTAAAAGAGGAATCAGGTCTTTCCAATCCAATCTATGCTTGCAATGAGGACAATGAGAAAAACCCTTTAGGAAACTTTCTCCGGAATGAAGACGATAAATAACCGAATTTAAAAAAGAGCCGACCGCCAATCCTAATAGAAAATAGAAAATAGAAAATAGAAAATAGAAACTCATTAATTCATTATCTCATAATTTCTCCCAAAGTTAAAACCCATTCCTAAAAGCAAAACCCGCATCAAAAAATAAAATTGATACGGGCTGAAGTAAGGATTTATTTGCTAAACTAAAATTCCCGCACCAAAAAATATTCATAATCCAAAAATAGACTTGACACCTCTGCGGAATTATAAGAACCTTTCGCTTCGCTCAAGAACCTTGAAATTCTGCGGAATTATAAGAACCTTTCGCTTCGCTCAAGAACCTTGAAATTCTGCGGAATTATAAACAGTCTATGCCGGATTTACAAGCAGCTCCGCTGGTAGCCCAGATTCTTCCGGCCGAATCTACGCAGTAATAACTGTTGGCCCCGCCACTTTCCAACCAGGCCCCATAGCACCAGGCAATACTGCTGGTATTACAATCGGTTCGATTAGCCTGACTAGCGCCGGAAGAAGCATTACTGCTGATATCTGCTTGGAGAATAGTTAAGTCGGTGCCAAAGCTAGCATGCCCGGTGTTAACAGAAGTAGCGCTTAAACATACCGCATCATAATTTCCGTCAGTATCATAAACCAGCTCGGCAATACTTCGAATCTGTGCTATAGCTCCTTTTACCCTGGCATCCTTGGCTTTTGCTGTAGCTCCAGACATTGAAACCATAACAATAGAGGCTAAAATTCCAATGATGGCAATTACCACCAATAATTCAATTAAGGTAAAACCTCTTCTTTCCATAACTTATCACTTACAACTAATAACTTATAACTGTTGTTAGTTGTTAGTTGTTAGTTGTTAGTCGACCTTGACTAAATTTTAACAAATCTTTTTTCTATTAGGGAGCAGGAACACATTTAGTTGTGGCAGCAGTACAGACACTGGTGGTTGCTCCGGCCACTCCGCTAGAATCAATGCAGTAATTGTCATTAGTTAGCCCGGAACTAGTAAAAGTTGCACTGATGCAATAAGTGGTTGAAGCAGCGTAACAGTTAAGCATAAACTCCGTATCGCCTCGTTGAGTAGCAATATCATCTTCAATAACCTTTCTTTGGTTAGCATAATTTTCAGTAACGGTATTAAGGGTATTACTGGCATCACACAAATACTCATAAGTATTCTGGTCGTCTTTCATTAATTCGGCGATAGTTCTAAGCTGAGATATGTCTCCTTTAATCCTAGCATCTTTGGCTTTTGCTGAAGCTCCAGACATTGAAACCATAACAATAGAGGCTAAAATTCCAATGATGGCAATTACCACCAATAATTCAATTAAGGTAAAACCTCTTCTTTCCATAACTTATCACTTACAACTAATAACTTAATTCAAGATTATATGTTTACCCCGTTAAATAATTTGCTTCGCAAATTACGCCGGAGGCGTATTTAACGGGGTGAATACCTTAGCGAATCAAGGTTCTGCCGAGCGTAGCGAGGCAGGTTCTTATAACTGTTGTTAGTTGTTAGTTGTTAGTTGTTAGTTGTTAGTTGCTCGACCTTTCTTAATTATATCACAAGTATATTGTAACACAAAATAAATTAAAATTCTCAAGCAGAAAATTACATCGCTCCGGCTGAAATCTGATATAAGGGAATAACTACGGCCGCCATTAATAACCCTACCATTCCTCCGAGAACTAAAATTAAAATCGGCTCTAAAATATTAACCAAGTTATCGGTAACTCGATTTATTTCCTCTTGATAAAAATTTGCTACGGTCATTAAGGTTTTGTCTATATGGCCGGTTTTTTCTCCCACCAGGCTCATTTGACAAAATAAAGGAGTGAAAATTTTCGGATACTCGGAAAAAACGGCCGTAATTGATTCCCCCCTGGTTACCCTGTCTCGAGCTTCAAAAATAATCCTTTGATAAACATCATTCCCCACTATTTTTCCTGAAACCTCTAAGGATTGACCGATGGGAAGACCGCCAGTAATTAAAGTAGAAAGGTTCTCAGCGAATCGAGTTAAATAAAGTTTTTGTAAAAAAACTCCTACCCAGGGGATTCTTAAAGAAGTTTGGTCAAAAATTTTTTTCCCTTCTTCGGTTCTAAAATACCACCAGAGTCCAAATATAGCTCCCACTATTAAAATTAATATCAGCCACCACCAGCTCCGGATAAGATTGGATAAAGCGATGGCAGCCATAGTAATAGCCGGGGGCTCAACCTCTGACCCCTCTAAAACTGTTATTAGTTGAGGAATGATAAAAACTGTCATTAAAACAAAAACTCCGATAATTGCCACAATAACTAAAGAAGGATAAATCATTGCTCCCTTTAATTTGGCCCGGAGATTGTAATCTCTTTCTAAGTGGTCGGCTAAATAGGTTAAAGATTTGCCGAGGGTTCCGGAAACTTCGCCCGACTTTACTACCGAAACATAAAAATTTGAGAAAAACTTCGGAAAACGAGAAATGGCTTTTGAAAAAGTAGTTCCTCCTTCTACAGCCTCGGCTAATTTTAAAATTTTTTCTTTGAATTTAGTTTTTTTAGTCTGACCGGCTATGGCTGTTAATGACTCGGATAAAGAAACGCCGGAGGTAAACATTACTGACAGCTGCCGGGAAAACATTACCAGGTCTTGAGCCGAAACTTTCTCAAACAATTTAATTTCTTTTCTCCAGATGGGAACAGCTTCAGCTTTTTCCAGGCCGGTGACATATAATTTATGAGATTTCAAAATATCTAAAGCCGCTTCTTCAGAAGAAGCTTCAATTGTTCCTGATTGAACTCTTCCCTCTTTAGTTCTGGCCCAATAGTGAAACTTCATCCCATTAGAAGTCTGTCTTTATACGATTAAATACCGCTTTCAGACAAACCTATGTTTTTGGTTATACCCCATTAGCTCAGGGCTTCATAAAATTAAATCAAAATTTAAAAATCAAAAATCAAAACGATAGATTAAAATTAAAAATTATTTTCTCCCTTTTAGAGTCAGGATACTCGAGGCCAATATTTTAGCAATTTCGTTGGTTTCCTGAATTAATTTGTCAGTTTCATCTTTATTAGATTTCCCAGAATCTCGAAGAATTGCTAACCAGAAAATAGATTCATTTGCCGATTTTAAAGCAATGCTAAAATAGTTTGTGAAATCTTTTCTGGAACTTGAGCTCCTTGCTTCGAAATAATTTGCTCCTGTACTAGTTCCACTTTTAAGAAGTTGAGTACTAATAACTTTTGTAGTTGAATCCTTGGGGAGATGGTCAATAAACTTAATTAATTCAAGAATGTAGCGATAAAGTCTTTTCTTAAATTCATCTTTGAACTTTGGTTTATCATTTTGCATTTTGATATTTGATTTTTGAATTACCGCTTTATGAGATTTTCCAATTCAACGGGATTTAAAGAGTAATTTAGAGCATTTTCTAAACTAATTTCTTTTGCTCTAACCAGATTAGCCAAAGATCTATTTAAAGAAATCATTCCCGCTTCTATTGAAGTTTCAATTACCAAAGGTAATTCGTGAATTTTATTTTCTCGAATTAAATTAGCTACGGCTGGAGTTTGAAGCATTACCTCGCAAGCCGGAATTAAACCTCCTTTAATCCTGGGAATAAGTCGTTGAGAACAAACTCCCAGCAAGTTACCAGATAGTTGAGCCCGGATTTGGTCTTGCTGGCCGGAAGGAAAGCTATCTACAATACGATGAACGGTTTGACTGGCCGAATTAGTGTGCAGAGTGGCAAAAACCAGGTGACCGGTTTCAGCGGCAGTAATAGCAGTGGCTATGGTTACGGGATCCCTCATTTCTCCAACCATAATTACATCCGGGTCCTGACGAAAAGTAGATTTTAAAGCCCCGGCAAAACTTAGAGTATCCTGATAAACCTCTCTTTGGTCAATGATTGACTTGTCGTCTTTAAAAACATACTCAATTGGATCTTCAATAGTAATGATATGGCACGATCTTTTATGATTTATTTCATCAATTAAAGAGGCTAAGGTAGTAGATTTCCCGTGACCGGAAGGCCCGGTTATTAAAACAAATCCCTGTCGAGCCTCGGTAAAGCTGTGTAAAATTGGAGGGAAATTCAATTCTTCAATGGTACGGATTTTAGAAGGAATTAACCTTAAGGCGCAAGCGCAATTACCTTTCTCAAAAAAAACATTTACTCTAAATCTGGCTTCCTCTCCAAGAGTATACGAAAAATCAATTTCTTTTTTCTTTAAAAATCTTTCCCTCTGCTCCTCCCTCATTAAAGCAAAAGCTAAACCCCGGACATCTTCGGCTGACAATTTTTCTTCTTTTGTCAAAGAAATTAGTTCTCCGGCAATCCTCAATATTGGAACATGTCCATCTGAAAGATGAAGGTCAGAGGCCTGTTTTTCGACAACTACAAATAGCAACCTTTTAAGTTTTTGTTGATAATCCATGATTTTATTCGCGGCATTCGCATTTAATTTGGAGTATTCGCATTATACTTTATGATTATTCTTTAGCAAATCAAGGTTCTCGCGAAGCGAGGTTCTTAATTTTGGTTTTTTATTTTTTATTTCTACTTGGTGACTTTCATTACTTCTTCAATGGTAGTAATCCCCTTTAATACTTTTAAAATCCCGTCCTGGCGCATACTAATTCTCCCCTGTTTTATTGCTTCTTTTTCAATTTCTACCTCTGAAAGAACTTTTAAAACTAATTGTCCCAATTCGGGAGTCATACTCAAAACTTCAAAAATGCCGATCTGGTCAGAAAAACCAATATGGTTGCATTTTTTACAACCTTGAGGTTCGTAAAGATATAAAGGAGAAGGGACTTTAACGGTTTCTCTAATCTGGAGGGGTATCTCTTCTAATTCTTTTAAAATTAAATCTCTAACTTCCGCTGAAACTTTGACTCTTTTTTTGCAATCCGGACAAAGTACTCTTACCAACCTTTGGGCTAAAGCAATATTTAAGGTTGGAGCGATTAAAAATGGCTCTACTCCCATGTCAACCAGCCTGGGAATCACTCCTATGGCATTATTGGTATGTAGGGTAGATAAAACTAAATGGCCGGTTAAAGCAGAATGAATAGCCAGGGCAGCCGTTTCTTCGTCTCTTATTTCTCCTACCATAATAATATCCGGATCTTGCCGTATAATATGCCTGAGGCCGGTAGCAAAAGTATAACCAATTTCGGGCCTAACCTGGGATTGATTCACCCCCTCTAAATGATACTCAATTGGGTCTTCCAGAGTCATTACATTTACGTCTTCTTTATTTAAAATTTGTAAAATAGCATAAAGAGTAGTAGTTTTCCCGGCACCAGTGGGTCCGGTAGCTAAAATCATTCCGTAAGGTTTTTGAATTGAATTTTTCATTGCTTCAAAATTTCTGCCTTCTAATCCTAATTTCTCAAAAGTTCTAAAACCTTTTTCCGGATCTAAAATTCTAATTGCCACCTTTTCTCCGTTAAAAGTGGGAAAAGTAGAAACTCGGAAATCGATTCTCTTTCCTGCTATTTTAACACTAAATCTTCCATCTTGAGGAATTCTGGTTTCATCAATTTTCAAACCAGAAAGAATTTTTACTCTGGCTATTACTGCCGGATGAACTGTTATCGGCAAAAATAAAGAAGAGAAAAGCCGACCCAGGAGCCGGTAGCGAATTCTTAATTTATCCGCAATTGGTTCAATATGAATATCAGAAGCTCCTCCATCCACCGCATGCCTGATCATCACCGCCACTATCTTACTAATGGGAGCTCTTTCAGCCATTCTTTTTACCTCTTCTCCCTTAATTACTTTTTTAGGTTTTTCTACTTCCAGTTCTCCCAGAGCTTCGATAACTTCTTTTTTTAAACTTCGGTACTTTCTTAAAAGAGTATTAAAGTTAGTCAGGGTAATCAAATAGATTTCGTAGGAAAATTTGGCTTGACGGGCTAAAAATTTTAAAACTTCTTTGGCTTTTAAATCGTCCGGGTAGACCATTCCTACTTCCAAAATAGCATCTCTTTTCTGGAGAGGAATTATTTGATAGTGTTTAGCAGAATCTTCCGGAATTAATTCCAGCACTTCTAAGGCAACATCTTCGGGATAAACTTTTTTTAATGGAATTTTTAATTTTTTGCTTTTTAAATCAAATAAAAAATCCTCAGAAACGAGATTTTTCTCTAAAATTATTTCTTCCTCTCTTTTTTCGGAGGATTTTATTTTTCTTTCTAACTCAACGGCCTGAGTTTTGGTTATTTTTTTTAACTGAACTAACTCATCAAGCAAGCTCATTTTAGTAAGGTAAAAAGGGGTTTTCTCTCCCTACCTCTTCGGTAAAAGGAGGAATTTCTTTTAAGGGCTGAAGTTTCTCTAAACGGGGGTCAGACAGCGTTTCCCAATTTATCTCAGGAGCTCTTGGTTTTGAAACCTCTAAAAACAAGGGGGCAGATTTTCGGCTTAAGATAACCCCGATTATTATTCCGCCGATTGCCATTGCAATAATAGCAATCAAAAGCATCCTTTTTTCTTTTTCTCGATGAGGTCCGAAAGTGATAGCCATAAAATAGATTTAAGATTTAAGATTTAAGATTTTTCGAGCCCGGAGAAATAGAAATTTTTAACTTTAATCTGAAATCTTTAATCTTTAATCTAGTATGAGAAGGTTTTTATCAACAAACGAAAATTAATGGGTTCCTCTTCCTCTTCGGGAGAAGAAAAACTAAAGTTTTCTACTTCTATTAATTTTGCCGAATTCTCAAGGGCAAAAAGGAGATTCTTGAAATTAGTCAAACTTCCGGAAAGAGAGAGACTGAAAGAATGTTCTTTAATTTTTTCTTTTTCCTGAACTGAACCTTTGCTAACTTGATCTAAAATCAGACCTGACTGAGAAGTAATTCTTTGTAAATTTGCAAAAAAGGCTGGAATAGAAAAGTAAAAGGGAAAAGCGCTCTCAATTTTAGAAAGGGAAACCTTGTATTCCTTTAACCTTGAGTCAATTTCTTTGAGTTCTGCAAAATATTGCTGATGATACAAAAGTTCGGTTTTTTTTCTTTCAAACTCTGATTTTAAATCTCTATAATCCTGATATTCGGGTCGGACTATCGTCAAACCCAATCCTAACGATAAGGCAAGGCAAATAATGGTAATAAGAATTCTATTAGTCATATAGACGCAGATTAATGCGGATTTTTACAGATTAATACAGATAAGTTTAATCCGCATAAATCAGCTTTATCTGTATAAATCGGTGTCTTATTTGAATTCGAAAATTGAGGGATCCAGACTAAGCTTTAAACCAAAATTAATCCTTCCCTCTTTCCCAATTGAAATTCCGGAAACTTCCGCATCTTTGATTAATTTTTCATCTCTAAAAATTAAAATTTGTTGATGCAAAACTTCGTAACTCTCGGCCTGAGCCGGAATTTGAACTAAATAATCTTTTTCCGATTTAGAAAAATCAAGACTTAAAAACTGAACTTTCGGATGGCAAATTTTCCCTAAAAACGGAAATAAACTGGAGCTGACCTGATGACCGTTTAATAAAATGGAAAAATCTTTTATTTTTCCTTCTTTTTCAAAAAGCTTCTCCTTCAGCTCTCTCTCCTCGTCAGTTTTCACCCTAGAGATCTGGTCCTTCAAATTTTCAATATTTCGAGAGGTTTTCTCTTGAAGATAGCCCAATCCAAAATAGCCTCCGATCGTTAATACGATTAAGATTATCCCAAGATAAAACAAAATTTCCTGCCATAAGGGCCGTTTAGCCACCGGTTTTGGAATAATTTCAACCATATTCGCTTCGCTTAAATTCAAAATGCAAAAGTCAAAATGTTCACCCGCCACACAAGTTTTGCTTACCCGCTCAAATTTTCTTTTAGAAAACTTAGGCGAGTGAAACAAAATTTGGCCGGGCAAGAAATAATAGATTAACCCCGTTAGAAATTCCAAAATTCAAAGGAACTTCTATGTATAAAGTTTTTACCGTTCAATTCTAAAATTTCTAACGGGGTTAAAATCCAAAAAGAAAATTTAGCTCTAATCCTTATTTACATTTTGCATTACATTTTGATTTTTGATTTTTGATTTTTGATTTTTGATTTATTTTAGTTCTCTTAGTGCCATTCCCACAGATACT
>Ga0210051_1006864_pt1 | contig 10680 bp, 14 predicted proteins | sample CryGey092014_all_FD_185464 | JGI IMG/M metagenome (GOLD analysis project Ga0210051, IMG submission 185464) | Groundwater microbial communities from aquifer - Crystal Geyser CG23_combo_of_CG06-09_8/20/14_all (SPAdes) (version 2) | ecosystem: Environmental > Aquatic > Deep subsurface > Groundwater...
TTAAATTTAAATACCAATGTGTTTGAGAATCATTGCTCATATTTCTTGGACCTGCTGCAGGAGCTGTATTATTATGTAAATATAAATAAGTCATATCTAGATTTTCATCAGATGTAAAATTGAAATATGACCAGTTTTGCGACTGATAAGTGTTGTTTGCTGGGGTCAAATTTCCAATAGTTATTGTTGGTAAAGCTATTGTCAAAACTGTCATCATAACTATTCCCAAAACTACTAGGATAGCCAATAAACTTGCTTTTTTTATTTCCATTTTATTTTTTCTTGTAGATAAAATAAACTGCTCCGCCTAATAATACAAGCCAAATCCAAATTGGAACTGCCTTGAACCAAACTGATAGATTTATCAGTAATGTTGAAGCTGCTGTTGGTGTTCCTGCTGGTGTTGCTGCTGAAAATAATCCCTGCAATGATGGAATTGATGGTCCTTTGATGATAAAAAATACCATCAGACCAATAAGTCCAATTGCTATAAGTGAAGGAAATTTATCTATCTTAAATCCGCCCAAAGCAATCATCAGTCCCGCAAAAATTATCATGCTATAAGCAACCACTGGTCCAATGCCCATTGAAATCCCAAGCTGTTTTCCAAATACACCTAGTATAAATATTGCTATTACTGTTGTTACTATCAGGAAAATTCCTATTTTGCCTAAATCTAAACCCATTGTTTTTTTCCTCCTTTCAGTTTTTTTGATTAGTATAAAATTATCATTTGTGATTTATTTGTTCTTAATAATTATGATTAAAATTAAAATCCCTAACCCCCAACCCCAGATTGGAATTGATGACATGAAGCTCTCCATGGTTGTCCCAGTAGTTGTGCCGACTGTTTTTCCGACGATTTCTGGTCCGCCAGCTAGTTTTAATCCGAGTAATGCAATTATTCCTATGCCAACATAAGCCAATCCTTTTCCTAATGTTGGAAGGAAAGATGATGAAAATGCTGATGGTGGTGGGACTGGAACTGCTACAAATAATTGCGGGAAGAATGAATGCATGACAATAATAGCTCCGAATAACACCAGGAAAATCCAGAACCACATGTTCTTGAAATCTGCCCTTCCTCTTATTGCAGTATATCCATAATCAATCAAAGAACCCATTAATATTGTGAATAAGGTTATTATAAATCCAAGCATCATCGGGGTTTTTGTAAAGAAAGAATATGCTATTCCTATAATTGCTCCTATTATCATTCCTTCCTTCGCTGTTTTAAGATATTCCATAAAACTCATTTTATCAAAAGTAAGACCAAAAATGCTCCTCCTATTATTAATATTATCGGCGAGATTCCAGCGATAGTTGTGGTTTGTTGTGTTGCTTGTTGTGCTGCTTGTTGTGCTGCTTGTTGTTCTAACACTTTTGTAGTATATTGTTTTCCTAAAATCCATTGTATCAATAAACTTCCTGCAACGGCTATTCCACCTAATATAGCTCCTCCCAATGTGATTACAAACATTTGTGGAAAAACAAAAGGCAAAACTAATAATAATCCAATATAAGAAATACAAATCCACATCCAGGGATTTTCTTTTAGTGACATTGGAATTGATTTTCCTTTTATGTTGCTGACTAATACATCGAGTATTGAGCCGACTGCTATGAAAAATAAAAACATCAAGATGAAAGGAAGGGAAAGTTCAATTTTTGTTTTCATAATCCAAAAGAATATAATACCAGCTAACAAACCCAAACCCATTCCTTCTTTTGTCTTCCATAAATATTCTGTAAGTTTCATCATATTCTCCTAATCGTTCCTCTGTAAAATTTCCCCTGTTTCCAATAGGGGTCAACTATGATATTTTTTCTTTTTCCTTTGATTGTTGCTTTCATTGATTTTGGAATTTTCTTCGGGACTTTTGGGCTTCTCCCATATACTCTCCCTGTTTTAACTCCACGGAGAACAGCTGTCCTGTCACCAACACCATTTGTTTCTCTTCCTTCCAATAATCCGCTTCTTTGAAAAATTGGTTTTGTTCCGAAGTCAAGGTCCACTAAAATTTTTTCGTTTGACATTTTAAAATACCTTCATTATTTTAAGTAAAAATAATATTAGGAAAGCTCCGATAATCAAAGCCCAGGTGTTTACCGAGCAGTCTGTGGATTTTGTAATGTCCTGCATAAAATCAATTCCAGGAATACAGAATTTTCTTGTTGATGTTGGTTCATTTGTTGATTCATTTGTTGATTCATTTGTTGGTTCGACTTCTTTTACTGTGTATATAACTCTACATGTTCCTTTAGAGATATAGTCTTTTGTTACTGGACTAACCATAAAAGCTCCGTATTTTGTACCCCAACAACTATTTGGTAATCGTAATTTTAAATGACAATAATATTTTGTACCCCAACAATTATTTGGTAATCGTAATTTTGAAGGTGCTTGACAATAATATATTGCATCCCAATTATTATTCCATATTTCAATATTTTTCAAACATATTGTTACAGCTGTGTGTGTAGAATTTCCAGATTTAGATTCGCATTCTGAAGTTTCATCACATTCTGCATTTATTATTTTATTATAATCTCCCAATGAAACATGAGAATTATATTCTTCCTGTGTCAAAGTTATTAAAAGACCTCCACTTGTTCCACTGCTTTCTTCAACACATCCTCCAGAAACGCAGGTATATCCAGAATCACAGTCAGAATCTTTTGAACATCCTGTTGGTGTATCAGAAATACATTCACCGTTGTGGCAATGAGTTCCAGTTGTGCATTGTGTTGCTGATATTTTTACTTCATCACAAGAATTTTTTAACGCTACCTGATTATTATAGCAGATTTTAGTTGTATAATCCCCACAAGTTTTGCAAGTCCCGCTTCCGATGCATTTTGAACCAGAAGCGCAAGGGTAGGTCTGCTGTTTTACAACACACTGAACTCCATTCCATTCCTTCCAATTGTCAATATAATAAGACAAATCTCCCCCACAAGTCTTCCAGTGGGTTGTCTCGCAGTTTCCTAGAGACGGCTCTGAACAATATTTCCATGGAGTCTGAAGCATTATTCCCTTGTCCATACCCGTAGTTGAAGACAAACATTTTGAACCAGTTCCATACCAAGTTACACAATTTGAATCAGAAGTGCATTGTGGATGAGGACAGCAATAAATTTCGTAAATATAAGTTAATTTAGCATATCCTGGTTGGTCTGGCAAAGTTACCTTGTCAATAAATTCCTTGTAAGGATATGTGACATCCCCATTTAAAAGATAAACATCAATTAATCCGCTTCCACTCGAACAATAAGATGATGCTGAAATTGTTTCTGTTGTTCCAGGATATACAGAACCAGTTTTCTCTGGAGTTAAGGAACAATGCCTATATGTTCCAACAATTGAAAATTCCTCCCCAGAAAAATATGTTTTTATTTTATTTATTAGAGTGTAATGGTCGATTATCCATTGGTGGGAATAAATATTAGAATTATCATCAGCACTAGCAAATCCCATAATTCCGATTAGCAAGGCTAACATAAACATTCCTATTAATAGTGTTTTTTTGACTTCCATTCTAAATAAAAAAAGGATATGTGCAGTTTCTGTTAATAATGTGATTACTATTATTTATTTCCGAATAATGTATTCAATGTTTTGGCGTTATTTACATATCCAAGTTTAAAGGTTCTTTTAAGAGATTAAACACTAAACCTATGACGAAGTAATAAATTACCAGTCCTATTAAAACTATCATTCCAGGCAGTTTGAAACCTGATGTTAAAAGGAAATACATTCCGATAGTTCCTATTAAAAGAACTACCCAAGTCTTCAATTTCTCTGATACTCCAAGTCCTCCTAACAATTCCAAAACCAAATTACCTATAAATACTGTTACAATACCTGCTAGTATTATAAATAATGTAGTCATGCTTGCTAAATTGTAAGGTATAACTCCCTGGACAAAATCAAAGATTGTTTGACCTGCTGTTGAAGTAATTCCTGTAGTCAAAGGTACATTTACTGCAAATAGGTTTGATATTGTTGGCAGGATTTTTACACCCATATTGTTAAGCATCGTAAACAACCAGCTCAACAAAACAACAATAACACCGACTACTGCACCGCTTTTTAGTGAATTCTTAAAAATCTTTCCAAAGTCAAGTGGCATTTTTTTTCCTCCTTATATCCTGTTCTGATTTTCGGGATTTCCCGAATGAATATGATTTTTGATTATATTATTCCCAATGACATTAACATTGCCAATGAATTTGCCAAAATGTGAAAATATATGGCTGGTCTCAAATCGTCGAATAGGGAAATTGAAACCATACTGAACAGAGCCATGATTCCCACTAATGTTAATGCGGAAACATTTGTTATCCCCTTCGCTGTGAAATGAAGGGTTACAAAAAATATCACTATAATTAACATCGCAATTACCATCTTGTAGCCAAATTGATGGACTGATGTTTTTAATTTGTCTGCAACCCATTCGTAAAGACGACCAAATATCACTATTGTTTCCGTCGCTGCTATGAATATTCCAAACGCTAGAAAATTCATAAAGGGGCTTGTCGCAAATATTGGTGTTGTCGACTGCAAAGTTGAGAATATCGAACTTACTGAATTCGGAAGTTTGAATAATCCCAAGATTACTGAGGACATTAATATAAATACTACATAAATTCCAATCCCCTCTATTAAGACTATCAGATTGTTCCCAGATTTCCATCGTATTGAGATGTTTGAATCCGTGTCCAGTATCATATATCCTAGCAAGAGAAGAATCGCATAAATTGAGGCTATCTGGAGTGAAAAGTTTACTGCCAGAAAGCTGAATATTACCGTCAGTAAAATTATTAATGTTTCTTGTTGCATTTTCTTTCATTTTTCATCTTTAGTTTGTTTTTTTTTTGTTTTGTTTATCTTTTCAAAAAAAGAAAAAAAAATGAAAAAAATTTAAGTTTCCTTAGTGTACATACATCAATTTTGTATAAGTTACTGAGTTGATTCCTAAATCAGCATCGGTTCCAAGGACAGAATCATCACCGAAGCCTGGTATCCAGACAAGGTCATCATTCTTTCCGTAGGTTTTGTCGACTAAATGGAAGAAGACATTTTCATCTCCAGACGCACCTGGATTGTGTCCAGAGGATGCATCCAAGATAATATAGTCTCTATATGTTCCATAGTCTTTAAGTGATGCTGTTGGCAATACATAACAACTTCCCACTATATTCTTTCCGCTTAAGAATTCTGGAACAACTACTTTTTCTTTATAGTTGCTTGGTCTTATTTCATCCCAATCACCTAAAGTTGTTGCATTAACACAGATTGCTACTGGATTATCCAAGGCAGGATTTCCAACATAAGCCAATGCACTAGCCTGGATTTTCAATTCAGGTGATACCAAAGTTTCCCCAGAACCAACTGTTACATTCCATGTTGATTCAGAAGCTCCATCATCGTATCCAGTAAAAGTTGTTGTTCCTTCTGCTGGGATTTTTATATCCAAGGTTTTTACACCAACACAACCAATTGTGAAAGGAACTTTAGCATAGTAATACTCTGTTCCCCTGTCTGTTGTTGATTGCAAGTCATCGTTACCAATCATCGCATAACCGTTAAAATTTGTTGGTACGGAAGTTGAAATTTCACTTACTGTAGAATTTATTAAAGTTTCTGAAACAACTAAATTATCAGAACTATCAAAAATTTCCACATTTGTTGTTATAACACTTCCAGCCAATAAATCTTTGGCTCTTATTTTCAATGTTGTATCTTCAATTAAACATCCAGTTACGGTTGTGGTGCCTTCTGTCGTGCCTGTTTCAGTACCCGTGCCTGTTCCAGTTTCTGTCTTACCAAATAAATTACCAAAACCACCACTATTCAAAACTAGGACAACTACAATAGCTATACCAATCAATAGTACCCAATTCATTGGTTTTGCCATATTTTTGTCTTACAGAATGCGTATTTTAAATTTTATCCAGCCCCTTAAATTAGGTTAAAGAAGTGATGTTTTGAATTGTGGGGTGATGTAATGATGAATTTTTAACCCCTAAGGGCTTTCATCAAGGGCATTCTAATGTTAGTATAGAACATAGTTCTATTTATAAACTTTTCTATAATTTTTTATTACTTTACAATAGTTACAATTTTTAGGGAAAAAATTTATAACTGAAAAATGACAAAATTTATGGGAAAGGTTTATAAGTCAAAAAAAATTAAGATATACAGGACTTTTATTATCATAAAATGACATTCGCTGGTTATGTTCTGCAACAAAGAGGCATCAGTATCCTAAATGAATACAATGAGGAACTGCCAGGATTATCAAAAGATTCTGAAAACAGGGACATAATACCTTCCCGTCCCTACATAATAGTGGATACATTCGGAACTCCTACTGGAAATTTAGAACCGCAATGGCATGACTTGACTTATGAGGAAGTTTTAAAATTGGGATATGTTATAGTTGTCAGGCGGGGCGGATGGTTTGCTGGACAGCAGGTTAATTATATTCTCATGCATAAATCCAAGGCTGGTAGCGAGAGAAAAATGGACAGATTTCCAAACAAACATTATGTTAAATATGATAGTGCAAATAAAATCTTCAAATTCATGGGGAGGAATGTAAGTCCCCAGGGAATTGCATTGATAAAATTGTGAACAAGAGATTGAGGGAAATGTTGGCGAGAAGGGATGGACGAACTTATTTGATAAGCGACCAGCGATATAAAAGAGTTAATATTCAGAGCAACGAAATACCTTTCTTGATTTCAAACGATGGATTTTTGGTCTGTATTCCAATTGGAAAAGACATGCCTATAATTGGAATTACTGCGTCGAGGAGGGTTGGAAAAACAATTACACTACACAGTTTCAAAGACAGGGTTTATTGGTATACAAATACTGGATGCATTTTTATAAGTGATTATCAGAATGAAACAAAAAATTATCATCTTCCAAATGATTCTTTTCTTTTAGAATTATTAAAAATTACAAAAGAGAAACCAATCGGACTTCCTAAAATACATATATATCCAAATACAAATTCCTTGAAAGAAGAAAATCTGCCCCCTGATTCAATAAAAACATCCCTTCCAGTATTGGAACTTATAAAATATCCAGAATCTTATTTTGAATTGAAAAATTCTGCGATGTATTTAAGAAACCTATATCCCAAATTCGAGGAGATAAACAAGAATGAGGGTACGATTTCTATGGAAAACATAGAAAATGTGATAAATGAGCATCTTGCTGGAAACAGCATGGATAAAAAAGTCAGGGAGGGTTTTGAAAATCTGAAGACAAAAATAATTGAAAGTTTTAAGGATATTGCCTCTGATGGATCGCTAGATATTGATTTGGATTTGAAGGAAAGATTTGGAAGGGTGACAACTTACCTAAATGTGAAAAAAGACGGAAAAGAATATTGGGATTATATTTTTGTGGGTTTGGTGAGAGCTGGACTTTTCCCAATATTTATGACTGAGGATTTGCTTCAGAAAAGAAAATGGGAGAATTATATTTCTTTTATTGTGAACAAAATTTTCAATTCAATAAAGAATGACAAGGAACTGAAGGAAAAAGGGCTGTTATTATTTATAGACGAGATGGAAAGGATATTTAAGAAAAGCAGGAAGAAAAACGCCCAGAGAAGCATAGCTGGAGATTCTTTTGTCAACATCGCAAAAATAGGCGGTCCAAACAGGGTCGGAATGATATACACCAACCTTAATTATTCCGAGCTAGACGATGAATTAATAAGCAACACAAAGTACATGATAGTTTTGCAGCATACATCCGACAAGGAGGTAAAATTAATCCAGAAAGATTTTACTTTTGAAAAAAGATATGTACAAACTATCTTGAATCTAAAAAAATTAGAGGCTATGGCTTTTACGAAGGAAAAGTTTGTAAAGTATAATTTAATCACTGGGGAGAAAGTTACAGACACCGAACCAGTTATCGGAAGGATACTCCCGCCTTTAAGCTATCCTCAGCCGCCAGGGGATTAAAGTGGCATAGTATGATGATTGTCAAAAAATATAATAAAAAAATGAAAGGAGGAAGAAAGTGAAAAAAGTTATTTTGATTTTGGTTTTGCTTTGCTGTATGATACCTCTAGTTTCAGCTACAGAAGTTTTGAGCAATTATCATCTTGATGTAAGAGCAGATAATTCAACTCAGAGATTTTATATAAGCGGATTTAATTTGAATTATTCCAGGGACTTCGGAAATATGAACTGGTCTGAAACAATAACATGGGCGACAAATGAGTCTAATTTATATGAGATGCTCCAGAGCATAAATTCATTGCAGGGAATTTGCAACAGCTCTTTCAGGGTTTTGGAAAGATATGGGCAGTGTGTTATCGCAAATGAAGAATGGTCTCGGGATACATTAAAGTGCGACAAAAACAAAGACTACGAGGGAATGTACTGGAACTGCACAATAAATACGACATCACTCCAGAGCGAACTTGAAAGAAAAATCGATGATTGGTATAATTGCGAGAATGATAAATTTAAATTGGAAAACGAGACTAAAACCTGCCAACAGAATTTGACAAGTACTCAAAGCCAAAAATGGCTGTTTGGAGTTGGTGGTATTATTTTGGGTGTTGGCGGATATTTAATTTATCAGAGAAGAAAAATAAAGCAAAAACCAGAGGGAACAGAAGGTTATTCGCCTAGATAATTCACATGGTAAACGAACCTGAAAGACCATTAGTTGTATTTGGAGATGGAACAATGGCTCAATTATTTGAATCATCTCTTACAAAAGATTCTTCTACTGGGAAGTGGGTGTATGTTCTTATTTTAAGACCTTATGCATGTCTAAAAAGAAAGTGGGGTTTTGACAATAAGGATTTTGATAAAAACATGTGTCTTCCTCCTCGCCCTTATTTTGAAGAAAATGTCAAGATTATTAATATTAGTCCAAGACCAGTTATGATAGTGTCCTGTGATTTTAACGGGGGAAAAACAGAATTATTAAATTGGTTTTATGAAAAAGACATGAGGATAGACCTTCTCCAGAAAATCAATTATCAGCAGGAACTACAGATTGCACAATTATTTGAAGAATTGAGAGACAGGACAACATCATTAAAAAGTTCTGTTGCGGATGCTTCAGAATTAATCAAAAAAGCTGCAGAGGCATCAAGGGTTGTTGTTTTGAGGGGAGGAAGAAATCCAATATCTCCTTATGAAACACAACAGCCAGAAGGACAAGATTATGACTAATGAAAAAAAAATAGAATTTTCTGAAACACCACAAAAAAGGGTTGTAAGGGGAGAAGATATAAACAAGAAACCAGTCTTACTTCCGATAATAAGATGCGAGGACCAAGATTTAGTTATAGAAGAGCACCTCAGGGGAATTTTAAATCGTATAAAAAATCTTAGTGTGAGGTTTAATGAATTATACACTGATGCTGTAATAAATAATAAATATCTGGAGAAAATAGAATTAGTCAGGGTTGCTTATGATTTGATAAAGGAATATGAAAGAGCAGAACCTTTATTTCTTAAAAAAACTGAAATTTATGTAGATGCTTTTGAAGAAATACAAGATGTTATTAAAGAGTGTTATATACCTATTCCAGAGGTCAAAGAAAATGAAAGAATTTTAAAAAAAGCCGTTAATTATGGGGTTGATGCCAGGGTTACAACAGTTATCGAGGAATTAAAAAGATTAAAAGAAAGCCAGGAGGAGGCATTATTAAAAGAAGTTTTGGAGAAAAAAATAGAAAGCATAAAGAAGGAACCAACATTGGGAAAATGCAAAGACCATTCGAGGGCATCAAAAATGAATGCCTGTACTACCCTCTGCACACTAAATCCTAAGAGAAAAAAACTGATGGTGGATATTGCAACAATTATCGACGAGCATATTCCGCCAAATTCTAAATAGATTATTATAATTAAACGTTTATTAAATGCTATAAACGTTTATAATTAAACGTTTATTAAATGCTATAAACGTTTATAAACGTTTATTAAATGCTATAAACGTTTATAAACGTTTAATTTTTTATGAATGTGACTAAAAGGAGGTAAAGTAATGATGAACAAACCACAGAAAAATTCACCTTATAATAGCAATAAAATAAATGAATTTATGAATCCATCAACACAAAAAATGCCGAAGGAAGAACAGCACGAGTAGAATCTTATTGTAATATCGGAAAAATTTGAGATTCCAAAATCTGCAATCTTAATTTTTGGAATGAAACTATACAACAAACAGAAAGAAATAAAATAGATTATTATAATTAAACGTTTATTAAATGCTATAAACGTTTATTAAATGCTATAAACATTTATAATTAAACGTTTATTAAATGCTATAAACGTTTATAAACGTTTAATTTTTTATGAATGTGACTAAAAGGAGGTAAAGTAATGATGAACAAACCACAGAAAAATTCACCTTATAATAGCAATAAAATAAATGAATTTATGAATCCATCAACACAAAAAATGCCGAAGGAAGAACAGCACGAGCAGAATCTTATTGTAATATCGGAAAAATTTGAGATTCCAAAATCTGCAATCTTAATTTTTGGAATGAAACTATACAACAAACAGAAAGAAATAATTGTGCAGTACAATGCTGAAAATTTGTCTTATTGTGAAAAGGCAAAATGGTTGAGGGAAAACATTCCAAATATTTATATGCTGAAAATAAAAGAGGACAAG
>Ga0210051_1006867_pt1 | contig 10679 bp, 9 predicted proteins | sample CryGey092014_all_FD_185464 | JGI IMG/M metagenome (GOLD analysis project Ga0210051, IMG submission 185464) | Groundwater microbial communities from aquifer - Crystal Geyser CG23_combo_of_CG06-09_8/20/14_all (SPAdes) (version 2) | ecosystem: Environmental > Aquatic > Deep subsurface > Groundwater ...
CAGCTGAAAAGAAAGCAATTCCCGCTTCGTCAACAACTTCGGAGGCGGTAAACTCCGGCAATAACATAGCGACGGATAATTCCCAAGTGGCATTTTCAACAACAGTCAGCACGCAACCAGGCGCGACGGCTGATGAAGAAATAAGTAATATCGATAAGGATTTGCAGGCAATGGATGCCAGCAATAGCCAGGATTCTCTTTCGGATAAAGATTTGGGATTATAATAATTTCCACAAAAAGCTTTGTGGTTAATCGCAGGGATTTTTGTCTGTGGTTAAAATTACTTGCACTTTTATAGCAATTGAATTTGTAGTATGATTATAAAGTATTATGGAAAAAGAAATGGAAAAAATTATTGTCGTGCATGGTGTTACTAAAAAGTTTGGTGATTTTGTAGTGGTGGATGACATTTCCTTTGATGTTAAAAAAGGAGAGATTTTTGCGTTTCTGGGACCCAATGGTGCCGGCAAGACGACGACTATCAAGATGTTGACGACGCTTTTGGTGCCGACGAGCGGAGAAATCATGCTTAACGGAAAAAATGTGGCCAGTGAAAAAAACGAAGCTCGTAAAGCGTTTGGGATTGTCTTTCAGGATCCGAGCCTAGACGATGAATTGACGGCGATTGAGAATTTGCATTTTCACGCGGTGCTGTATAGAGTGCCAAAGAAAACCAGAGACAGTAGGATTGAACAGCTTTTGAAATTGGTGGAACTTTGGGACAGGAAAGATAGTTTGGTGAAAGAATTTTCCGGCGGGATGAAAAGGAGTTTGGAAATCGCGCGCGGTCTTATCCATCACCCGAAAATTTTGTTTTTGGATGAACCGACCATTGGCCTTGATCCGCAGACGCGAAATTATTTGTGGAAATATGTGCAGGAATTGAACGAGAAGGAAGGCATCACAGTTTTTCTGACGACGCATTATATGGAAGAAGCGGAAAAGGTGGCACAAAGAATTGCTATTATTGATCACGGCAAAATCATCACAATGGGAACCTCTGAAGAGTTGAAAAAACAAACCGGGACAGATTCTCTGGAAGAAGCTTTCTTGAAATTGACCGGCAAACAGATTCGCGAACAGGAAGTGACTGCAAGAGACAGTATGCGTACGCATCATCAAATGTGGAGAAGGAGATAAATACAAAAATTTATGAGTACAATATACATATTGTGGTTGCGACAATTGAAAAGATATTTTCGAAGCAAAGCCAGAATGGTTGGTTCGTTGGGACAGCCGTTGCTTTTTCTGTTGGCCTTGGGTTTTGGTTTTGGTCCGATTTATCAAAAAGCCGGCGGCGGAAATTTTATTGAATTTCTGACACCGGGCATCATCGGCATGAGCATTATTTTCACGGCTGTTTTTTCCGGCATCGAAATTATTTGGGATAAGCAGTTTGGATTTTTGAAAGAAACTTTGGTGGCTCCGGTGTCGCGTATTAACATTATGATCGGGCGAACTTTGGGCGGAGCGACGGTGGCCACTTTGCAAGGAATTATTGTTACTATCATTTCTTTTTTTATCGGTTTCCGATTAGAGCATCCAGCTTCATTGCTTTTGGGTCTAGTGATGATGTTTATGATCGCGATGATTTTCACAGCATTGGGCACGGCGATCGCTTCTGTCTTGGAGGACATGCAAGGCTTTCAATTGATTATGAATTTTTTGGTGATGCCTTTGTTCTTCTTGTCCGGCTCGCTTTTCCCCTTGGATAATCTGCCTAAAGCCATAACGGTAGTGGCTAGGCTTGATCCACTGACTTATGGCGTGGATGGACTGCGCGGCATTTTGATTGGCCAATCACATTTTGGGCTAGCAACTGATTTTTCTGTTTTGGCCGTAATATTAGTGATTTTGCTAGGAATTGGCAGTTATTTGTTCAGCCGGATTGAGATTTAGCTTATACTAAAGCGAGACATTTAATAATTATGGACAAAAAGAGACTTATACTTTGGAGCCTATATGATTTTGCAAACTCAATCGCATTTATTGTGTTCTTTCTTTATTATTCGCAATGGTTAGTAATAGAACATGGATTATCAGATTTCTGGTTCAATGTTACATTTGTTGGCTCAAGCATCCTACTTATTTTAGTTGCTCCAGTTGCGGGATCGATTGCAGATAAACTAAAAGTTAGACTGCCTGGATTGCGTATCACAACAGTACTATCCGTAATAACCTTTTTGATAACTGGAATAATTGCTACATTTTTTCCTGAACAGTATATCTTAAGTATAATAACATTCACTTTAGCAACATTTTTTTATATGTTTTGTTTTTCGTATTATCATCCAATACTTGAAGATATAGCTGTTCCTGAAAAACAAGGGCTCGCCTCTGGCTGGGGACAATTTGGAAATTGGACAGGACAAATAGTTGGGCTTTTAATTGCCTTACCAATTGCAACTGGAGCAGTAATATTATTCGCAAACTCTTCCTCTCGTGCGCAAACTCTCATTCCGGCTTCTATTTTATTTTTTATATTCTCACTTCCAATACTGATTTTATTCAAAGAAAAATCGAAAAAAGAAAATATCTCAATTAGTATTCGCGGGGAATACAAGAATATCGTCAAATCATCAATTGATATGTTTAAATTCGACGGAGTCGGAAGATTCTTTTTGGCATATTTCTTTTTTAATGACGCAATTATAACTGCTTCAAATAACTTTCCAATTTATTTGGAAAAGGTGTTTGGAGTTAATGATCAAACTAAATCCTTTCTTCTAATTGGTATAATTATAACTTCAGCTATAGGAGCTCCTTTGAGTGGATGGATTGCGGATAAAGTTGGTCTTAAAAAAACTTTACTTGGTGTGCTTGCGGGCTGGGTTATCATTTTTCCCATGCTAGCAATTGCAAATAGCTTCATACTATTTATTGTAATAACGTTGATTATGGGGTTTTGGTTTGGATCAATTTGGACTATCACTCGAGCATTACTTTTACAACTCACCCCGGCTAATGTGTTAAATAAATCATTTACTTACTATACCCTTATTGAGCGGTTTGCTACTTTAATTGGGCCAATCTCATGGGGCCTAATAGTAACCTGGCTGCCAAAAACCAATAATATCAACTATCGCACTGCTATTTTTTCGATGGCAGTATTTGTATTGATTGGCCTGCTGATAGCTAGAAAGCTACCTAATCATCTGAATAACTTATCTGATAATAGATTATGAGTAAAAAAACTGAAAAAAGATACGACTTAAAAACTAATTATTTCGAATTCCTAAAAGAGACGGCAGTTCTCGTTGACCCATATGTAAATAAGTTTATTCGAGATAACTTCAAGCTATTTCCAGAGCTAAATAATATGCTTATTGATAGGTATCGCTTTGGCAAATCTCAATTGAGACCTGCGCTAGTAAGACTCTCTTTTGACCTTGCTGGGGGCAAGGATTGGAAAAAAATGGTCCTGCCTGTGCAGCATTAGAAATAAGGGACACGGCTTACTATTGTTATGATGATATTCTTGACTTGAATGTAGAGTCACATGAGTTAATGCTAATGGCCGGAACTTTTTTGACGATATCCAATACAATGATTACGGAAATGAGTGATTTAATTTCTGCGAATCAACTTCGGAAAATACAAGACGAAGTTTTTAAATTGGATATAAATAATGTTCAGGCGGCTTTTACTGAATTAAGTATCATAGATATGGATGAAGAAAGTTATTTTAAAAAAGCGTATGGTTTTAATTTTTGGGAAAATGCATTGAAGATTGGATGTATCCTCGGCGGTGGTAGCGAGCAAGAGAGCGATAGGCTTGGGAAAATAGGTAAAAAAATAGGAATGTCATATATAATAGCAAATGATACATGGGATTTTGGTAAGAATTTGGAAGATTTTCAAGGAAATAAATATACATTGCCAACAATCTGGGCTCTGAAAAATACGGGAGATTCAGACAAAAAAATATTGAAACGACTACTCGGCAAAAATCTATCTGAGAAAGAGATAGATTTAGTGCGATCGATTATGGTAAATAGTGGTGCAATTGAGTATGGCAAAAAAAGAGCCGGCGCTCTTTGTGAGGAGGCGCTAGAATTATTGATGAAATTTCCTAAATCACAAGCAAGGGATATGATAGAGTTTTCTACAACAATGACACAAAGAAATAAGTATTATACGATTCTAGATGAGTATATAGAAAAATAGCTAAGGAGTCACTTGTTCAGCCGGATTGAGATATAGAAAGTTAGTAAAAATGGCCTATTTTGGGAAAGTTATCCCCAGTAACCAAAACACTTGACAGGTTTTCAAGGAGTTGCTAAACTACACAAGTACCCAAAAAGAGCTTTGGTAATAAGAATTTAACAACAAAACCGCAAAACGAATAGTAGTCTAAAATCTATAAATTCGGGTGAAAGAAAATACAGCAATAAAAATATTATAGAATATTTTTACCGCTGTGTTTTTTGTTCTCGATATAAGGTTTGTCTAGCCTAGTTACATGCGGTCGCTATGACGACGATGGGAGGACATCTTGGTGTCACTAGGTTAGACAATTTAACGCCTGACTTCAGAGAAGTTTGGAGAAAAGATTTTTCTCCTCATCACTTTGCAGTTATGGTTAGAAGCTTAAAAATTGAATATACATGTATATGTTCAGAAATTATAACAAGGTGAATTAGTAGTTATCTTGTTGTAATAAATAAATCGCAATTTTTTGTGATTAGTCCTTTCCCGAGCAATCGGGATAAGAGCTAAAAACTTTGTGGTCGCAAGACTGCAAAACAAATTCCTGGATTCATTAGATACCAGGTAGTTGTAAATCTTTTCGAAGGTTTGCAATTTTATTATGAGAGTTTGATCCTAGCTCAGGATGAACGCTGGCGGCGTGGATAAGGCATGCAAGTCGAGAGGGTTAGACCCTCGGCAAACGGGTTAGTAATACATAGGAATCTGCCCTGAAGTCGTGAATAACTCGGAGAAATCCGTGATAATACACGATAGTCTCTACGGAGTAAAGATTTATCGCTTCAGGAGGAGCCTGTGTCCTATCAGCTTGTTGGTAGTGTAAAAGACTACCAAGGCTATGACGGGTAGGGGGTGTGAGAGCACGGCCCCCAACATTGGGACTGAGACACTGCCCAAACTCCTACGGGAGGCTGCAGTCGAGAATATTCGTCAATGCCCGAAAGGGTGAACGAGCGACGCCGCGTGCGGGATGAAGGCCTTCGGGTCGTAAACCGCTTTTCTTAGGGAAGAATGTTAATGACGGTACCTAAGGAATAAGAGGCTACTAACTCTGTGCCAGCAGTAGCGGTAATACAGAGGCCTCAAGCGTTATCCGGATTTATTGGGCGTAAAGAGCATGTAGGCGGATATATTAGTCGGATGTCAAATCTTCGAGCTCAACTCGAAAACTGCATTCGAAACGGTATATCTAGAGACAGTCAGAGATCAATGGAACGTATGGTGTAGCAGTGAAATGCGTTGATATCATACGGAACACCAAAGGCGAAGGCATTTGGTTGGGGCTGTTCTGACGCTGAGATGCGAAAGCGTGGGTAGCGAATGGGATTAGATACCCCAGTAGTCCACGCCGTAAACGATGCATACTAGGTATTAAGAGAATCGACCCTCTTAGTGTCGTAGCTAACGCGTTAAGTATGCCGCCTGGGAAGTACGGTCGCAAGACTAAAACTCAAAGGAATAGACGGGGATCCGCACAAGTGGTGGAGCATGTGGTTTAATTCGACGATAAGCGGGAAACCTCACCATGGTTTGAAACTATGCTGCATTATGTAGAAATATATAAGCCTTCGAGGGTGCATAGCAGGTGCTGCACGGTTGTCGTCAGCTCGTGTCGTAAGATGTTCTGTTAAGTCAGGAAACGAGCGCAACCCCTATCGTGTGTTATATTGTCACACGAGACTGCCCAGAACAAAGCGCACTTCGTGCTTGAATTTGAAGTTTTAAATTTAAAATTTTAAAACAATTTCAAATGATTTAATTTAAAAATTTTATCATTTAGATTTCAATTAAAATTTAAAATTTAAAATTGAAAATTTAGCGCGAGTGAAACGAAGCGCGTTTCGTTCTGGGAGGAAGGTGGGGATGACGTCAAATCAGCGTGGCCCTTTGACACCATGGGCAACACACGTGCTACAATGGCCAATACAAAGGGTTGCCAAGTCGCGAGACGGAGCTAATCCCAAAAAGTTGGTCTCAGTTCGGATAGGAGTCTGCAACTCGACTCCTTGAAGCCGGAATCACTAGTAATCGTGAATCAGAATGTCACGGTGAATACGTTCTCGGATCTTGTACTCACAATAAAAGCGCTGGGCAGTTTATTATCAAGCGAAGCGAGAGAAGTAAAAACTTGTTTTTATTTTCGAGCAAGCGCAGATAATATGGATGAGTAATCCATATTAATCTAGAGAGTTAAAATCTCTCCCTCTACCTCGTTAGTAGAGCGTAGCTGAAAGATAGTCGCCTCCCGTGAGGGTGGCGGTGAAGGATCTGGAGGCAAATGGTAGTCCAACACAAAAATAGTCGCATTGACTTTCGAACCGGTGGTGAGCGAAAGGAAAATGTCTTGCCTCGCCTGCAACGTTTATGCGTAGCATTGCGGGCAGGAAAAGACTAGTTGGAATGTCAGGAAAAGAATAATAAATGACCCCAGGAGATCTGTTAAGAAAAAGAAACTAATATTTTTAACAGAAGTCAGCTAAGTCGTAGTAGTTTTCTTATGAAAGTGAAGGACTTACTCAAATGCGTATAGAATTTATTTCTATTTTTCAAATGTGACTTTGGAATTAAAATGCATTAGGAGCTCGTCGTGTGCGGGAAATCCGCAGGCACGATGGGAATATCAATTCGTAGTTTCACGAAGATAATCGCCCGTCACACCAAGAGAGCTGGTAACACCCGAAAGTCCTGTTTCAAAGCAGGAATCACGGTGGGATCGGTAATAAGGGTGAAGTCGTAACAAGGCATCCGTAGCGGAAGCTGTGGATGGATCACCTCCTTTCTAGGGAGATTTTGATAGCTATCGAGAAATGCACTCTAGCAGAAGTTATAGTTGTCATCAACTATAATGGAGAGCATTGGTAGTTATCCGCTGATCGACTCTAATTTATTAGAGAACAGCAATGGCGTATCAGAGCCAAATAATCTGTAGTCGTATGTTTGAGACAAGCATATGCATTGATACAGCAATGTATCACTCGGATAGACTCTAAAAGGACTCCGTTAGCGAGGGCTAACGGCCCTAATCTCGCAAGGGATTGGGGAATCGCAATAGGTTGTGATACTTATTTACTTTTTGCTGAACGCATTTCTGTGAAAACACCTTAAATGGTGTTTTTTGCGTGGGTCACTCCCTGGAAATGGTTCAATTCTTTGCATAGTTTTTCAGCATTTTTAGTCCACCGCTCCGCTTGATTTATATCTACAGCTATGCTAAATTTTAGAACTGCAACTTAACAATAAAACCAATTCAGGAGGATATTCGATGCCGAGAAAAACAGCGTTTGTGAAAATATCAGGAGACTTGATTGACAAGGAGAGCGTGCTTGACTGGCTGAGGTCAATTGCGGAAACCTTCTTCACTGTAATCTGCGTGGGAGGTGGAACGCAAATCAGCAAAGCCTTTAGGGAGAGAGGGTTTGCGGTAGAGTTCGGTCAGCAAGGAAGAATAACAAAATCTTTTGAGGAGCGTCAGCTCGCAAGGGATGTTCTTGAGAAAAACCAGCTATATGTGCAAGACCTATTGGCTGAGAACGGAATAATGGCTACGGTTATTATTCCAGTTCTTGACATCGCCTCTGTGCTGAACCATATCAATGGCGATGATTTTGTCTTGCTGGTGACTGGTTTCGATGAGGTGTATATTCTTACTATCGAAAATCGTGTGAACGTAAAGGAGGAACAATTCAAAAATTATCCGAGGATAAAAATCGTTGGATTTTAACCAGAGAGGAGGTAGAAATGGCAGACGAACAGAAGAAAGAAAAGAGGATTTGTGTATCTTGTCAGAAAGAGGAGGTCTTCCAGTGGTGGAAAGACAATGGGTTCGACAAATGCTTTTCTTGTGCGATGGACTACAGGGACAAGATGCACAAGGAATTCCTTGCCGTTCTGTCACCTGAACAACTTGTCCTGTTTGAAGCCTACAACAAGGCGAGAGAGGACTTCACTTCTATGGTCATTCTTGATTAGACCGCAACAACGAATTGCAAAAACGAGCCTCTGGGGGTTTCCCTTGGAGGCTCTTTCTTTTGGTTAAAAAACATTTTTAGTCCACTACTCCGCTCCGCTTTTGTATCTTAAATGTTTGTGATAAAATAAAACCACGGAATAATTATTAGGGATTACAAAATTATGCCAAGATTTGAAATGCCAACTGGTGACACGAGCAATCCGACTGAACACGCAGGCAAGGAAGCCGAATATGAAAATAAGAGCGTGATGATGACAACCGAGGGGCAAAAGGTGGTAGTTTTGAACTATCAAAAAGTGGATGGTCTTTATGTGGTAATGAATTTGGACGAAGCTGGAACACGCAGTCCTGCCTACAGAATCAGTCCTGACAAGTTGAGAAAAATTGAAGCAGAAAAATCAGAAGCGGAGACTAGAGAAGATAGAAAGAAAAGAATTATCGCTTTGACGAAAGAACTTAGCGAAGTGCAGGAGGGTATTCCCTTTTCTGGAATTAACCCTGAAAGCTATCCAAAATTAAAAGCTAATGATGTGGAGTTGGAAGGTCTTTGCACGCCCATAGATGATTTAATTCAAAGGTTTGAAAAAGAAGGCATAAAAGTAGTTTTTGGAAATGACCCTGAAAGTGGCAATGTCTTCATTTTGCCTTTTGGAAGTAATGATGTTGAAAGCGATAGCGTCTTTCCTAAACACTTGCAAATTGATGAATCTATGGACAGTAGACTCAAGGAGTTGATTTTAGCAAGTAGGAGCTAATGCTTGAAATATCCGAGCCGTTCAGACGTATTATTGGGTAGCGTAAATAATAAGCGGAAATTTTTATGATGTGGAATTCTTGGGGCAATATGTGGGGTGGAGGCTTTGGCTTGGGCTGGATTTTTATGTTGCTCTTTTGGGGTTTGGTGATTTGGGGGATTATTGCGCTGGTTCGAGGTGGAATGGGACACGGATGTTGCGGTCATCACGGAGAACATAAGCAAGGAGAAAAACACCTTTGGATATTCTCAAAGAGCGTTATGCCAAAGGGGAAATAAACAAGGAGGAGTTTGAGACAAAGAAGAAGGATTTGGAATAATGTAAAATTTTGCAAAGACAGGGGAAACCCTGTTTTTGTATGCTTTGGGGGCTGTGTATAACTTCCCCTTCTCTCTCTCTCTTATGGTATAATCAATTCAGGTTTAATTCGTAATAAAATAAAAATAAGTATGCAAAAACTCAAGAAAAATTTACCCTTGGTTGTTATCATTGGTATCCTGTTTGCAACAGGAATGGTGTTCGCCAATGCGTTCTCTTCCCAAAAGAGTCCGCTCGGAGTGTCGATAGCTTTAGGAGAAGATGATGAAGACAGAAGTGATGAAGCCGATGAACGAGAGGATTCCGATGACAACGACCGAGACGAAGACGAAAATGACCGAGAAGATGAAAATAAAAATGATGAGGATGAAAACGATGACCAAGACGAACAAAGAACAACTCGCACCAGAACTTCCACCCAAGTAAGAGCCCAAGAGGCTGATGATGACGAAGATGAAAATGAAGCTGACGAAGCTGACGAGGATGGAGATGAAAATGATACACAAGAAGGGATTCAAGAACTAAATAAGGACATCCGAAAAGTGGAGTTGAAAATAAGCGTTTTGTCTGCCAATGGATTTGCGGTTGATTCCTTTAATAATAATTTGGCAGAAGTGAAAGGTTTAGTAGCTCAAGCTAATGCCTGGTCTGTTTCTAACCCCAAAGGAGCAGAGGATATTTTAGAAAATGCTGAACACAAATTGGAACGCTTGGAGAAGTTAGTTAAAATGTCATTAAAGGACGACGACGAGGACGAAGAAAGCACCGAAGAAGCGATTGAAGAAATTGGAGAACTTAAAAGAGATATCGCCAAGATTGAAGCCGAACTCAACACCGCTTCTGCCAGTGGCATAGATGTGACCAGTTACAGGACAATCCTTAACGATGTGAAAGATTTGTTATTGCAAACCGAGGAAAAACTATCCGCAGGCAACTACATTGAAGCCGAAGCCTTGGCTGAACTAGCTGGCAAAAAACTGGACAAGATTGATGATGTCATTGAAGATTTGGATGAAGATGACGATGATGATGAAGTGGCGAAAGAATACAAGAACGAAGTGGCTCAATTCGTCCATAATTTGAAGACTATCGGAGAGATTGAGGGCGGAATCGGACAGCAAGTGAGAGTAGTCGCTCAAGCCCAAAATGATTCGCAGTCCAAGGTTGAAAATTCAATCAATGATGTCAATAGTCGAGGCGGATTTGCAAAATTCTTAATCGGACCGAAGTATGGAAGTATTGCTGAAGTGAAAACCGCTATTGTTGAAAACCAGACCAGGGTCAAGGTGCTAACCGAATTGATGAATCAATTGACTGACCCAGCGGTGAAACTGGTTTTGCAAGACCAAATCACTATCCTCAATCAGCAAAACGCTAATCTTCAAAACTTTGTGGAGAGTAGTGAGAGCGGAGTTAGTCTGCTTGGT
>Ga0210051_1006870_pt1 | contig 10678 bp, 10 predicted proteins | sample CryGey092014_all_FD_185464 | JGI IMG/M metagenome (GOLD analysis project Ga0210051, IMG submission 185464) | Groundwater microbial communities from aquifer - Crystal Geyser CG23_combo_of_CG06-09_8/20/14_all (SPAdes) (version 2) | ecosystem: Environmental > Aquatic > Deep subsurface > Groundwater...
CAAATCCCTTGTTTTGAAGAAAGGGTAGAAAAGCACCGCTCAGGGTCAACCCTGAGCATGCCCCACCCTTTAGGCTCGGGAGCCGAAGGGTTGACAAATCAGCGATTTCATTTTAATCTTCATAAGTTTTTAAAAACTCCTGAGGGGATTTCTTGCATTCTTTTTAATCATTTGGAAGAAGTGGTTTCAGGGAAGTATCCTCAGATTGGCATCATGAAAAAAATACTTTTTTCTGCTGGAGCTTTGGGGGCCCTGATGACAGGGAGTGGTCCTACGGTCTTTGGTCTATTTCCAGATGAAAAAAGTGCAACGGGGGGTTATGAAAAGATAAAAAAATCGGCCGGAAGGAGAGGGTGGGTCGTTTTTAAAGAGCATAGCATCACTGTCTAACGCTTGCCTGTCGGCAGGACAGGGTAGGCAGGGTGAACAAGTGTCATGCACCATACTTGGTGCATGATAAGGGGGCGTTATGGAAGTGACAGAGGTGAGGGTTTTCCCCGTAGAAGAGGAGAGGCTTAAGGCATATGTAGCGATCACCTTCGACCATTGCTTTGTTGTGAGAGATTTAAAAGTGATCAATGGAAATAATGGATTATTCGTGGCGATGCCGAGCAAAAAAAGAAAGGACGGGACTTACAGGGATACCGCCCACCCTCTTAATAGCCAAACCCGGCAGATGATTGAATCCATCGTTTTAGAAGAATATAATAAGGAAATTCAGAAAACAGGTAACCCAATTTCAAATGCCAAAATCCCAATGTCAAATGAATGTCAAAGTTCAAAAAGAGATTCTGAAACGAGTTCAGAATGACATTTTTGTCATGCCGAACTCGTTTCGGCATCTTATTTGGGCTTTGGATTTCATTTGAAATATGGGCTTTGAAATTTGACATTGCTTAAAAAAGGATTGGGGTGTCGTCAAGCGGTAAGACACAGGTCTTTGGAACCTGGATTCGGAGGTTCGAATCCTCCCACCCCAGCCAATTTCGCTCCAATGCAAAATGAAAAATGTAAAATGCAAATTGTTTTTAACATTAATTTTGATGACCTCGTAAAAAGTCCCAATTTGTCATCCTGAACGTAGTGAAGGATCTGAAATACATCGATATGATTAGATTCTTCGCTTTGCTCAGAATGACAGAGTGGTCACTAATCGACTTTTTACGAGATCATTAATTTTGAATTTTGCAATTTTCAATTTACAATTTAAAATATTCTGTAACTGAGGTTCTCATGAGTAAAAAAAGGGTAGTGATCAATCCAGGGCAGGATTTAAGTTGGTTAAGAATATTTACTGGAAACTCAAATACCGGATTAGTGCAAAAGATTTGTGATCAGTTGGGAACTCCCCTTGGAAAATCTGTAGTGAGCACCTTTAGTGATGGAGAAATTCATGTTGAGATTGATGAAAGCGTGCGGGGAATGGATGTTTTCGTGGTCCAATCCATTTCTTCTCCTGTCAATGACAATCTGATGGAACTCCTCATTTTAATCGATGCCCTGAAAAGGGCTTCTGCGGAAAGGATCACCGCTGTGATACCTTACTACGGTTATGCCAGGCAGGATCGTAAAGTACTTCCTCGAGCGCCCATCTCTGCCAAGCTGGTTGCAGATTTGATCACAACCGCAGGGGCTTCTCGCATGCTTACCGTTGACCTTCATGCTGGTCAGATTCAGGGTTTTTTCAATATTCCCGTAGACCACTTATTTGCTGCCCCAGTGCTGTTGGAGCACCTGAGGCAGTTGAAGAACGATATCGTAATTGTCTCGCCAGATGCAGGAGGAGTGGAAAGGGCCCGAGCTTATGCAAAGAGATTAGACGCTTCCTTGGCTATCATTGATAAACGAAGAGAATCCCCCAATGTCTCACAAGTGATGAACATCATTGGAGATGTGAGTGGCATGACAGCCTTTTTGGTTGACGACATGGTTGATACAGGTGGGACGTTGGTGCGGGCGGCTTATGCCTTGATTGAGAAAGGGGCCAAAAACATCTATGCCTGTTGCACTCATCCAGTCCTCTCAGGAAAAGCAGTGAAGATTATCTCAGAATCACCCATCGTAGAAATGATCGTAACAGATACCATCCCACTCAGAGAGGAAGCCAATGCCTGTCCAAAGATCAAAGTCATCTCAATATCCAGTCTCTTGGCTGACGCCATTCGGAGGATCTATGAGGATGAATCAGTAAGTTGCCTGTTTATTTGACGCAAAAAATCCTGTGTTGGTGAATCGTAACAAAGATTTCACTAATCACACATCACTAACGCAAACCATTAGAAGGAGTGACCCATGCAAAGACCCGTATTGACAGCAGAGATTCGAGAAGGGGTTGGAAAGGAAAAGGCAAAGAAACTTCGGTCGAAAGGCCTGATCCCTGCCATTTTTTATGGACCAAGATCCCAAACCATTCCTTTGGTGATTGATTCAAAGGAGTTAGCAAAAGCCCTTCAAACAGAAGCAGGAGAGAATGTCCTGATTGACCTCGACATCCAAAAGGGCAATCAATCAGACCGCAAGGTGGTGATGTTGAAGGATATTCAAATTGATTCTCTCCAAAGGACAACCCTGCACACCGATTTTTATGAAGTGGCCATGGATGAGAGGGTCACCGTAGAGGTTCCCGTTCATTTGGTCGGGAAACCCGAAGGGACCAAGGTGGGAGGCATCCTTGAACAGGTCCAGAGAATGATCCAAATCCAGTGTCTCCCTGGGGATATTCCAAAGAGCTTTGATATTGATGTCAGTCCTTTGAAGATCGGGGATTCGATTCATGTCCAAGATATTAAAGTGGAGAATGCAAAAATTATATCGGACACTAACTTTACCATCGCCACAGTCGTACCCCCTGTGGTAGAGGAAAAGGTTGTGGAAGCAGTGGCTCCAGAGGCTGCTGAAGGGGCTGAGGTAAAGGAAACGGAGGAGGAGGAAAAAGAATAACCGAATGTGAAGATCATCGTGGGACTGGGGAATCCTGGAATCCCGTATCGAATGACCAGGCATAATATTGGATTTCAGGTAGTGGATCGTCTCGCCAAACTAAACCACATTCCTCTCCGCACCAAACGTTTCAAATCCCTATACGGAACAGGATGGATCGATTCTCAGCAGGTCGTCTTGTCTAAACCGATGACCTTCATGAATCGGAGTGGAGAAGCGGTCAAAAAGGAGGCCGATTTCTTTCACCTGAGGACGGAAGATCTCGTTGTCGTTCATGATGATCTGGACCTTTCCTTTGGAAGAATTCGTTTTAAACAAAGAGGAGGGGATGGAGGACATCAGGGGGTTCGATCCATCATTGATAGGATGGGTGAAAATAATTTTTTAAGGTTGAAAGTTGGCATTGGAAGACCTCCCCAAGGGATGGATTCAGCTGAGTACGTCTTGGATGTTTTTGATAAAATCGAGCGGTCCCATTTAGAACAAATCCTTTCCCAGGCAGCGGAATCTCTGAAGGTCATGCTTTTGGAAGGACTTGAAAAGGCGATGAATCGGTTTCAGAAAAAAGGGAAAATAGAGGAGAGCTAATCCTTGATGGGACTGTAGTTTGAACGGGAAAGGTATGATAACGATAGTGAATATTGATCACTCCGATTAAGAAGGATACCTTATATTTTATGCAGAAAGGAGAGTGTCATGGATTTCGTTTGGATATCTGTCATCTGTGGAATCCTGGGATTCGGTACAGTCGGTTACTTTGCCCGCTATGTTCTAAGACAAACTTCGGGAACAGAAAGAATTAAGGAAATTACAAGCGCTATTCAGGAAGGAGCCTTAGCCTTTATTCACAGAGAATATCGGACCGAGATCATTGTGATAGTGATCATAGCTATTATTCTGGCCCTCATCCCCGTACTGGGGTGGAAAACGAGTATAGCCTTTATCTTTGGCGCTCTCTGTTCAATGGGCGCTGGATATGCTGGCATGAACATGGCAGTTAGATCTAACGGTAGAACCACTGCCGCCGCAGAAAAAAGTTTAAACCAAGGACTGCGTGTCTCTTTCCGGGGCGGGGCCGTGATGGGCTTAACCGTGGTCAGCATTGGGGTCATCGGGTTATCCATCCTTTTTTTCGCCTGGCATAAGGACCCCAATTTCTTAGCTGTCATTCCAGCTTATGGAACTGGAGCCTCATTGGTAGCGCTTTTTGCACGGGTTGGAGGCGGCATTTTTACCAAAGGGGCTGACGCTGGCTCTGATTTAGTAGGCAAGGTTGAAGCAGGGATACCCGAAGATGACCCAAGAAATGCCGCCGTGATAGCTGACTTTGTCGGTGATAATGTAGGTGACGTGTGTGGCATGGGTGCTGATCTTTTTGAGTCTTATGTTGAAACAGTCGTTGCTGCCATGACACTCTGTATTGTCGGTGTTATCGTGGCGCCGGAAGCGATCGCCCCATGGGTAACAAAGTTGTTTCCCTCTCAATCTCCCGAAGCTGCCCTGCGAGCTGCCTGGTGGCTGCCGATGTTAATCATGGCTGGAGGCATTGTGGCTTCAATCATTGGTTGTTTTCTTGTCAGGGTAGGGGAAAAGGTAGAGATGGCTGCACTTCTAGGGGCATTGCGTCGCGGCACCCTCAGTGCCTCCATATTGACCGGGGTATTCAGCTTTTTGGCGATTCATTTTTTAAATGCCCGAATAGGTTTATTTTGGGCGGTTCTTGCTGGCTTAATAGCAGGGGTGCTCATGGGAGAAAGCACCAATTACTATACATCTTATGCCTTTAAGCCAACAAGGGAAATTTCACAGGCGTCTACTATTGGTGGTGGCGCCACTATTGTCCGTGGCTTTGCTGTCGGTTTAATGAGCACCTGGCCACCCGTTCTTCTTGTAGCCATAGCAACTATTATAGCCTTCCATTTTGCAAGCTTTTACGGAGTAGCTATAGCTGCTGCCAGTATGCTGTCCACTCTGGGTGTAACCTTAGCTACCGATGCCTATGGTCCTGTGGCTGATAATGCTGGGGGCATTGCCACTATGGCAGGATTACCGCCGGAAGTGCGAGAGAGGACCGATGCCTTAGATTCCCTGGGCAATACCACAGCGGCTACCGGTAAGGGTTTTGCCATTGGCGCTGCTGTTTTGAATTCCCTCGGCCTAATTCTTTCTTATGCTTTAGCGGCCGGTTTAGTAACTATCTCCACCGATGGAAAAATAACAGCCCCACCTGAGTTAAGCTTACTCTCGCCGCCTGTTATCGTTGGTATTTTGATTGGCGCCTTAATCCCAGCCGTTTTTGTCGCCATGACCATGAAATCAGTAAGTGTGACTGCAGGACTTATTGTGGATGAAGTTCGGCGACAGTGGCGCGAAATACCAGGTCTTAGGGAAGGAAAGACAAGAGCCCAATATGGTAAGTGTGTGGATATCTGCACGAGAGCGGCATTGAAGGAAATGCTGGCTCCCTCGATCATGACCATCATTGCGCCTATTCTGGTGGGTGTGATCCTTGGCAAATTCGCTCTTGGTGGCTTCCTCATCAGCGCCCTTGCCGTTGGATTTATCCTTGCCGTCACTCTAAATAATGCTGGGGGGGCCTGGGATAATGCTAAGAAATGGATTGAATCCGGTCAATTTGGAGGAAAGGGATCAGATGCCCATAAAGCTGCAGTAGTAGGGGATACGACCGGCGATCCTATGAAGGACACTGCCGGGCCATCACTTAATATCATGCTTAAGCTAATGTCAGTCATCTCGTTATTGTTAGCGCCCGTGCTATCCCGTTTCCCCGGTTTATTCTGAAAGCAAATCCCCCTTCTCCCCCCTTTGCTAAAGAGACTGTGTCACAATGTCATTCTGAGGCGTAAGCCGAAGAATCTCTGTTTTCTAACTTATTGACTCTATGAGATTCTTCACGGAGTTTACACTGAGCCAAAAAGCGAGACCCTTCCCCTTCGGTTCTCTCAGGGTCAGGGTGACACATGGCGAAGAGTTTAGAATGACAAACATAGCATTTCCCTCATTGTGACACAGTCTCTAAAGGGGGGGAGGGATTATTCTCCCTTTTCAATTTCCATGAAGATCTTTCCATGATGAAAAATACGCACTCCTCCTGTTTCCTCGGAAATGACGATGGCGAGGGCATCGGTGAGACTGGTAATCCCGGCTGCCGCTCGATGACGACTTCCAAGACCCAATGGGATTTCGATATTCTCACCAGATGCGTCCAGATGCCGGCCCGCTGCTAAGATGACCCCGTCTTCTCGGAAAATGAATGCCCCATCAATGGAGGAAAATTCTTTAACAGTTTCTTTCAGCCGGTAATCCAAAATATTTCGTTCCCCTTCTGGATATCCCTGAAAGGGATTGATGACCATGGGGTGTGAGAATTTAAGAACCTCTTCATGCTTTCCTAGGACGAAGATGGTTCCAACAGATTTTCTTCCTTCTTTCCTTTCTATAGAGATTCCTAAAGCGAGGTTTAGAACGGTTTCGAAGACTTCCGGTCTCACAATCTCTGAAATCACTGGAAGATCAGAGGAGGAGATGATTTCGAACTCTTTCCCGAATTCGAGGATGAGGAGGTTATCCAGAACTTTTGTTTGAGGGATGCCGGAGAGGCAGACCCATTTATCCCCTTTTTGAACCAGACCCTTTGAGAGGGCCTGGATGATGGCCATCTTGATTTGATTAATTCGTCCCAGAGGGACATCGGGGATTCGAAGTACTTTCTTAAAGACTGAAGTGGCGTCCTGAAAAGAGGATTCATCCCTGATGGCAAGGATCAGGTCAACCTGTTTTTCCTGGCCGATTTTAGCTAAAGTTTCGTAGTCTTCAATCATATCCGCATAAAGCAAAACCCCTTTCGAACGGGTTTTATTTGCGATGGCACAGGCCGTCTCCAACATGATACGATTCTGCTGCTTCACTTTTTTTCTCCAAAACATTAAAAGCTTTATTTTCTCTTCGTTTTATTATACAAATATAAATTAGAAAATAAAAGTCTAAGCTCTAACGGTGAAGGTAAAAATGCCGTTCGGCTGAGCTCACGACGAAGCCCGTTTCGTTAAGGGGTTACGTAAATCGTCTTAAGATTCTTACCCTCTCAACCTTTGACGCTAAACGATACGGGCTTCCTAACCGTAACCTATTCACAATAGACAATTTCAGGGGGGATAGATGGGTTTTCGATGTGGGATTGTCGGTCTTCCGAATGTGGGGAAGTCGACGATATTCAATGCCCTGACGGCTGCCGGGGCAGAGGTAGCAAGTTACCGATTCTGTACGATCGACCCGAATATAGGCATTGTCCCCGTTCCGGATAAGAGGCTGGAAAGTATTGCCAAGTTGATCCGTCCCAAAAAAATGATTCCCACCACCCTCGAATTTTTCGATATTGCCGGATTGGTCAAAGGAGCAAGCAAGGGTGAAGGACTGGGGAATCAGTTTCTGGATCACATACGAAATGTGGATGCCATTGCCCACACGGTTCGTTGTTTCAATAATGAAAACATAGCTCATGACTTCGGTTCCATTGATCCGGTAAGGGATATTGAAGTTATTGATACCGAGCTCATTTTAGCTGACCTTCAGACCATAGAGAGGAGAATGGCGAAGACAGAGAAGATGTATCGGGTGGGTGTTAAGGAAGCCGGATTGGAGTTGGAGGTTTGCCGAGAAGTCCAATCCGCTTTGAACCAGGGCTATAGGGCAGGGACCTTCCACGTGACCGGAGAAAAAGAAACGATCTTTTTGGATCTTCACCTTCTCACGGCGAATCCTGTTTTTTATGTCGCCAATGTCGATCAAAAAGAGCTCAAGGGAGAAGGGGTCTGTTTGAAGGCCATTACGGAGTGGGGAAAAAAAGAGGGGAATAAGGTGGTCGTCATCTGCGGTGATCTGGAGGCAGAGCTTGCGGAATTGAAGGAGGAAGAGAGGGAGGAATTCAGAAGAGAGTTGGGTCTGGAGGGTTCAAGCTTAGAGCGATTAGTTCAAGTGGGATATGAAATCCTATCCCTCGTCACGTTTTACACAACAGTTAGTTCTGAACTCAGAGCTTGGACCGTTCCAAGGGGGACCCCAGCCCCTAAGGCCGCAGGGAAAATCCATAGCGATATGGAAAGAGGATTTATTCGTGCAGAGGTTATTTCCTTTTCTGATTTTATAACCTGTGGGTCTGAGCATAGTGCGAGAGAGAAAGGACTTCTTCGTTCTGAGGGAAAAGATTATTTAATCCGAGACGGAGATATCGTTCATTTTCGCTTCCATGTATAGAGGAAGATAGCATGCCATGGAGAGTATTCCGATTTATTTTTTGTATGATTCCGATTTTCTGGAATTTCCTCAAAGATCTGGTTTGGGAAGATCTTTCCTTAGAGGAGATCAGGACCAATTATCTTTTTGGGAAGGCCAATGCCTATGACCAGGCTAATTTTTTAAGGAGGGCGGTCAGGGTCTGCAAAGAAATGTTAAGAAGGGACCCGAACTGTATTCCCGTTTTTTTAAATCTGGGGGGGCTTTTTTATCGCAGGGGCATGTATGAGACCGCCATCCCTTATTATGAAAAGGTGATTCGTGCGAACCCAAAACACTACCAAGGTCACTATTGGTTGGCAATGTGTTTCTGGAAATTGCAACGATACCATGCAGCCATCAACACCCTGGAAGAGGTCATCCAATTTTTGCCTACCTTTAAAGACGCCCTCAACTTGATGGGGGAGTGCTACGAACAAATAGGAGAAGCGGCGAAAGCAGAACATTGTTATCTCAAAGCCATCAGCGCCGATCCCAACGGGATTATTACCCATGGAGGGGTTTTGGGTAGTTGGGCTCAAGAAAAAAGGAAGGAGGAGAGGATAAAACATTAAAGGGAGGTCTCAAAAGGTCTTTAACCCTTCTCCTTTTCCGATTTTTTCTTGGCAGCAATAAATTTCTTCTCATCCATGATCCGAGGGGAGATACCCCGAAATCCTCCCAGGCTGGTATCAGGAGGAAGCAGGATCCAGGCGATACCTAATTCTTCATCGATCTTGACGATCTCATCGCCGGGTTGTAGTTTTCTCATAACGCAAAATCAAACGAATTATTCGAATGGCAACGAATTTAACGAATAAAACCTGATTTAACGACTCATATTCGTCTTATTCGCTATAATAAGCGCTATTCGCCATTCAATTTCAAGAGTTCAAATGATAGAATGATAGTTTTCGTTTACATGAAGCCCTAAGAGAAGAAAGAAGAGAGAAATGAAAGGAGGATTTGAAAGGATTTTCAAATCCCCCTTTCACGGCCGGATTCGATATCGTTTATCTATTTCTGCTCGGAGGGCGTCTTTTCCTCCTTGCTAATCTCCAATTTCGATTTGATCTCACTGATGAAATAGACGAGGGCGCCGATACCGATCAGAATCAGGAGGATGGGGACGACTGCCATCAGCCCTTTGATGAATATGCTCCACCAACTGACCAAAAGGACGAGACCAATAATGATGACTACCACCCCAATAATAATCCCCAATACATTCGACATCATCATCACCCCCTTTGAAAGGTTCTCTTGATAGTGAAAATTACCAAATGATGAATGAGAAGTCAAGGCTAATTTCAATGGATAATTTCAATGAACGATTCATTATAGACAGGACTAATACATTGAGGTAATATAGAATGGAGTTTTTCCTCAAACCCGAGAGAGATGTATGATCAGGAATGAGGTCATGAGGGGGTTTTAAGATGACTGTGCATCTGAAAGGGGAATCATTAGATAGTCTTTTTCATTTGACCAGAGAGGAAATCGAAAAGATTTTAAAGACATCAGAATTGTTGAAATTTCAACTCCTCCGTGGAGAGGAACACAATTTGTTAAAGGGGAAGACGCTGGCGATGATCTTTGAGAAACCATCCACGCGGACAAGGGTCTCATTCGAAGTGGGAATGTGGCAACTTGGAGGGTATGCGCTCTATTTGAGCGCCACTGATCTGCAACTGGGCCGCGGGGAGACCATCGTTGATACCGCCCAGGTTCTCTCCCGTTATGTAGATGGAATTATGGCAAGAGTCTTTGCTCATCAGACCATCCTCGATCTGGTAAAATATTCGAAAGTGCCAGTCATCAACGGCCTCTCAGATTTTACACATCCCTGTCAAGGTCTGGCTGATCTTTTCACCATCTGCGAGAAGAAAGGCAGGCTTTCAGGGTTGAAACTCGCCTACGTGGGAGATGGCAATAACGTGGCCCATTCGCTTCTCTATGGCTGTTCGAAAGTCGGTATGGGCATCACTCTCGCATGTCCAAAAGGGTATGAGCCAGATCCGGAAGTTGTCTCGAAGGCGAAAGAAGAAGGGAAAAGAACCGGTTGTAGGGTGAAGGTGACGAAGGATCCGAAAGAGGCAGTGAGAGAAGCCGATATTATTTATACCGATGTTTGGACCAGTATGGGTAAAGAGAAGGAACATGAGAAAAGGGTGAAGATTTTTAAACCTTATCAGGTGAATGCAAAGTTGGTCAAGGAAGCCAAAGAGGATTATATTTTCATGCACTGTTTGCCAGCTCATCGGGGGGAAGAGGTGACCGATAAAGTGGCCGATTCGAAGAATAGTGTCATCTTCGATCAAGCAGAGAATAGACTTCATACCCAGAAGGCCCTTCTGGCGCTGATGATGTAAATGAGAATTATTAGGTCGGAGTAGGGGTAATTCATGAATTGCCCCTGCAGAGTTACGTAGGGAACGGTTTGGCT
>Ga0210051_1006872_pt1 | contig 10677 bp, 13 predicted proteins | sample CryGey092014_all_FD_185464 | JGI IMG/M metagenome (GOLD analysis project Ga0210051, IMG submission 185464) | Groundwater microbial communities from aquifer - Crystal Geyser CG23_combo_of_CG06-09_8/20/14_all (SPAdes) (version 2) | ecosystem: Environmental > Aquatic > Deep subsurface > Groundwater...
GTTAACGCATATTTTTACTCACAAGGCTGTAAGAAAGGCGTATATCCAACGTTTACTTGCCCTAAATGTAATAAACAGATGAAATATGTCAGTAATTAAAAGTCCGCACCGAAGGTGCGCTAAGTTCTATGGAAGCCTGCAATCAGGCAGTACCGATGAAAAAAGCGACGTTGACATAGTGGTAGTTACCGGAAACGAAGTTGATAAAAAGCAGATAGAAAGAATATTTATAGAAGATATTTCGCGCCAATTTTATGAATATTTTGGCGCTAATCTGGACAGTTATATAAAAACAAAAGATGAATTTATTAAGCGCCTTAGGAAAAATCAACCGCCGGTTTCAACAATGATACGGTCCTATTCTGTTATTTGCGGAAAAGATCCTTTGGACCTTAAATAAGTAGCATGTATCATAGCGAAGCAATTGAGGTTGCGAAGATCGTAACCAGGTTTTATCAATGGGTTGTTTCTCATGTGAAGGAGAGATGAAATAGAGATAAGTTTGTATAGTAAATATGCAAAAGCCCTGATCGATCTGCTGGATAACGCGAAAGAATCGATAGTTGTTTCCATGTATGGTATAAGCGCAGGGGAAAAACTCAAGCGGCTTGAAGATGTGCTGAAGTTTGTAAAGTCAAATACGGAAATATCCGGCATCCCTGATTATTTGGAAGATCTGCCTGAAGAGGCAATGCCCTTATTTAACCTTGCGCCTGAAATTTCTTCTTATGATAGAGGCTCCAGGAAGCCTTTAATGACTTAAAAAAAATTGAAAGAAACCAGCCCTAGGCCTAAATAAATAGCTGGTTCCCTGTGAACCCTCGCTATTAAGTTACAATCTAATACGAACGCAATTAATGTCATTGCGAGCTGAAGGCGAAGCAATCCCGTTTTTGAGATTGCTTCGATCGCTATCGCTCCCTCGCAATGACAAGTTATTTAGTGCGTTTGTATTAATTTAAGATATACAGATCAAATTAGATTTTCAAGTAATAATAGCGAAAGAGCAGGAAACCCTCTTTGAGATGTGTCTTATATATAAGGAAACTCAAAGCAAGAAACTCTTGAATTAATAGCAGGTTGACTTTTAAGTTAAAGATGAGGGATAATGAGGAGGACCGGGTATACAGTGGAGATTTCGAAAAGAGAAATAAAATTTGACAAATATCTGTAGATGGTATATACTCTATTTTAGATAATCCCTATAAATAAGGATTTAATAAAATGGAATACTATAAGCTTTTAACCGCGTTAAAGAGAAATAATCTCCATATCTTTTCCCTGCAGGATATAGAAAATCTGTTTCCTGGCGAGAATCTGAAGACATTAAAGAATAATCTTACCAGGTGGATTAAAAAAGGCAGGTTTGCGAGGATTAAAAGGGAGTTGTATGAGTTTATTGAGCCAGCCAGCCAAGCCGCAATCCCGGACCTTTATATCGCGAATAAGATTTATTCCCCATCGTATATTTCGCTTGAAACAGCTTTGTCCATATACAGCATTATACCCGATGTTGCTTTTCAGGTAACTTCTGTAACTACAAGGCAGACACGGACATTTAAAAATAAGTACGGAGCGTTTTTTTACAGAACCTGTCAGAAGAATGCTTTTAGAGGCTACAAGATTATGAATTATGAAGGTTTTAAGGTTTTTATCGCAGATAAGGAAAAGGCGTTTGTGGATTTTATTTATTATAGGCTTCGTTCAGGCGGCGTTATAGATTTAAAAGAAGAAAGGTTTGATAGGAACATTTTAAAAAAGATTAATTGGGTTAAGGTAAATAAATATGCAAAGCTTTTTAATGCAAGAACCCTGCTTACAGTTAAAAAGCTGAAAGGTTGGGTCAAATGTTAAATCTTGAATATTTATTAGAGGAGGGCAGGCAAAATGGCTTACCTGTCCTAAAAAGAAGAGCTATTTTAAGAGAATATTTACAGGCTATTATCTTAAACAGCATCTATAAGAATAAATCAGGTAAAAGTTTCTTCTTTATGGGCGGCACAGCAATGAGGTATTTTTATAATATGCCAAGGTTTTCTGAAGATCTTGATTTCAATGCCTATAAGCTGTCTTATGAGGAGTTCAAAGATGTTATAGAAACTAATGTTAAACAGGAGATAGCCAAAGAAGGTTTTGCTGTAGAAATTTCTTATAAAAAAAGAGGCGGCATTTTTATTGCTGAGGCGTTATTTAAAGACGCTGTAAGAAGATATCTTATCTCTGATAAACGCGGTATTAACCTTATGATCAAGATAGAGGTCAATCATCCTGCATGGAGTTTAGATACGGAGCCGCGAGCATTAAGCATGTATGGTTATAATTTTATCGCTCTCTTGATGCAGAAAGGGAATCTATTGTCCGAAAAGGTATGCGCGCTTTTAAATCGTAAAAGAGGCAGGGATATTTATGATACCTTGTTTATGCTCAGAAGAAAATTCCCGTTTAATGAAGATGTTTTGCGATTTAACGGCATCAAACTGCCTGTTAAAAATACCATAATGGATTATTTAAAAAATATAGACGGGAAGGAGCTTAAACGCCTAGCCGAACAAGTCAGGCCTTTTTTGTTCAAAGAAGACGAAATCGAGCTTATTGTTAACGCCTCTATGTATGCCGAAACATTTTTGGAAGGTTATTGATAAGGGAAAAGACGACAACTGTAATTAAGAGTTTTCGAAAGAAAAGATTAATATGTGCGGGATATGCGGGGCTGGCTTACACATAGGGGGCCGGATGATGAGGGGGTGTGGGAGTTAGCGTGTCCGCTCGAACAATATTCTTCGAGCGGCCCGCCATTGTTTCTGTGGCGGGGAGAGATCTTCTTATCTCTTATTGCTAAGGTGACATTCTGACATTGTCAGAGTGTCACCTTAGGGCATTTTGAGATTAAAAAGGTTAATATAATTTCCTATGCTATCAAGAAAAATCTCGCCCTTGACATCTTTAATGTCAAGGGCTCGATGATATTGCGGGGAGCTTCCTTCGGCTTGGTTCGACTGCGCTCACCACAAGTCGCTCAGGACAGGTCGCTCCGCTACTCCAGTATTGCTTATAGAGCTGAACTATTACCCATTTTTACATAACCTATAGCACCGGCGAAGGATCTATTTAATTTCCTTGTAGATCAAGGAAAATTCCGTAACCAATGCCCTTATTTAACCTTGCGCCTGAAATTTCGACTTGACATATCGAAATTTCATGGTATACTTTTTGTATGGATATACAGAGAATCCCGGAGATAGATTTATTAAACAGTAAATTTAAAGATAGCTTTCTTGTTGCTATATTAGGCCCCAGGCAGTGCGGCAAGACGACGCTTGCCCGCCAGTTTGCGTCCGGTCAGAAGGCTCCTGTTACAATTTTTGATCTTGAGGACAATAGGGACGCTTGTCGGCTTGAAGATCCTTTATTGGCTCTGGAAGGGCTAAAGGGGTTTGTTATTATAGATGAGATCCAGCGGCGGCCTGAACTTTTTCCAGCCTTGAGGGTTATTCTGGATAAACATAATAAGGCAAAATATCTTATTCTTGGAAGCGCGTCACGTGATTTAATCAGGCAAAGCTCGGAATCTCTCGCCGGCCGCATCAGTTATATGGAGATAGGCGGTTTTTCCATAGAGCATGTTAACGAAGATAAGATAGATAGATTATGGATCCGAGGCGGGTTTCCAAGGTCATTTCTGGCATCAGGAGAAGCCTTCTCATATGATTGGCGTAAGGATTTTATCAGCACGTTCCTGGAACGGGATATTCCCCAGTTAGGCATTAAAATACCGGCTAAATCGATTGGCAGTTTTTGGGCAATGCTTGCGCATTATCACGGCCAAATATTCAATGCTTCAGAGATAGGCAGGAGTTTAGGTATATCTGATCATGCTGCGCAGAGGTATTTAGACCTGCTTTCAGGGACGTTTATGATCCGTCAGATAAAGCCATGGTTTTATAATACTAAAAAGAGGATTATTAAAAGGCCGAAAATTTATTTTCGTGATACAGGTATTTTACATGCGCTATTATCTCTTGAAGAAAAAAAAGATGTATTATCTCATCCTAAGCTCGGCGCTTCATGGGAAGGGTTTGCGCTTGAAGAAGTCATAAGAAGCATACATATCAAAAAAGATGAGGCCTTTTTCTGGGGTGTTCATACAGGCGCGGAGTTAGACCTGGTTTTTCAGAAGAAAGGCGGCCTTTACGGCATTGAGGTTAAATATAGCCATGCGCCTTCAGTTACGCCATCCATGCGTTCTGCTATTGCGGAATTGTCCCTAAAACATCTTTGGGTAGTTTATCCGGGCAGTGAAGCGTATAAGCTGGATAAGAATATATCAGTCACGCCGTTAAAAGATATTTATAAGCAGATAATATTATAAAGGAAAAGATGATATAGGAGCGCTAAGAGGCTATGTGCGGGATATGCGGGAAGATTAGTTTAAGTGGGAATGTGACGGAAGAGCTCATTAGGAAGATGTGTGGGGTGCTTGCACATAGGGGGCCGGATGATGAGGGGGTATGGGTTCTCGACTCGGCAAAATATTCTTCGAGCGAAGTCGAGAAGCATATTTTGCCTCGCTCGAACAATATTGGAGCAGGTGTCCGCTCGAACGGTATTGGAAGGGTTAGTGCGGGGTTGGGACATAGGAGGCTCGCGATTATCGATCTGTCGGAGGCCGGGCATCAGCCGATGAGTAATGAGGATGGGTCGATTTGGATAGTTTTAAACGGAGAGATTTATAATTTTGTAGAGATGAGTGATAATTGCGTAAATAGAGGTTATTTTAAAAAAGAGGCCATAAAGAAACTTCTGGATGAACATGTGGCCGCTAGGGCCAACAACGGCGCCAGGATATGGAGCCTGTTATTCCTGGAACTATGGTATAGGGAGTTTATAGATAGCTATTAACTAAGATAAAAAATTTATTGACACCAAATTAATCTTTCATTATAATGAACAAATAGAACAATATAATGAACAATCTAAAAATCAAAAAACACCTTTACCACTATACTTCTTTAAAGATACTTTCCTTTATCTCTAATCATCAGGGAGAGGTATTCTCTGCTAATGAGATTTGCCTGGTAACTAAATCTAGTAAGGGCGCAACTAATCAAATATTAAGGTTACTTTTAGAATTGGATATCCTATCCAGAGAAAGAAAAGGGAATTTATTCCTATACAGGCTAAGACCGGATAACTTTGTTTTAAGGCAGTTCAAGATATTTGAAAATTTGCTGGACATTCAGGGGTTAGTGAAGGAGATTCAAAGATATTGTTATGAGATTATTCTTTTTGGGAGCTGCTCAGTTGGGTCTAATACTAAAGAAAGCGATATAGATTTATTTATTATTACAGAATATAAAAAAGAGGTAAGAAGAATTGTTGCTGAATATAAAATTGTTGATGTGAAGTATCAGGCAATCATTCAGGATCCTTTAGAATCTGTCTCGTCCAAAAAAGAAGACAGTGTATTTCATAGGCAGATAAAAAGAGGCATAACCATTTGGAAAGGAAGGCCGGCTTATGAAGAAATACGACCTTAAGGAAGCGCTTGAGAAGAAGAAAATCATCTCTTTTTCTGTCAGTCCTGATCTTATTTCTAAGGAATTAGAGGCAGCCAAAGAGGATCTGCTTGATGCCAAAGATTTATTTTCTAGAGAACGTTTTAAATCCGCGGCTACTTTGGCCTATTATACAATATTTCATACCGCAAGGGCTCTTCTATACAAAAAGAGGTATCGGGAAAAAAGCCATATCCAATTAGCTTTTGCCATTAAAGCATTCTACGTCGATGAAGGGCTGCTTCCACAGGAATATTATGACAACTTTATTCAGGCGTTGGATTTTCGCGAATTGGCAGATTATAAAAGTAAATTTTCAAAGGAAGGCGCGGAGGAATATTCAAGCCGCGGAAGAAGCTATTAAGTTAACAGAGGATATCTTAAAGAACAAAAGATCTTAAGCGCTCTTCCCTTTATGATTTTCAGGAAAATAGGATGTTCATAGATTGAAATATTATTTCCAATTAAAAATTTCACGATCCAGGTAGATATTAAAGACATAAGCGACGACAAATATTTCCAGGCTGTTCATAAAGAACTTGCCGGCGCAAAAGGTGGGATTAAAAAAACTTGTATTTTTTGGTATTTGGTGTATACTTTTGTTAGATAAACGTGATTTTAGTCACATAAATTAAACCAAAAGGTGTCTATGGCTTTGGCCAAAGGAAGCCAAACCATAGCTTATGGCTTATGAGGCGAATAGTAATAGACAAACTAACTTCATGGAAGAAGTCGGCCGAGCGAAAACCTCTTATTTTAAAGGGCGTTCGCCAGGTTGGGAAGACGTGGCTGTTAAAGGAATTCGGCAAAAAATATTACGAAAATACGGCTTATTTCAATTTTGATGAGCAAAGCGAATTAAAACAATATTTTGAAACGACTAAAGATGTTCAGAGAATTATTCAAAATCTTGCTTTGATTAGCGGCGCTCCGATTCTTCAGGAAAAGACGCTTGTTATTTTTGATGAAATCCAGGAATGCAATGCAGCGCTCAACGCGTTGAAATATTTTTATGAAACCGCTCCGGAATATCATATTGCCTGCGCAGGGTCATTGTTGGGAATCAGGGTTTCGAAGCCGGCGTCGTTTCCCGTTGGAAAAGTTGAATTTCTACCGGTGCATCCGATGACATTTACGGAGTTTTTATGGGCATTAAAAGAAGAAAAACTTGTTCAATATATTGATAATATTGACTGCTTAGATTCGATCCCTGATATTTTCTTCAATCAATTATATGAAAAATTAAAGATGTACTTTATTACCGGAGGAATGCCGGAATCAGTGCGTGTCTGGGCCGAAGAAAATGATGTCGGCCGGGTGCAAAAAGTATTGGGGGATATATTGAATGCGTATGAGCTTGATTTCTCAAAACACGCCCAAATAAAAGATATTGCCAAATTGGGGTTGATTTGGTCGTCGATTCCTTCCCAGCTTTCAAAAGAGAATAAAAAATTTATGTATCGCTCGGTTAAAGAGGGAGTAAGGGCAAGAGAGTATGAAGATGCGCTTGTATGGCTTTGTAATGCGGGGCTTGCGTACAAAATATATCGGAATACAAAACCGAGCCTTCCTGTGCCGGCGTATGACGACCCGGGCGCGTTTAAACTTTATGTGGTTGATGTCGGGCTTTTGCGCCGGCTTGCGTTTCTAGATCCTGTGTCGTTCAATGAAGGCAACAGGTTGTTTTCGGAATTTAAAGGGGCGCTTTCCGAGAACTATATTTTGCAAAGCCTTACGGCTCAATATGAATGTTTGCCAAGATACTGGTCTAGCGGCGCGACAGCAGAGGTTGATTTTACGATTCAGCGCGGTAACGACATTCTTCCCATAGAAGTTAAATCGGATGAAAATGTGCGTGGCAAGAGTTTCGCTTTGTATAATCAAAAATATGCCCCGTCGATACGGGTGAGATTCTCGCTAAAGAATCTTAAAAAAGATAATAATCTTATTAATATCCCGATGTTTTTGGCGGATCATCTTGATAAATTTATTGGTTTGGCAGTTAAAGAAAAATAAAGGAAGATGTGCGGGACGCTTGCGCATAGGGGACCGGATAGTGAAGGGGTGATGATTCTCGACTCCCCGCCAGAAGAACTATTGGCGGGTCGCTCGAACAATATTGAAGCAAATGTCTGCTCGAACAGTATTAGCGCCAGCCTGTGTGGTTTATTTATTTTAAAATTTTTTGAAAGAAAACGTTTTTAAGATGTGTCTTATATATGTAAGAAAGCTATGATTTAGTATGATTTTCATTGAGAAATAAGTTTTCCGTGATAAAATATAGAACAAAAGAGATGTATTAATACGAACGCAATTAATGTCATTGCGAGCCCGCCATTGTTTCTGTGGCGGGCGAAGCAATCCCGTTTTTGAGATTGCTTCGGTCGCTATCGCTCCCTCGCAATAACAAGTTATTTAATGCGTTTGTATTAATTCGCAAATACAATTTTAAACACAAGGTGTGCGTTGAATAAAAAAGCATTGGTCAGAGAGTATATACAAAAGCACCGGTATTTTTCTTTGTCGCAAATCGCGCGCGATACGGGACTAGACAGAAAAATACTGTGGGATTATTTGTTTCAACTGAAAGCAGAAAAGGTTGTTTTTGACGCGGGGTATGGCTGCTATAGTTCAGTGGCGAAAGTATTCTTAATGCCTACGATCGAACGAGCGCGAGATATTACGCAATTTATTAAGAAAGAATTTCCTCTCGTTACGGATTTTGTTGTTTGGGATACCAAAGCATTGCAATCGTTTTATCATCACACCCAAACTCATCATATTACTTTCGTGGAAGTCGAGAAGGAAGTTCTTCTTTCGGTTTTTGACAAGCTATATATTAAGTTTCAGAATGTTTTACGGGAACGTAAGTCTAAAGCCTTTTTTGAATCGTTTGATGTAGGACGAAATCCGGTTGTGGTGAGGGGGTTGGTTTCAAGGCCGCCGCGGACTGGCCACATTCCCGCTTTGGAGAAGATTTTGATCGACATGCTTATGGATTTGGATAAGTATAACTACATCGGGTGGTCGGATTATATAAAAATATGGAAAGACCTCATTCAAAAGTACAGGATTGATATTCGTGTTGTCCATGGCTATAGTAAACGCAGGAAGTGCTTGGAAGCCATATTCTCACAACTTATTGAAATTAAAAGTAGTTACGGAATAGAGTTTTACCAACTACTTCGAGAGGTTGGCAAAATTCGATAGATACCAAATGGTTTATGTTTGATAAAAAGACAATAGAAATTCTACGCAAGGATTTGAAATTCAGCGATCCCAGCATATTTGAGAAGACGGTTCGTGTTTTTAGCTTGCTGGAGAGACTGCTTAAGTTCTACCCGGATCTCATATTCAAGGGTGGAACATAGATTTTGCTCCATCAATTTCCACCCGCCAGACTTTCAATAGATATTGATGTTCTTCTGCATAAGAAAGATCGGACGGGCCTTCTGGGCAATTTAGAGGCTATAGTGAAATCATCCGGAGTTTTTAAGTCGGTGGAAGAAGACAAACGCGAAAGCGCTATACCGAAAGCCCATTATAAATTTTGGTATGATCCATTTTTTTGCCCGAGAGAGGAAAGCATTTTGCTGGATGTGGTTTTCTGTGAGCATCCTTATCATAGCGTTGTTAAGAAAAAGCTAAAGGGGCAGCCATTGATATTATCCGAGACGGACGCGATCGTTAATATCCCAACACCTGAAGGTTTATTCGGTGACAAAATGACCGCGATTTCACCAAAGACGATCGGCTTTCGATTGACCGAGGGCCGGGATATGGAATACCTGAAACAGATTATTGATCTTGGTTCGCTGTTCGACACAGTAAAGGATATTACGGACATCCGAAAAACGTTCATCAATACATCCAAAATGGAAAATGAGTTCAGAAAGCCGCAGTATTTACCGGACGAAATCCTTGACGATATCATCGAGGTTGCTTTTCGGTATTCGCAATGGTTGATCAAAGGCGCGGATAATTCGTTTAAGGAGATAGAATATATCAATAAAGGTTTTGATAGGCTGTCGAATCATCTCGTCGCGCGGCTAAGGCAGGATGATTTAAAGATTGCTTTTGGGAAGGCCGCTTATACGGCGCAAATAATTCGCGATACTAAGGTTACCAAAATTATCAAAAATATAGACTTGTCTATTGTCGATAGCGCAAGGTTTGATGGCAGGTATAAAATTTTAGATGGGCTTAAAAAGAGAAATACCCAAGCATATTTTTATTGGGCATTGGCTTTTGGCGCGAAGAGTTAGCCGGAGTACCCTCCGAAGGCTGATTTTGTAACGTATTGGTATTATTGCCAGCGAATTCAAAATTCTCTGCTGCAAGCGTATCGGAATGATTTTGGGAAATACGCGAAATCTTCCGAACTCAAATATTTGCAAAAGGTATTGGATGAAGCTCCGCGGCTTGTTGGCAATCGTATAAAGTATTCAAATGTCGATCCTCATAGTAAATATATGGATATCAAACAGGCGTTTAACCTTTTGAAATTAGCGGGTATCGTCTGTCCCATATACGCTGCTGCCGCTTCAGGGCTTCCTTTGGGAGCGCAAGCTAACGAAATGAAATTCAAATTAAACTTCCTTGATGCAGGCCTGATGCAGAATGCCTGCGGCCTGCAGGCCGAACTTACATTAACGAATAATTTTTTTCTGATTAATGCCGGAGCTGTAACAGAACAGCTCATTGGCCAGGAGCTGAGGGCATATTTTGATAGTTATTTAAAGTGCGGCTTATTTTTCTGGGCTCGTGATAAAAAAAGCAGCTCAGCTGAAGTTGATTATGTTGTGGCGGTAGATTCTCTGATATTGCCGGTGGAGGCCAAGGCAGGAAAAACCGGCACGCTTAAATCGCTAAAACTGTTTATTAAAGAAAAAAAATCATTGTTTGGCGTGCGTTTTTCGCAGGAGAAACTATCTTTGCATGATAAAGTGTTAACGCTGCCGTTGTATATGGCAGAGCAGATGAAAAGATTGGCTCGGGAAGCTGCCGAAAGTATTTAGTTATTCTCATTAACAATGATAATCATAAAAATGTTTATGCGGAATAAGGAGTAATTGTAATATGTGCGGGATATGCGGGAAGATTAGCTTAAATGGGGATGTGA
>Ga0210051_1006878_pt1 | contig 10671 bp, 6 predicted proteins | sample CryGey092014_all_FD_185464 | JGI IMG/M metagenome (GOLD analysis project Ga0210051, IMG submission 185464) | Groundwater microbial communities from aquifer - Crystal Geyser CG23_combo_of_CG06-09_8/20/14_all (SPAdes) (version 2) | ecosystem: Environmental > Aquatic > Deep subsurface > Groundwater ...
TTCCGCGGGGAGAGTGAGGCCTCTGATACCCGCCGTTTCCCTTATGGCGCTGACGCTCTTCTTCGGGATTTATAAAACAGGTCTGCCTCTATCCGGAAAAGAATATGATGTCTGCGCCGTGCAGCCCAATGTCAGTCAGGACATAAAATGGGACAGCGGCCATGTTGAAGCGGTAAAGGACAAGATCAGATTATTTACAGCCGCCTCCATCGGGGCTGATCTGTCGGTCTTTCCCGAGGCGGTGCTGCCGGGTGTCATCAACCACGACGCTGATATGCGGGTCTTCATCTCGGAGCTGGAAAGGATGAAGAAAAAACCCTCCGTGCTGGGCGCGGCTTTTTACGACCTGGAGGAAGATAAAAAAGGCGGCTACAGGAGGGTTCTGAAAAACAGCGCTCTGCTCTTAAATCCGTCTCAGGCCGCCGGCAAGCTCGACGGTGCGAGACAGTTTTATTTTAAAAGAAAACTTGTGCCCTTCGGCGAATTTGTGCCTTTCGGCGAATTTTTGGGGCGTTTCATCAAGGTCATCAACACTCTTGGGGGTTTTGAAGCCGGCAAAGATGCCGTAATACTGAAAGCCGGTGATTTTCGGATAGTGCCTCTTATATGCAGCGAGTCTGTTTATCCCGGCCTGTGGCGCGGCGACGGGAACATAGCCCTGAATATAACCAACGACGCCTGGTTTGGAAAAACCGCGGCCGCCGAACAGCATCTCGCCCATGTCATCGCCGGGGCCGCTTCTTTCGGACTGCCGGCGGTATTCGCGAATAACACGGGTCCCTCGGCGCTGATAGATTCCAGGGGGCGACTCATCCGCGTAAGCAGGTCTTTTGAGGAATGTTCTTTTACTGACAAAATCCTCTTGCCCGGGCGGGGAAGTTTTTACGGAAGAAATTTTGATATCACGCTCACGGCCTCATTCGCCCTGTCCGCGTATGCTCTGCTGATGATTTTAAGACGGAGGTTCAAATGGATAAAGATCTGCTCACCGCGATAGAAGAAATAAAACAGGAGAGGGAGAAAATGAAGGCTCTCGCCGACTTCCCCGCGATGGAGAAAAAAATAGCGAAGCTCTCGGACATCACACTGAAAGACGGCCTCTGGGATGATCCTCAAAAGGCCGGCAAACTGATGAAAGAGCTGGAGGGCTTGAAAAAAGACCTGGAAAGTTTCAGGAGAGCCGAGAAAAGCGCGGAAAGTTTATTTGAGATGGCCCAGATGTACGGAGAAGACGAAAGCTTCAGGAAAGAACTTCTTGAAGAATCAGCGAAGCTTTCAGCGGAACTCCGGGGCATCAACATAAAACTTCAATTTAATGATCCCGCAGACGGCAACGGAGCCATCGTCACCCTGCATTCCGGCGCTGGCGGCACGGAGGCCTGCGACTGGTGCCAGATGCTTTTGAGGATGTACACAAGGTGGTGCGAGAGAAGGGGATATGACTTCAAGATCATAGACATGATTTCGGGCGACGAGGCGGGCTTAAAGAGCGTCACCTTTGAGGTCAGCGGGCGCTTCGCTTACGGTTATCTTAAATCCGAAACAGGCATTCACCGCCTTGTAAGGATATCACCCTTTGACTCAAACAAGAGGCGGCACACATCTTTCGCGTCCTGCGATGTCATCCCTGATCTCGGCGAGATAGCGGAGGTGGAGATTAAGGACTCCGATCTGAAAATAGACACCTACCGGGCTTCCGGCGCCGGCGGCCAGCATGTCAACAAAACCGATTCAGCCGTGCGCATAACGCATCTGCCGACGGGAGTGATCGTCGCCTGCCAGAACGAGCGCAGCCAGCATCAGAATAAGGCCAGAGCCATGCAGCTCCTTCAGGCGCGGCTGGCGGCCCTGGAAGAGGACAAGCGCAAGGACAAGACCCAGCGCCGTTACGACGGCATGGGCCAGATAGGATGGGGGCATCAGATAAGGTCTTATGTTTTTATGCCCTACCAGATGGCCAAGGACCTGCGCACGGGTTACGAGACGGGAAACATAAGCGCTGTCATGGACGGTGATATAGACGGATTTATAGAAGCGTATCTGACACACGGGCAAAATGAAAAATAGGCGCAAATCCTTTTTATCGGTGATCGCGGGTAAATATAAGGGCCGCAGGCTGGAATGCGGCGACGGGGTGCGGCCTCTGACGGGATTGAGCAAAAAATCCCTTTTTGATATCCTGACGCCTTATATAGACGGAGCCGTCTTTCTGGATCTTTTCGCCGGCACCGGTTCCGTCGGGCTTGAGGCTCTCTCACGCGGCGCCTCGCGATGCGTCTTCGTTGAAAAAAGCCCGCGCGTGTCAGGTGTCATCCGGGGGAATTTTAACAGCGCCGGGGTGGACGCGCGGGAATATGACATTGTTACCGCCGACGCGCGGAATTATCTGGAAAACATCGCGCGCGAATTTGATATTATTTTCATAGGCCCGCCTTATCCTCTAATGCTGGATAAGGATTTTATGACACTGACTTTTAACGCCCTGAAATCCGCGGGCATAGCCCTGTGCCAGCACCGCACGGGCGTCGATTTCGGCTTTCCTGAGAAAGCTGTCAGAACGAAAGTTTACGGCGTCACCACCATAGATTTCTATATCAACGAATGAAAACGCACGCAAAGAGGTTTGCCGATAAAAAAAGCCTGTCGCAGCCCGGAGCGGGCACGGTTCGAGCGAACGAAGAGAGCGAGAGAGCGAGGGCGAGACGGGAGCGGGGATTTTCTCGCCGGGAAAATCAACCGCGTCTTTTTGTTCGGCGAAGCTCTTTGCTAAACACGGCGCGACGGCGTGTAAATTTGTTTTTATTTTTTTGGCTGACGATGTTCAGCGTGGCGGGATTGAACGCTTACGAAATGGAATTGCCCAATGAGATAAGCGGCGATCTGGTGCTTCCCGGGAAAGTCTATCTCACCGGAGACTCTGTGATACGGGAGGGCGCCAGCGTCAGGATACTTCCGGGGACGCGGATAATCCCGCGCGGCGAAAACTTCTCTCTTTCATACAATCAGCGCATAGGCAAAAGGAATATAGACAGCGCCGTAAAAGGCAAAGCCGTTATAATTGTTGAAGGCTCTCTGACCGCGGAATACGGCAAAGACCTGACAAGCGTGATAGGGGCGCTGGATGAACAGGGCTCAGCCGGCGGCATAAGATGGGGCGGGATAGTCGCCTCGGAGAAAGGCCAGTTGACTCTCAGGGGTGCGCGTATACAGGACGCTGTTTACGGCATTCTTGCCGCGGGCTCCTCAGGGGTATTCATGGACCGCTCCGAGATAAAAAATTGCGGCATCGGTATCATCAGCGCCAATGAATCCTATGTGCAGATAAAAAATTCCCGTATAAGCGCCAGCGCCACTTCCGGCATAGAGCTTTATGACAGCGGCCGTGTCCGCGCGGAAAAGAGCATGATACTTTCAAACAGGCAGTCGGGTGTCATGGCGCGACACAGGAGCAATATAAGCCTTTCCGGCTGCGAGATCACGCACAACGGCAAAGGGCTTCACATCAGGGACGCCGCCAAGGCAGATCTGGATAAAAATATTTTTCACGCCAACGGCACGGATATTGACAGCATAAAAAAATATGACATGGAGCCTCTCCCCGCGGGAAAAGAAGACACAATCTGGCGCGGAATGGTGGAACTCAATGAGGATTTTCTCGTTCCTTTCGGTTCCACACTCAGGATAGAGGAAGGGACAAAAATATTCGTGTCGTCGTATTCGGCCAGGGATATTGTTTTTGAGGCGCTTGTGGGCGACAGTAAAAGGAATATCGCTTCAGCGGGCATGGTTGACCTTATCGTTGAAGGGGATATAGTGATAGCGGGCTCAGAGAATAAGCCCGTCGTTATTATAGCTCCTTCGGGTTTCGGCGGCGTTGTAATGTCGGGTAAGGGAGCTTCCTCGTCAATCTCAAATCTCGTGTTCAGCGGCAGGGGCAGCGGATTTTTCATACTGGATGAAAACGCCGCGAAATTCAAAAACTCCGTTTTTGAGGATTTCTTCTCAGCCGTCATTCTCTCCGACGGCGCCAAGGCATCTTTTACGGACTGCCATTTTGCCGACAACCGCTGGGCCGTTCTGATATACGACTCGGCTAGGCCGTTTTTTACGGGATGTTCCTTCAACTCCAACAGCACGGCCGTGGGCATGGGCGAAAGAGCTTCTCCATTTTTCAGGAACTGTTCCTTTGAGAAAAATGAGACGGGCATTAGCGCGACCGGAGCGTCGCGGCCGGACTGCGCCGGATCCTCATTCAAAGAAAATAAGAAAGCTTTCGCTTTTTCTGAAAACTCTTCGGGGAGAATAGCGGACAACACATTTGTCGCTAACGAATCCGCCGTGAGATTAAAGGGCAAATCGTCGGTGGAAATCAGCAAAAACGCTTTTATAAAGAACAGCGCCGCGATACTGATGGACGCTTCCTCGTCCAGCGAGAGCTCCGGCAACAGCTATGTGAAAAACGGCGCTGACCGCGAATACGCTCCGACGGAATCTCCGACCGTGAAAGGTGTTATGCCGGAAAATGAGGTCTGGAGCGGCACAATAGAACTGACAGGCGACCTGCTCATAAAAGAGGGACTGCGCCTGCGCATAAAACCCGGCACAAAAATACTCGCGGGGCCGTCGGAGAAAGATTTTGTTTTCTTCAGGGACATCGCCGGCGGCCGCTCGGAGATGACAAGGACGGGGCTTGTGGATATCATTGTTGAAGGCGCCGTGCATGCCGAAGATATCACGGTCACCGCCCCCGCAGGCGCTTCCGGGCCCTCATGGGGCGGTTTTATGTTCGTCAAAAACGCCGAGGGATTTTTTAAGAATGTGACCGTGGAAAATGCCGAGACGGCATTCTCTCTTTTTGATAAAAGCGCCGTCGTCGCTGAGGAAGGCCTGCTGAAAAACTGCCGTAACGGGGCGATGCTTTACGGGGAAAGCGTCCTGACGGCAAAGAAACAGCGCGTCAGCGGTTCCGACACGGCAGTGGGTGTCTTTATGAATTCCGTCTGCAATATTTCTTTGTCAGTCATCACAGGCAACAAGCGCGGCATCACTCTCGTCGGGGGGGCTTTGAGCGCGGAAAAAAATCTCATCAGCAAAAACACCACTGGCGCCGATATCAGGGCCGGCGCGGCCTTGTTCAGGGGCAACAGTTTTCTTGCCAACAGCAGGGCGCTGGAAACGCGTATCGCTTTTCAGGGTCAGGACAACAAATTCTTTGAGAACCAGACGGATATATTTGAAAATCTTGTGAAAAAATAAGGCCGCTCCGGCATTATCTTGCCAGTAGCGCCCCCTTTTTACAACATATAAGTTGTAAGTGGCTTGACATTACAACATATAAGTTGTGACAGACTTACATTCGGTAGGATTATTTGATAACATCTCAATATGCAGTATGATAGCTTTATGTAAGGAATGATGGTATAACGAAGAAGCAAAATATGTCTAAATTAAAAGATATACCAACAGTAGATAGACCCAGAGAAAAATTTCTCAAAAAAGGTCCGGATGCTCTTTCGAAAAGTGATCTTTTGGCTATAGTTATTGGTTCAGGCATTAAAGGAAAAAATGTCAAACAATTATCTGAACAAATAATCAAGAAATTCGGAGATAGATTTTTAGATATAACAGCCAATGATTTAGTGGGCATCCCAGGAATAGGTAAAGCAAAAGCTTTACAGATTGTATCAGCAGTAGCGTTAGTAAAACGATTCTATGAAGAATTAACGCCGAGTGATAATATTATTTCATCAGCTCAAAAGGCGGTTTCTTTAATATCTGACATACGGGGTAAGAAAAAAGAGTATCTGATATGTCTTTATCTCAATGCAAGAAATGCACTATTAAAAAAAGAAGTTGTTTCAATAGGCACTTTAGATAGAACTATTGTGCATCCTAGAGAAATATTTGGCCCTGCCGTAGAATTAAGCGCAGCGGGAATCATCTTAATTCATAATCATCCGTCTGGCGATATTGCTCAAAGTAAAAATGATATTGAGATAGTTAACAGGATCCTTCATGCAGGGAATATAATGGGTGTAAATGTTATTGATTTTATTGTGGTAAGCGCAAATGATATGAATAGTTTATTCTCAAATATTCAGTCGCCAAGACAAAATACAACCTCGTATAATTCTGATGGCATTCAATATTCTTTATTCGATTTACTGGAAATGGAAAAGATGGATTATATGCCTGCGGCTAAAAAAATACATAGAATATATTTTCCCGCTAAAAGTAGAGTGCAACAAGGATATTTCCGACTCCAGAACAGGAGGTTTTTAGGCAATAAATATAAATTGGTCGGTTTTATTGAAGATATCGTTAAAGAAAAGTGTAACAATTTTGGTTCTTTCTGTGATATTTTTGCGGGAACCGGAGTCGTGGGGGAGAGATTTAATGACAAAGAGGTAAAGATTATAACTAATGACCAACTTTACAGTAATTATGCTGCATTAAAAACCTTTTTGGGTATTAAGAAGATAAATTTAAAAATGCTCGAGGACAAGGTCAAGGAACTCAATGATATAAAGCCTGCAAAGGACAATTATTTTTCAATAAATTACGGGAATACATATTTTACTTTGGAAAATGCCAGAAAGATTGGGGCAATCAGAGAAAAAATTAATTTTATAGCTGAAAACGAGGAAGAAAAAGCTGTCTTAATAACAAGCTTGATTTATGCAGCTGATAAAGTCGCAAATACAGTGGGGCATTATGATGCATTCCGGGAAAAACTTGACACGCTACAACCTGTTAGACTTCTAGTCCCGGATATTATTCAGGACAATAACGGCAAAAATGAAGTTTATTGTGAAGACGGCAATGAGCTTATAAAGAAAATAACCTGCGACATTTTATACATTGACCCACCGTATAATTCAAGGCAATATTGTGACGCCTATCATTTGCTTGAGAATTTGGCAACTTGGGAAAAACCATCTGTATATGGAAAAGCAAAAAAAATGGACAGGGCCAAATTGAAAAGTAATTACTGTTGCAAAGATGCTTCAAAAGCTTTTACTTGTCTGATTGAAAATGCAAAATGCAAACATATTTTGTTATCATATAATAACACAGGGGATTCTAAAAATGGGCGATCTAACGCAAGGATAAAAGATGCGGAAATTATGGATATTTTAAAAAAGAAAGGTACCGTTGAGGTGTTTGAGAGAGATTATAAAGCATTTACTACCGGCAAAAGTAAAACAGATGGTCATGCCGAGAGAATATTTTATTGTGAGGTGAAATAATAATTATGCAATATTATCAATGGACTATCGGTTCCACATCAGTTCGCAATCCTGATAGATTACGAGATGGGCTTAAGTTGCTAAAAGAGCATTTTGAGGGCAAGGCTTGGGGTTTATTGCAGCAAGAGACATTCTTCAAACTTTTAAAAGAAACAGGAACATATGAAAAAGATGAGGAAAGTTATCAAGGAATGACGAGTGCGCGACAACAGGAGCATGCCAGAAAATGGGTATCAATCTTGAATCAACTCGGGTTCTGCTATGCGTATGAATCTTCTGCTAAACCAGTAATTATAACGGATGCGGGTATCGCGTTGCTGAATAATCCGGAAATAGAAGATGAAATATTTTTAAGACAATTATTGAAATACCAAAAACCCTGTGCATTGCCCAAGCAGTCGGGCAAAGGATTTAAAAACGTAGCCATTTTGCCGTTTATTGCAAGCCTAAAGATTATTTATTCGCTTAACGGAATTACAAAAGAGGAAATCAGCATTTTTCTTAATACAACAATCCGAATGAAGGACATTAAAAAAGTTATCGAACAAATAAAAGTTTACCGTATTGATAAATCTAAAATAAGTGGAAGAGTGAAGAAAAAGGAATATTATTATAAAATGCAATCTTCCAGGCTAAAGGAAATATTCAAAGATGAAGTTACAAAAAGAAACTCGTTAATTAGAAGGCTTGAAATAGGATATGATAAATCGAAGAATATTATAAAGACGCCGATAGGGAAAAGATTATTACATGAGATTACCAAGGGAGGGAAAGGATCAAAAACAGCCAAAGCGCAGAAAACAAAACAGCTAATAATTGAGGCATTAAAAAACAATTCAGGAACTTTTAATCTTCGAAGAATCTTTTTGGATTATTTTCTTCCTTTAAAAGTAGCGACACTTAAAGACTATGCGGATTTAACAGCAAGATATCTGCGGAAAAGCGGTCTGTTCTCAGTTAGCCGCGACAGGCTGATTGTAATCACGGAAAAGAAGGAATTTATTAAATATTTACTACAGCAGAAATGGGGTTTAGTAAAAGATTCAGATTACTTTAATTATTTATGGAGCGCAACTTTGCCAGAAATGCCCTCTGATAAAACTGATTATCTAAACCGTCATTTTGAAAATATTTCCCAAAAGGAAAAATTGCTTTTTAATCAGTTGTCGAAAAAACAGAAAGTAGAAAGCATAGGCGATAAAATACAAAAGGCTGCAAATGTAATCGGATTAAAAAATCAAGTCCGGCAAATAGAAAAAAATGTCTCAAGACTAAAAGAAATAAACTATTATTATTCGCAAGGCGATGAAAAGCAGATAGACGACATTATAAATTACTACGATTTAATAATGAAAAAACAAATTTTAGGTGGGGAAGCATATTATCCTGCATATTTGGAGTGGAATACATGGAGAGCATTTCTTGCGATCAATACACTTGCAAATCAGCCTTACGAAGCGAGGAATTTTAATCTTGATGATGAATTACAACCACTAAATCATGCTCCCGGAAATATGGCAGATATGGTTTTTGTCTATAAAGATTTCATATCTGTTATTGAAGTGACATTGAATACAAAAGAAAATCAGTGGAGTGCAGAAGCTGAGCCAGTGCCAAGGCATGTTGCAAAAATACATGAAACCTATAAAGACAAGAAAGTATACGGGGTGTTCATCGCTCCATCAATTGACACCAATACAGTATTAACGTTTTTTAATAATCGGCAACATTCCGTGGGAGGGAAGATAATAGAGCTTACAATCATACCATTTACAATCACGCAGATTAAAGAATTATTGGCTATTTTCAAAACAAAAAGATTTTCAATTCAAAAATTAAAAAATCTTTATCAGAATATCGGTGCAGAAATTACCAAAAATAAAAATGCCACAGAATGGTATGCTAAAATCCCAGCAATACTCAATATTTGGGCGGAGAATTTATGAAAATCAATAATATTTATCAAGGCAATTGTATTGATGTGCTGAATAAAAAAATTAAGAAGAAAATAGTATCTTTAATTTTTGCGGATCCACCGTATAATCTTTCTGGTAACGGTCTGCAATGGAAAGGTAATCAAACTGGCGGCGATTGGTTTATGGTTAATGAACAGTGGGACAAGATGACAGAGCCGGAATATGTGCAATTCACCATGAGATGGATAGGTGCATGTCATAGTGTTTTAAAGGGCAATGGCGCCATTTATATTTCATGCACATATCATAATCTTGCAGAAGTGATGATTGTTTTGAAACAGCTTAAGTTTAAAATCAATAATGTCATAACTTGGCATAAAACCAACGCAATGCCAAATATGACAAAGCGGGTTTATACACATTCAACAGAGTTTATTGTATGGGCGGTAAAAGGGAAAAATTGGATTTATAATTACGACGCATTAAAAGCAATAAATCCTGAAAAACAAAAGGACGGTTCGTTAAAGCAAATGAGAGATGTTTGGTCATTGCCCTTAGTTCAGGGCAAAGAACGGCTGCATGGCAATAATGGGAGAGCATTGCATCCAACCCAAAAGCCGGAAGAAATGCTCAAGCGAATTATTGTAGCGTCATCAAATAAAGACGATTTAGTGTTAGATCCATTTTTGGGAAGCGGAACGACCGCCGTGGTTGCGAAGAAATTAAATAGAAAATGGATCGGCATTGAAAAGAACAGAAAATATATTTCTATTGCAGGAAAAAGACTTGAAGCTGTGAATAATCTTTAGCGCCCTTAGTACATCAGTTCTGTGAATTCTATATCACCGGCGAAGGCTATCTTATCGTTAATTATCGCGGCGCAGCCGGTGATATACGGACTGTCCGCAATGCCATTAACGGCATTTTCAAGATCCCGCTCCGATTGAATCCTGTTGGCCAGGGCCGTGGCGAAAGCGTCGGAAACAGCGCCCGACGGGGCAATGACAACGGCAAGGCGGGCTCTGCCGAAACTCAGCGAATGGCCTATCTCCGAAGACGAGCTTGATATGGCGCAGGGAAGCAGGGCTTTCCTTATTTTCAGGGCGAATTTGTCAAAAGAGCTTCCCGTGTATAAACCGCATATAACATCGCTCCGCGAAGAAGCGAAGATGTCGCCGCCGTTTTCTATTATGAGGGTGCCGTAGGGCGTCTTGACCGAGCGGAACAAGGCTTCGGCTATCGCCCCCGCGACCGCCGCCATCGGGCCCGTCCCGGCGGCTCGTCCGGCTTCTATCATATTTTTTACGACAGGCGCCGCGCCGTCATCGCTTTCCACCGGAAGCAGCGATTCGGCAAACAGCTTGTCGGTGAGAACGCGCTCTTCCACTTCGTCATATATCAGCGGCAGATTCGCGCGGCATTCCCCCTCAACATCAGCATCGGATGAGACGGCTATGTTACAGTGACGGTATTTAATCGTAAAATTGTTTTTGTCCCCCGGGCGC
>Ga0210051_1006879_pt1 | contig 10669 bp, 10 predicted proteins | sample CryGey092014_all_FD_185464 | JGI IMG/M metagenome (GOLD analysis project Ga0210051, IMG submission 185464) | Groundwater microbial communities from aquifer - Crystal Geyser CG23_combo_of_CG06-09_8/20/14_all (SPAdes) (version 2) | ecosystem: Environmental > Aquatic > Deep subsurface > Groundwater...
GCCATTGCCAGAATAAACTATTGTAAGCGCTGCTGATTTTACTTGGTTCATAAATATACGCTTGTGCGGCATTATCATGTTTTATTTGTTTCTCGTTTACAACCGGCCATGGTAAATGTATCCTGGGTCTAAGATCTTTGATTAGGGGGGCTCTACTGCTTAAAAAAATTAATTTACGCCCCTTAAAATTATTAAAAAGCTCTTTTAAATCTAAAAAAGCTTTAAAACTAATTATTTTAATCTTTCTTAAACCTCTAGGGGAGGGGGTACGATGTCTATTCCCATTCCCGCGCAATGACAAGTTATTTAGTGCGTTTGTATTAGATAGTATGCTATAATATATTGAAGTGATAGAGCGAGGTTGTATTAGAAAATAGGTTTTAAATAATTAATGGGGTCTAGAAATATTCTTGTATTTCTCTAGAGGATTTTTTGGGTAGTCGGGCCGCTATCCTGTTTTAATTCACAGGATGGCGGCTTTTTAACTATAAGGAGAAAAAAATATGGTGAACTTATTTAAAGAAGCGGTAATGCCTTTAGCGATTTTTTTAATAACAATCATATTTGGATACATAATAAGAAAGATTATCTTCTTGCGCCTTGCTAAATGGGCGGAGCATACCAAGACTCAAGTAGACGATATTGTCATAACCGCTATAAAAGGGCCGTTTATTGTATGGTTTTTGATGCTCGGGCTTTATCTGGCGCTTGAAGTTACAAAATTTCCTGAAAACATAGTCTATCTTATCGATAAAGGCCTTTTGGTGCTTGGTATTTTTTCAGTAACGCTTGTTCTGGCCAACATTGCCTGTCAGATGATAAAGGCCTATTCTAGCAAGGTAGAATCAGCATTGCCTGTCAATTCTCTTACTCAGAATATAAGCCGTGTTGTTGTTTTCGGAATAGGCATCTTGGTAATCTTAAACAGTATGGGTATTTCTATAGCGCCTATCCTTGCTACTCTGGGCATTGGCGGCCTGGCAGTTGCGCTGGCTTTGCAAGAGACGCTTACTAATCTTTTTTCCGGTTTTCATATAACAGTAGCCAGGCAGATTAAAATAGGCGACTATATAAAGCTGGACTCAGGCGAGGAAGGCTATGTGATTGATATAAACTGGCGTACTACAAAGATTAAAATGCTGCCTAATAATGTAGCGCTTATCCCGAATGAAAAACTGACAAAGGCGATTGTTACTAACTATTATCTTCCGGATAAGGAAATGGCGGTATTGGTAAATCTCGGGGTTCATTATGATAGTGACCTTAAAAAAGTGGAGAAGATTACCTGTGAAACGGCCAGGGAAATCATGAAAACAGTCCCGGGCGGTGTGCCTGGATTTGAACCGTTTATTCGCTATAACACTTTTGGAGATTCAAGCATAGGTTTTACTGTAATATTGAGGGCAAAAGAATTTGCAGACCAATATTTGATTAAACATGAATTCATCAAGCGGCTGCATGAAAGGTATAAAAAGGAAAATATTATTATACCATATCCTATCAGGACGATACATTATGAACAGATTCAAGGAAAAGAGGGGACACTATGAAAAGAATACTTTTATTTATCCTGCCGATTTTATTTATAGTTACTGCGGTTTTTGCTGGTTTCGGAATAATGCAAGCTCGTTTAGAAGAAGAAAGGTTGATGGACGATCTGAAGAAAAAAGCCATGGCTGTCAGCGAAAGTATGGAGTTATCCGTAAGACACATTTTTCTGGATAATGACCTGAAAGCGGCAAATCGCATGGTAGAAATCTTTCAGAAAAAAGAAAAGCTGCAGGGATGCGTTATCTATGATAAAGATGGCAAGATATTGGCAATTACGGAACGCATTTCTGATTGGCGGGATAAAGATAAGCCTTATCTTAACGATATATTAGCCAGCAGATCTTCGCGCGGGGCCCTTGAAAAATTCAGGGAATATTCAGTATATAGTTATATTTTACCTGTAACAGATGATAATGGGGATGTAGTAGGCGCCACAGAAATTATTTATGACACATCGTATGTATTTACTATATTAACTCAACTTTGGAAGCGCATAAGCGCATCGCTCATTGGGCTATTGGTATTAATCGTAATAATAACCCTTTTGATTCAAAGGCAGATTTTTATCCTTCCTGTGCGCAGGCTTACGCAGTGGTTTACACATTTTCAGACGGGCGAAATCGATAAATTACGCCCTTTTGAAGAAAAAGGCGAATTTGGAAAGCTTATCAGTGAGGTTGAACAGGTTGCCTTAGGCCTGAGAGTGGCTAGAAATATAGTTTATAATAAGGCCTCTGAACGTATACAGAAAGAAGAATTGTGGACAGAAGCAAAACTGAGGGATCTTGTTCATGCTAAACTTGGTGAAAATTCACTCTTTGTAGTCTCAAACCGGGAACCATATATGCATATTATAGAAGAAATTACGGCCGTATCCAGATGTGTCAGGCCGGCCAGCGGCGTTGTAACAGCGATAGATCCTGTTATGCGGGCCTGCGGAGGGACCTGGATTGCCCATGGCAGCGGTAATGCGGATAGAAAATTTGTGAACTCCAGAAATAAAGTAGGGGTTCCGCCTGAGAATAATAAGTATATCTTAAAACGCATATGGCTTTCTAAAAATGAAGAAGAAGGTTACTATTATGGTTTTGCCAACGAAGGGCTGTGGCCTTTATGCCATATAACCCATGCCAGGCCTGTCTTCAGGGAATCAGACTGGCAGATGTATAAAAAGGTTAATCAAAAATTTGCAGACAGCATATTAGAAGAACTTCCTAAAAAACCATCTTTTCTATTTATTCAGGATTATCATTTTACTCTGCTTCCAGGGATGATAAAAGAAAAAAGGCCTGATGTGACTATCGCTTTATTCTGGCATATCCCATGGCCTAATCCGGAATCATTTTCAATATGCCCTTACCAGGTTGAGATTTTGAGCGGCATGCTGGCATGCGATTTAATTGGTTTTCATGTCCAATATCATTGCAATAATTTTTTAGAAACAGCCAATAGACTGCTCGAATCAAGAGTTGATACTGAAAAGTTCAGTATAGTGCGCGGCGGAAATGAAACATTTATAAAGGCCTTTCCTATAAGCGTTGACGATTATTCTGATGTCATAGATCCGAAATCTGATAATGATGAAATTGAGAAAATCCGGAAGGAGTTCAATCTGGAAGGTAAAATAATAGCAATTGGCGTGGATAGAATAGATTATACAAAGGGTATTATAGAACGTATACAGGCCATTGACAGATTCCTGGAAAAGTATCCTGAGTATAAAAACAAATTTGTTTTTATACAGTTGGCGGCTCCAAGCCGTACACATATAAAGCGTTATCATGATTTAATGGGAGAGATAGACGAACTTGTTGAGAAAAAGAACTGGAAGTATTCAGCCGGAGAGTGGAAGCCGATGGTGTATCTAAAAAAACAGTTTTCTCCGGAAGAGATAAGGCCTTATTATCTGCTGGCTGATATGTGTATTGTCAGTTCCCTGCATGACGGAATGAATCTTGTGGCAAAGGAATATGTAATATCAAAAAAAGACCTGAGCGGCGTATTGTTATTAAGCCGTTTTACAGGGGCTGCCAGGGAATTAACAGATAGCGTACAGATCAATCCTTATTCAATAGAAGATTTTGCGGACGCTATTAAATTTGCGATAGAAATGCCTGCCGAAGAAAAAAAGAGGCATATGGAAAAAATGCGCGCCATAGTCAAGAAGAATAATGTGTACCGCTGGGCAGGGAATATCATTACGGAGCTAACATCCTTAAAAAAGGCGTAAGCCTTTCACAGAGGCATTATGGAACATTTATTTTTTCAATTGAATAAGCTAAAGGATGTATTAAAAAATAAATTTATTTTTCTTTTTTTAGACTACGACGGCACATTGACACCAATAGTTCAAAATCCAGATAAGGCTGTTATTTCCAGAAAGACCAAAGAGGTTATTAGAAGTTTATCAAAAATCCCACATTGCAGAATGGCTATTATAAGCGGCAGGGCCTTGAAAGATATAAAAAATAAAATAGGTTTAGAAGGAATAATTTATGCCGGCAATCATGGCCTGGAAATAGAAGGCCCAAAGATTAGATTTAAGGCCCATGTTTCAATAAGGTACAGGGCAACGCTCAGAAAGATCAAAAGTATTTTAAAAAAGAAGCTGTCAAAAATTAAAGGGGTGATTATAGAAGATAAAGGCCTTACGTTGAGCGTTCATTATCGCCTTGTTGATATAAAAGACGTGCAGCCTGTAAAAACAATTTTTCATGAGGCAGTAGCTCATTATATTATAAGCAATAAAATCAAAATAAGGCCCGGTAAGAAAGTGCTGGAGATAAGGCCGCCTTTAGAATGGGATAAAGGTAAGATTGTATTATGGCTTCTTGCCAGGCTAAAATTTGTCCTTGGCAAAGAACCATGTCTTCCTATCTACATCGGTGATGACATGACTGATGAGGACGCGTTCAGGGCGCTGGAGACCATGGGCCTGACTGTGTTTGTAGGCGATTCCAAAAGCTCTCATGCGAGATATTATCTAAAGAATACTCAGGAGGTAACTGAGTTTCTGGGGCAGATATTAAAAATTAAAACGGGTGAACGTATATGCCGGAATTAATTAAAGCCATAGAGCCATTCAGGTTCTATACAAGACTGCATCTATCGGAATTGACAGGCCTTAGGGCGTCGAATTTAAGCCAGTTATTGAGCTTAGTAAAACAGGTGCCCGGGTCGTGTATCTATCATCATACACATAAATTCCTGCAGCAGCACCAGTATTTATCTCCTGAGCCGCCTAATGATTTTGCTTATTGGGTGAGCAAGGTGCTGGGAGAGGAGGAGCTTGGGGAGAGATTGGCCAGCATTGATACGGTCCAGTTTTCCACGATCCGCTTGCTCAGGGATAAAATAGCCGCGACAATCGAAAATTATCTGAAAAATAATCTGTCATCTAAATTGAAGTTTGCCGTAGAAGGCGAGGAATTTCATTTTATAAAGTCAGTTAGCTTTGTACTGCCGACAAATTATATTGCTTATGATTTGAGAGAATTTGCAGATGTAGTTAAAAATATAACTATAGACTCCATATATTTTCATATCTTTGAGTCGCGTTTAAGGCTGGAAAAAAAGACAAATGATTTTTCAAACTGGATAGAAACGTCTATCGGAGATAAAGAATTGTCAGATAAGATTTCAAGGCTTGATCCTTATACTTATACCCTGGAAGATCTAAGAAAAACAATCATTAAAATAGTAGAGCAGAAATTGCGAGATTAACAATGGCCAATATAGAAGAATATATACCAATAGTGGGGCAGCCAATTATAGATGATTTAAGACTATTGGCTGAAAAACTTAAAGGCAAGGTTATCCAGCAGGTTAATTCCACAGCGGTAGGAGGCGGAGTCGCTGAGATACTCAGCCGCATGGTGCCTTTATTGAAAGAGCTGGGAATAGATACCCGATGGGACGTTATAAAGGGCGGAGAGCAATTCTTTGAGGTAACAAAAAAAATTCATAATGCTTTGCATGGAAGGCCGGAAGAAATAACTCAGCAAGATTTTGATATATTCATGGAAACCAGCCAGAAGAATATTGAAGCCTTGGATATTTACGGAGACATTGTATTTGTGCATGACCCCCAGCCCATAGCTTTGATAAAAAAGCGCTCAGGCAATAAATGGATTTGGCGCTGTCATATTGATGTGTCTAATCCTAACCAGAGAGTATGGGGATTCCTGGAGAATTTTATAACCAACTATGATAGTGTGGTATTTTCCTCGCCCGGTTTTTCACAAAGACTGCCTATAAGGCAGTTTTTGATATCTCCTTCCATTGATCCTTTAAGCGATAAAAATAGAGAATTGCCCCAGGAAATAATAGATTCAGTATTGAGAAAATATAACATTAAAAAGGATAAACCGATCATTACCCAGATTTCCCGTTTTGACCGTTTAAAAGATCCTGTAGGAGTTATTGAGGCGTATAAGCAGGTAAAAAAATACTTTGATTGCCAGCTTATCTTAGCAGGAGGCAGTGCGGCTGATGACCCTGAAAGCGGCCAGGTTTTAGAAGAAGTCAAAACGAGATCAGGACATGATAAAGATATACATATTTTATTACTGCCCCAGGATGACATAGTAGTTAATGCCTTGCAGAGGGCTTCAGATGTGATCGTGCAGAAATCTTTGAAAGAAGGATTTGGCTTAACTGTTGCCGAAGCGCTATGGAAGACAAAACCGGTTGTGGCTTCTAATGTAGGAGGTATCCCTCTGCAGATAAAACATAAATATTCCGGCTTATTGTGCCATTCCATAGACGGCGCTAGTTTTGCTATCAAACAGTTCCTTGCTAATCCGGGATACGCTAAAAAGTTAGGAGAGAACGGCAGGGAGCATATAAGGAATAATTTTTTAATCACGCGCCACATTAGAGAACATATGCTATTGTTTCTATCGTTATATCATAAGGAAGATGTAGTTTATTTATAAAAAGCAGCGGAATCCGGGGCGGAATCCGGGGACACATCACTTAATTCATTGACATAGACATTTATTCCCACTATAATTTTTTTATTGAAGAAATAAAAGATTGGAAAGAGTTTTTGGCAGAAGACGACAAGGATCAAGATGTAAAGCTTTTTAAAAAACATGCACGCGTCGGAAGGCCCTTAGGCCAAGAAGGATTCATAGAAAAGCTGGAAAAAATGACGGGCAGAATCTTAAAGCCCCAGAAAGCTGGGAGAAAGAAGAAGAAATAAGTGATGTGTCCCCGGAATATCCCGGAATATCCCCATGTGTCCCCGGAATATCCCCTAGTAGTAGTAGGTGACCCTTAAGGCTCACCTACTTTGTGGATAAGTTTTAAGTCCTTAGGCAAAAGGTCCTTCGGCAGCTAAAATGCTTGCTTTGTTCGCATTTTTGAAGCTGCCTCAGGATCGAATTTCTTTCAGAAATTCGGTGCGGAAGGAGGGAGTTTATTCAGGGGTTTTAGCGTAACCCTAATAGTACCGCAGATTAAGGCGTAAGTTGTTGATTCTATGGGAATTACCGTTTCTTTCTAGATCTTACCAGAGTTAGCTGTGTCTTACCAGATTTACCCCTCAGTTCCTACAATATTACTACAATAATTCTTTAAGAAGCAGCAACATAAAAATAATTAAAAAATCATTGACATGGAAGTGGGCGTAGTAGTATATTGTATCTGTTCCTAGTAATTCCATTTGAACTTGAAATAAGAGGGAATAATACAATGCGCCAAAAAGGATATTCAGGGTTATCAAAAGATGCAGTTTATTTGCTGTCCCGGTCAGAATTCGAGAAGCAGAAAGTTATCACTACGGAATACGCGGTTAAGGCATTAGGCAGTTATAGAAAAGCAACGGCAATGTTAGCTACCTTAGCGCAAAGAAACCGCCTTATTCAGTTACGAAGAGGCCGTTATCTGGTTGTGCCCTTAAAAGCGCCGAATCAACGCTGGATGCCAAGCGAGCTTGTGGTCGCATCGTTGTGGATGGAAAATATTCCTTATTATATCGGCTACAGTTCGATGTATAACTATTGGGGGTTTACTGAACAAATTCCCCAGGCAGTTTTTGTTTTAAATACCCAGAAGGAATGGAAGCGAAAGATTGGACAAAATACATACGCAGCTATTCAAATATCTCCTCAAAAAATGTATGGGTTAAAAAAAGTAAGAATTGGAGAAGAGGATGTGTTTATTAGCGATAAGGAGCGCACACTAGTTGATTTTATTTCTAATCCGATTGGCTCCTGGGAGAATGTTCAAACAGTTTTAAGTGAACAACTGAATAAAATAGATATTCAGAAATTCATTCGGTATTTGGTTCGATTTCCTGTTATCTCGGTGCGGAAACGCGCAGGGATGATGCTTGAGCGAATAGGAGCCCCAACGGAAGATGTGAACAGGTTGAAGAATTCCATTGGCAAGCAAAATAGCTATGTTGTCTTCAATCCGTTTATCAAATCGAGAAAAGGGAAGGTGAATAAAGACTGGAAGGTCATTCTTAATGGATAAGGATAAATTAAAAGATATCATTTATTACCTTGCGGATGAACAGGGATTTCTTCCGTCTATAATTGAGAAAGATTATCACCTGACAAGAATCCTCAACGCGGTCAATGAACATTTGAGCCGCGATATTATCTTCAAAGGCGGAACATTGCTAAATAAAGTCTATTTAAATTATCACAGGTTAAGCGAGGATCTGGATTTTTCATATCGAACCGGCGCGAACCTTGCGACGCGAAGCCAGCGATCAAAAGCTATAACGCCTGTTAGAGAAAAAATGCCGCCATTTCTATCTTTATTAAGTCTTGCAAGCGATAATCCGAAAGGCAAGGGGTTCAATAATTCAACTCAATATCTTTTCAGCATCCGATATTCTTCTGTCATCGCGGTTCGCGAGGAAGTTATAAAATTAGAAATATCCCTTCGACAACCTCTGTTTTTACCGCCAGTGATTGTGCCAGTAAAGCATTTTTATCAAGATCCATTTACGGGTAAAGATTTATTTCCGCAGGGTTCTGTTTTAGCGTTATCTTTGGAAGAAAGCGTCGCGGAGAAGTTTAAGGCCTCGATTTCACGCCTTACGCCGGCAATAAGAGATTATTATGATTTGGGGCATTTTATTAAATCAGGATTTGATTTCTCGCGGCCTGAGTTCTTGAAAATAGTTAATGAAAAATTGCGGCTTGATAAGTATACGCGGGACTATTCGCGCAATTTAGGGTTGTCTGATGCGGCAATACAAGAATTAAAAAGAACAATTAAGAATGCTCTTGCGCCGATGATCAGGACGGATGAGGAGTTTGATTTAGATGAGGTTTTGAAATATTTCAATAAGTTATTTGGAAAGAAGCAGGCGGAATAAAAGTTGCATCATTGGTAAGAGAAATCGCCACAATGCAGGAATGATTGTAGAATTTAGGATAATTTTATTAAGGAACATGAGTCATGAAATACACAAAAAAACATAAAAATCTTATTGCGAAACTGTTCAAGAAAGCAGGGATGATTAAGGATGCAGAGTTTGTTTTGTCCTTCGATGAATATAAATATGAGATCAGCAAAGCCATGCGTGATGCCGCCGGTAAAATGAAGACCGGCATTGGAGCGAATCCGGAGCTATTAGACGCGGCAAGACGGTATGAAACCAGAGATTGCGCTATTTTCAAAGAATGCCCTTTGCCTCATTGTGAAGGCGGGGTGTGGTGCGATATTTATAATCTTGGAGGCAGTCATGGCCGCATAGGTGATGCTTATCGCTATTTAGCAGATAATGCCGGAGCTGTTCCTTTGAAAAAGCGGCGCAAAATAATGTTTGAGATTTTGGAACGAAAAACAGGAAGAAACTGTGATATAGTTCAAGAAAGGCAGGTAAAGAGGTTGAAATGACGGAAAAAATATCTAATGAAGCGCTAAAGATTTGGATGGCTTTACCTATTAGTGCTAGAAGAAAAATTCTTAGTAATGTTTGGTGTCCGGATTGCAGGACAGCGGTGGCTATATGCGATTACAGCACAGACTTTGATGGCGGGATCGTTGTCTTAAGGGGATTTTGCGGTATTTGCGGTCATAAGGTTGCTCGGGTTTTAGAAGGCTGCGGCGAAAGCTCAAGAAAGACGCAAAAATGCGACCTTGAATACTACATTTTTGATGTCTGGCTTTATGGGGATGAAAAATGCACGGATGAAAAGAGAATCATCCGCAAGATACAAATTGCAGGCACAAAAAGCCTTTACAATTTTGCCAGGGTTATAGTGCAGGCATTTGGCTTTTATTTTGATCATTGCTTCGGATTTTACGATACCTTAAAAGACAGGATGAATTGCAAAAAGGCGTTTGAGCTTTTTGTTGATGTCGGAGAAGAACCTACCAGAGGAATAGCAAAAGGCGTTAAGAAGGTAAAAATATCTCAAGCTTTCAAGTATATAGGAGAAAAACTGATTTTCCTTTTTGATTACGGCGACGGCTGGCAGTTTACTGTGGAGTTAAAAGAGAGGCGGAATGCTGAAAAATGGGATTTAAAGCCGATAATATTGGAAAGCATAGGAAAGGCGCCGTTACAGTATCCGCCATGCGAGGATGAGATTGAGAATGATGAAGAGCGATAAGGAAAGTTTAATGCGGACTATTGTTATAGGAGATATTCACGGCGCTTATAAGGCTCTCTTGCAATGCTTTGAAAGGTCAGGGTTCGATAGGATAAAAGACAGGCTGATCGTAATCGGCGATGTATGCGATGGTTATCCAGAAGTGCGGCAGTGTATTGATGAACTTCTAAAGGTCAAGCATTGCGATTTGGTAATCGGCAATCACGACATGTGGGCGCTGGATTGGGCGGTTCGCGGCGACAAGCCAAAGATATGGATGAGTCAGGGCGGCGATAGGACGATCGCATCATATGGCGGCGGGTGTATGCCGAAGGCGCATATTGATTTTTTAAAAAACGGTCAACTTTGGATTAAGGTTAATAATCAAATATTCGTTCATGGCGGATTCAATCCGGATATATCGTTATCGAATCATAACGCGCAGACATTGGTTTGGGACAGGACGCTTTTTGATGCGGCCTGGAAGATGCAGTCAATAGGTAATGAGTGCAAACTTGGAAGTTACAAGGATATCTTTGTCGGCCATACTGCAACGG
>Ga0210051_1006885_pt1 | contig 10663 bp, 8 predicted proteins | sample CryGey092014_all_FD_185464 | JGI IMG/M metagenome (GOLD analysis project Ga0210051, IMG submission 185464) | Groundwater microbial communities from aquifer - Crystal Geyser CG23_combo_of_CG06-09_8/20/14_all (SPAdes) (version 2) | ecosystem: Environmental > Aquatic > Deep subsurface > Groundwater ...
TAACCTGTTTCTGAATTGTCAACACCAAAATAGAAAAAGGTGGAAGCAAGTTTTTCATGCAGCTTTTTCCCACTCAATTTGACCTGTTGATTCGCGGTTTACCTTTAGCCGGTACAGACGAGCCAGACGTTTTCTTTCAGCTCTTGCCTTTAAGATCTCTTCAGCCTGGCCGGTATGTTTCTGCTCCGGAGTCACATAACCAATGGCACCATGATAGCGTTGAGTATTATAGACAATTACAAATTGTCGTATGATCTTTTTAAGTTGATCAAAACTGACGTAATCCTTATACCGTAGCCAGTCATATTTAAGGATACGGAACCAAGATTCAATCCAGGCATTGTCTTCAGGCGTTTGATATCGAGCAAAGAGTTGCCTGATACCCAGATCTTTGAAAAACTGTTTAGCGGTCTTTTTGGCCATCTGTACGCCATGATCAGATAGAGCGATTGGCAATTTCGGAGCTCCTGATACGCCTATAAGATTCTCATTGATCAGGGCTTTATCCCAGGCCTTTTTCATGGATTCAACACGGGCATTAAAGCCAAGATGACAGCCGACAATCTTACGGCTGAAAACATCGATGATGGCAAACAGATAGACAAATATAGGGCCTATGGCGATGTAGGTAAGGTCCCAGCTCCAGACCTCATTAGGACCATCAGGTTTTACCTCTGGCTTTGTTTGCGGTGTTTTAGGCTTCCTCTGACGTTTTTCCATTAACTGCTCTTGTTTCATCACCCGATAAAAACTGGAGGCGCTGGCTTCTGCTTCGCCGGTCTCTGAGGCCACTACAGAAAGCTGCCGGTGAGATAGATCCGCATAGTTGTCATCTTTTGCCAGTTTAATGATATCCTCCCTGTCTTTCGGCAACAGACAGTGGGGGGCTTTTTTAGGGCCAGGTTTCCCATCACCATACCGTCCGGTTTTTCGGTATAGGCGTATCCAGCGCTGATAGCGCTTAAAATCGAGGCAAAGCTTCTGACAGCAAAATCTTATCGGTATCGATTGCTTACCGCTGACCTCGGCAATCAACTTTACCAGAGCCCCTTTGGTCTCTTCGTCAATATATTTGCCCTTAAGGTCTCCATCTAGGCCAAGCGATCTTTTTTTTTGAGCAGGGCCAGTTCTGCCGCCTGCTCTATTATCGTGTGTTCCAGGCGTTCTTTTTCGGCTTTAATCTCTTGATATTGCTCATAATCTACCTTGGGCTTCCTGCTTTTTTTGGCTTTAAAGTTACTGATGGCAGATTCTTCTACAGCTTTTCGGATACGTGTTAGATCGCTTGAATGGATACCCCAGCGACGCAGGACCTCACTGATACCGCCATTTTCTTTAGCCTTGGCCATGGAGGCTTCGACAAAGATCTGAAATTTTTCCTCTGGGGAGAGGTGACTGCGTTTTCTGACATCGTAATGTTCTTGTTGGTTATTCATTCTTAATCCCTCCTTTGGTTTTTATAGGCCAAAGCCGAGGGGGTGTCAAGTCGGCATGCCGGGGTTAACTCCAGTCGCCCTACGGGCTCCTTCTGTTAACCCCGGCCAGGGTGCTTACACCTCTGACTGAGTAGGGTACACAGAATCAGAAACATTATATCAGTAGAAACAAGGACGGATGCCATGAATTCAGCGTAGCAGGATGTAACTCCCATCGTATTTAGCAGATCAAAGGGAACAAGAGCTCCTGCCCATGCTTTACGATCGGTATCAGAGTATAGACGTTTTCCCAAGCGGGCTATTTCTATAGTATATCTTTTCCTGGCGCTTGCGCTTTCAGGATTTTCCTTAATCGCGTTATTAATTCCTGATTCTAGGTTTTCAAAATATTGAAGCATCATGTGATATTTTCCTTTTCTTTTAGGATGGTTATCTCAACATTTCAATAAATGCTTCTATCCTGGTTTTATGCTGCCCAATTGATCGCATAGTACAATCACCTTCAAGCAGTAAGAATGATAGACCTTCTTTTTTTAAAGCCTCACGCACAGATGGTAGCCTTGCCAAATAGGGATCACAAAACTTTATTATATGGCCGATTACGCCGCGTGCATTGGATGCCTTGGCCTTTTCCACAACGTCATGTATCATCTTACCTGGATTGCTAGGGTCTATTGTTCGAGCGCATGCCGGGCGTGAAAGAGTAGCTCTCGCTAAACCTTTGAACCCGTCCAGGCTCTTGTCGTTATTTTCGATCTCTATTACATTAATCATACGGGAGCCAGTGCATAGATCCTCGCCAACGATGCGAGCTCCGCAAGACTCGAAAAGAGTAAAAACTTCAGGGTCGGGCAATACATTTCCAAATATATAAATGGGCAAAGCATTATCCGCTATTACATCAGGTTCACCAGCAATTTGTTTAATTAACTCCAGAACATTTTCTATCGGCTCAGTCACCGCTTTATTGTAGATGGCTTGAAGCCTTGTGCTGCCATCCTTAAGGGTTCCAAGATTGACGCGTTTTTTTAGTTCGTTTAGATGTATTGCAAGTTCATTATAGCGTCCGATGCTATTCTCAACTCCTTCAGGTCTTATGTCGTCTCCGCCCCATTGTGATAGTCTTTCTGCAAACCGATTAAGCTCATCTGCAAAGAAAGAGACTGATCTGTCGTCTTTTGAAATGGGTAGATCAATAAGGACGGTATTATCATTCGGCCGAACCTTTTGCCAGGCATCACTCAAACGACGCATAGCATCGCAACTATTCATGAAAACTATGCCAGAGAGATCTGGGATATCATCCTGCATGGCTCGATCCAGGATACGCTTGATGTGCGGGCATAGATTTTCATGCAGAATTTGCCCCGCTTGATCCGGCCAATCGCCCATTGGCAGGATGCGATATGGTACAAAGCCGGCAGCGTCTATAAGCGCAAGTGGTGTATAGGCGCAAGTAAAACCTATTAATTTGCTCTTATCTTCCATAATAAATTACACCTCTTTAATAAACACCTTCGTGAGAATACCTTTTGTTCCTTAATTAGTTGAGTATTCCCAACATATAATACGCAAACAAATCTAGAACAAATTATTAACAAATAATCAGGAAAAAATTCAGAAATGTTGGTTCTGCAGATATTAAGGGTAAATAAATGGTGGGTAGGTTTTCGACCGGTCTAAAGTGATTTTAGTTTTTCGTACAATATTTCAGTCTCTTTGCTTAATGGGCAGTCCAATCCATTCATTATATTACTTTTGCATCTCTCGAAGGTTCTGATCACCATTGCCTTATTCCCCATCATAGAATAACACTTCATCAACTGTTGATAGACGTCCTCTGCATACTTATCAAAGGCAAGATACTTCCTTGCATATTCGATGCATCTCGAATAGTCGCCTTTTCTTTCAAAATATTCCATGATTTTCGCTAATAAATCCAGATACTCTTCTTTGAGCCTCTCCCTCTCTTCGATACACCAATCGACATAAATGTCTTCTTCCAGGAAATCGCCGCGATAAATAGCCTCGGCATTCAGGTAATATGAGATTGACTTCTCCGGATTTTTTTCCTCTCTAGCGAGATTCAATTCCTTTCTAAATTCATCAACATCAACCCAACCTCCATCTCCCAAGTGTAGTTTGTATGAATCCCCTTCTCTTAAGAGATATGTAGATGGGATTCCCCGTGAAATCTCAGGTTCAAGGGTTTTTCTTAGTGAAGGAAGCACAGCATGAAGACGGGAGACCGTTTTAGTTGGATTCCCCTCCGGCCAGAGCAGTTCTATCAGTACATCTTTAGGTAAATAACCTCTTGACCGTACATGAACCAGGTATTTAAAAAGCATTTTTGCCTTTTTACTCTTCCATCTCTCCGCCGGAATCTCCTGATCTCCCCGGAGTACTCTGAATTTACCAAGACAATATACTTTCAATCCGGGGGTAGGAGGTTTTGGCATTTCATCTAATATAGTTAAAGCTGCTTTCCTTATCTGTGGATCCTTGCTTCTTTGTAAAAGGGCTAACCTCTCTTGGGCGGACAAACCCATCTTTTTGAATATGGTTAGTAGATAATCCTGCATTTCACCCTGAGCAAATATATCAACCAGTGGGGGTATTATCCATCGTTTTTCGGAGACAACCCAGACGTCATATTGATTCGATTCGCAAAGTTGGAGTCCTGACAGGAGTTTGTCTAGGGCAGATTCCTTTTGTTTCTGCTCATAATAAAATCGTGCATACAAAAAGTATATCCTGGTAAGAAACAACCTTGAATTTTTAAGGTTTTTTTCAGCGTCTTCCAGCAAAGGCCGGGCATCTTCCCATTGCCTCCTTTCAATGAGAGACTCTGCCAGACTCCCTTTCAGAAGACCCTCATCCAGAGGCAGTTTCATGTCTTCAATTACTGTTATACCAGTCTTTGCGCATTTCTCTGCTGCCAAATGGTCACCCAATTTCGTATATGCACCATGAAGTACATGACAAACGTATGCCTGCCCCCATCGACTTCCGAGATCCTCAAAAATTCTCAGACTCTCTTCGCCATTATTAATTGCTTCTGTTAGCTTTTCGAGTCCGGTGGCATTAAAAGCTGCGTCCATGAGGAGCCAGCCAAGGGAATGATCCTGAAACCCTCTCTCTTTAACTAAATCCAGACCTTTCCCGGCATTTTCCAACCCTTTTGAAAAAAGACCCAGATAGTAACATGACCAGGAGATGAGATGATAACTCAGCGCAAGCAGGTGATAATTGCCAAGTTTTTCACACATCTTCCTTGCTTTTTCTCCTAACCTCAAGGCTTCAATAAAGTCACCGGAAAAGCCATACCTAAAACCCTGATTGAAATAAAGCCATGCCAGAAGATCTTCATCTTTTAATTCGGACAATAATGACATGCCCTCATTGAAGTGTCGGTCAGCAACGGTCATTTCCCCCAAAACGGAGGTAATAAATATCAGGTTCCCCAGAATATTTATGCAAAGTCGGGGGTTCCCGTCACTCTGTTCGAGCAATTCTTTAAGCCTCTTTTCTGCCTTTTGGAATTCGCCAGTATGAAAATAATTATAGCCTAAGGCATTCAGGCAAAGACCTGTACCCTTTGAAGACTCATCTTTACGAAAGGTATTGTGCGCTTTCTTGTAGGCCCGGATCGCATCCTCTTGCTTGCCTGAAAACTCAAGGCATCGAGCATGGGTATACTGAAGCCACGGGTCTTTATCCAGATAACTATTCGGTATCTTTCTGATATATGAACTAATCAGTTTAAGACGACCTTCCTTTAGCAATTTCTTTCCTAACTGACGTAACAACCTGCATGCCTTTTCGAACTGTTCCGCTTTCAGGTAATGTCCTAGAGCCTCCTCAGCCTCACCCTGTTTTTCCCAGAGTGACCCTGCATCCTTATTGAGCTTGAGTATAGCTTCTCTGTCCAACTCCTTATGAAGTTTTGCGTTCAGGAATTCCTGAAAGAGATGGTGATAAAAACACCACTGCCTTTCTTCATCATAAGGAAATGTAAAGAGATGGTTTTCTTCAAGTGCATTTAAGATATCTCTGGAATTGCTGATTCCCAAAAGCTCATCAGAGAACTCAGCGTTCATTCGGGAGAGTATTGATGTCTTAATCAGAAATCCTTTTATCTTATCTGGTTGAAGATCAAAGACATTTTCCTCCAGATAGCTGGATATGACACGATGTGAGCCTTTTATCCCAATAAGGATTCTTTCAATCTCGCTGTGCCTCTTCCCGTGTAAAAAGTGATAGAAGAGTATCAAACCTGATATCCAACCGCTCGTCCTTTTGTGGAGAATCTTAGTGCTTTCAGGGGGGAATGAAGCAAGAAACAATTCTAAATAGAGTTGTTCAATTTCAGGTATTGTAAAGGCAAGTTCTTCTTCCCTGATCTCAAGGAGTTCCCTGGTGGCTCTGTATCTAGAAAGATGGAGGCCAGGATCAGTGCGACTAATTACAATCAGATGAACCTGGGAAGGTAGATTCTCAAGAAAAAACTCCAGGGTCTCATTTATCTCCTTGCTATCCCCTACAAGGTGATAATCATCAAGTACAATAATAAGCCCATTTTTGACAAATTTCTCTATTTCGTTCAAGAAAACAGTAAGAACCGCCCTGCGTTCTAGGCTCAAAATTTGAGCCTCTTCTATCCGGCAAAGCGTTTCTTCCCCTAGTTCGGGGAAGTGCTTCCTTATCCCTGCAATAAGGTAACTGAGAAAGGTTGTAAAATCCCTGTCTGATTTATCGAGGCGATACCAAACTGTATTCAAACCCAAATAGTTACCGACCTCAGCAATTAGGGTAGTCTTTCCATAACCAGCTCCTGCTATCACAGTGGTGAGCCTCTTCTTTGTAATCTCCATCAATAAAGGCTCTAATCTCCGTCTTCTGATTGCGTCCGCTGAGTGTGGGCTAAGAAGTTTAGAGTTTAATACTTTAATCCCTTGATACATCTCAGAGCTCTTTTGCGAAGGTATTGTTTTGGGAACGCCTGATTAATAAGCTTCAGAATGAACTAATTATGGCATTTGTGATGGTAGTGTCAACTTTTTTATGTAAAAATTATCGTGACCTTGATAACATAGGAGGGGCTAAATACAGAGGTGATCTTTAAACGAAAAGGTTCTTCTCTGACAATACCTTATTTTACGGTTACATACCCTGCTCTTCTAATGCCTCTGTGTAAATCTTTATCTTCTGTCCAGGGTAGATAAAGTTCTTCTTTTCTAAACCATTCCACATCTCAAGAGAATCAACTCCCACATTAAATCTCCTTGATATTGACATCAAACTATCTCCCTCTTTAACCGTATATAAATGAAAAATCTTTTCCTTTGCCAACCTCTTTAAACGTATTTGAAGATTTTCTTCAAATAGTCCCGAATTCCCCTTGGGTATTCTTATCAAATGCTTACCCTGGGGCAGATAGTATCCTCGTATCTCAGGATTTAATTCTTTTATCTCCTTGAAAAACGAGTTTGCCGCCTCAGCAATTACCCTTATCCTGACATTAAAAGGTATATCAATCCATACTTCATCGAATTCAACAGGATGGTAATATTCATCTTCATCGAGGTGGAATCCATAATTCTCGGGGTTGGAAAGGATGATCTTCGCAGTAAGGATCCTGAAGACAAACCGTTCTGTCTCTATAGGCAGATTTAACTTGTAATAGTTATTCATCCCCTGCTCTATGATCTCTTTTTTAATCCTGTTTTCACCACAATTATAGGCAGCAAAGGCCAATGCCCAACTATCAAAGGTCTTATAAAGATACCTTAGATAGTCTATCGCTGCATCAGTCGATTTAGAAAAATTCAGCCTGTCGTCAAACCACTCATTAACCCTCAAATTGTACCTTTTCGCTGTTCCATCTATAAACTGCCACGACCCCACTGCGCCTTTTTGAGAATAAGAGTATCTCATTAAAGCACTTTCAATTACTGCCAGATATTTTAAATCCTCTGGAAGACCTTTTTCCCTGAGTCTGGCTTCAATGTATGGGAAATACCTCTTGGATCTTTTCAGCCACATCACGACTTGAGGTCTGTTCCCGACGGATATGACAAATTCCCTGTCTAACATTTCCCATACACTCTGACTATCCAGAGGAACCGTCTCGTTACATAGGGTGAGTTTCTTCGAAGATCTAAATTCTTTCAAGGAATGGACAGGGTATTTAAATGAGTTTTCTGCATTTAAATCAGAAGCAATAAAGATTAAAAACGTAATCAAGAATAATGTCTTCAGCTTCATCTTCAGATCAGATAACCCCTTTTTCTTCCATCTCTTTTATTGCCTGGTTTTTATAGCCCAAACCCTTTAGAATTTCCTCTGTATGTTGACCTAAGATCGGGGATGGTGTACTTATCCTACCTGGTGTTTCAGAGAATTTAAATGGGAAGCCCACCGTCGTTACCTTGCCTTCTACAGGATGCTCCATCTCCAGCAACATCTCTCGATGCTTAACGTGGGGGTCAGCCATCAGATCTTCTGCGTCATTCACAGGAGCATAACATATATCCTTCCCTTCAAAGAGCCCTAACCACTCCTCCCTGGTCTTCGAGAGAAATATCCTCTGTAACTCATCCATGGCCTTTTTCTGCTGTTCTCCTGTAGCAAACTGGCATTCTTTCAGATCTTCTCTGCCGATCAGTTTCAAGAGGTTAATCCAGAATTTGTCCTCGATATTGCCCAGAGAGATGAACTTCCCATCCTTTGTCTTAAATACGTTGTAGCAGGGGGTCTCTCCTGTAATACCCAGTGTCTCTAAACCATGAGATCGTTGGCTTGCAATAAGACCGGCAATATTTATCATATTGTAAGACACCATACAGTCGGTCATTGATACGTCAATGTACTGTCCTTTTCCCGTCCTATCTCTACCTATGATACCTGCTAAAATTGAAAAGGCAGAAAATATGCCTATGCTCATGTCGGCAATAGGTATCCCTGGTATTACCGGTGCTCCTGTATGTCGCCCTGTAGCCTCAAGGATACCAGCCACACTGATATAGTTCATATCATGCCCCGGTCTATCCTTATAAGGGCCGTCTTGCCCATAACCTGTAGATGAACAAAAAACGAGTCTGGGGTTTATCTCTTTCAGATCATCATAGCCTACCCCTAATCTCTTCATCACCCCAGGTCTAAAACTCTCAAACAGGACATCGTTTTCCTTGACTAACCGGCGAAGTATCTCCTTCCCCTTTTCCTCTCTGAAATTCAAGGTCATACTTTTCTTGTTGCGATTGGCCATTAAAAATACTGCGCTTTCTTTCTTCAATTTAGGAGGCATCCATCTCATATAATCCCCTATTTTCGGTTCTTCTATCTTAAGAACCTGGGCTCCTAAATCAGCCAGCATTAATGTACAGTAATTAAAAGGCAGCAATCTGGACAGATCCAGTATCTTTATTCCTTCTAAAGCAGAAGCCATCTTTGTTTCCTTTCTCTTTTTATTTTCCCTTCTGTTTTAAAGTCAACTTTTTTAAGCCAATAGGGTACCTGCAATTACGCTTCTTTGTATCTCATTTGTGCCTTCAACAATCTGTAACAATTTGGCATCCCTTATCCGTCGCTCCATAGGATAATCCTTCATATAACCGTAGCCCCCTAAAACCTGGGCTGCCTCAATAGTTCCTCTCATGGCTACATCCGTAGCAAAGCACTTACACATGGCCCCCAATCTGGACAGTTCCAGCCTTTTTGATTTGCTTTTCTGCCATCCCGGTTCGGCAGTAACCGCATCTATCTGGGCAGCGGCCTTGTATGTTAGTTGCCTTGCTGCTTCCAGCTCCATTGCAATATCGGCCAGCTTAAACTGTATAGCCTGTAAGGTAGCAATAGGTCTGCCGAATTGTATCCTTTCTTTGGCATACTCTACAGCATAGTCTAAAGCCCCTGCCAGAAGTCCAACACCCACAGATGCCACCATAGGACGGGTCTTATCCAGGGTTTCCATAGCAATGTAAAACCCCTCACCCTCCTGCCCCAGGATATTCTCTTTTGGAATCCTGCAGTCTTCCATTATAACCTCACACGCAGGTGTTGCTGTATTACCCATTTTATCTTCTTTCTTGCCAATAGAAAGCCCTTGACTATCCTTCTCTACTACAAAGGCGCTTATCCCCTTTACTCCTGATGCCTCTGCATCTGTTTTTGCAAAGATAGTTATGACATTTGCCCTGTCTGCATTGCTTATAAAACACTTTGTTCCATTCAACACATAGCTATCGCCATCGAGGACAGCTCTGGTTTTCATAGATGCACTATCTGATCCCGCTGATGGTTCGGTAAGACCAAATGAAACAAACCATTCTCCGGTGGCTATCTTAGTAAGATACTTCTGCTTTTGCTGAGGAGTAGCGGCTATCACTATGGGTTGTGCACCCAGGTCCTGGACTCCTGCCAGCATACAGCAATTTGTACAGGCTTTGGCAAGTTCTTCCACAACTATTATAAAAGTCAGAAAGCTACCGCCTGCCCCTCCATATTCAACAGGAAATGGTATGCCCATAAGGCTATTGGCTCTAAATAACTCTACAATATCATCGGGAATATGGCCTGTTCTGTCTATTTCTTCAGATCGAGGAGCGATCTTTTCTTGAGACAACCTTCTCACACTATCTCTCAGCATTAGCTGCTCTTCCGTTAACTGGTACTGCATACTTCCCCCCTTATCCCTTTTATCATTAACTGTCAACTTTCTACACAGAGGGCTCTGAAAAGTGTTCCTTTTCAGAGCCCTCACACAGAAAATCCACCTTTAACCAAGATAATACCGTTTGTGTGTCTGGTATTGTCTTCTTTTGCCTAAAGACCAGCGATAGAGACACTGATAAGATTCATCGCCGGGAATCCACCCATATTATGGGTAAGCCCAATCCTGGGATCCTTGATCTGCCTTTCTCCAGCTTTCCCCTGGAGTTGCTTGTATACTTCGTACATCATCCTCAAGCCGGTGGCCCCGATGGGGTGGCCGAAACACTTCAAGCCTCCATCCGGCTGACAGGGGATCTTCCCGTCCAGATCGTAGAACCCATCCCTCACATCCTTTCCCGCCTGCCCCCGTGGTGATATCTGGAGATCTTCATAGGTCACAAGCTCAGTGATAGAGAAGCAGTCATGGACTTCCATCATGCTGATCTCTTCCCTCGGATTCTTTATTCCTGCCTCCTTATACGCCCTTGCAGCCGCATGGACCGCTGTCTCGA
>Ga0210051_1006891_pt1 | contig 10656 bp, 13 predicted proteins | sample CryGey092014_all_FD_185464 | JGI IMG/M metagenome (GOLD analysis project Ga0210051, IMG submission 185464) | Groundwater microbial communities from aquifer - Crystal Geyser CG23_combo_of_CG06-09_8/20/14_all (SPAdes) (version 2) | ecosystem: Environmental > Aquatic > Deep subsurface > Groundwater...
TAGAATTATTATTCCTCATTAGCAATATACGCAGGAATAGATACAGATCTTACCTGAAACCCACAATTCTTTATTTTTCTTCTTCTATCATTATCTTTACTTCTTCCGGTTTTTTAGGAATAGTTTTCGGCATCCCTTCTTTTTTCACATAGATTTTTTCCCAGAAAGGTTCACTTAATTTAGCATACTCTTTAGAGTATTGATCTAAATGTGCTTTGCACTCAGTTAATATTGTTTCTGCATTTTCATGAGTGGGGTAAGGTTGACATTCTTTATAGATTTCCCTTAAGACTTTAGGATGATCAATAATCATACAGGGCTGCATTAAATTTTTACCATAGGGCTGTCGGGCTCTTATGGCTTTGAACAAAGGAGAACTTATTACCTCCTGCAAAGAAGAGTTTCTGATATTGTGAGTAGCAAAGTGGACAAATACACAGGGTTCGATGTCCCCTTTTACGTTTATATGAAAATAGCGCCCCCCAGCAATACAACCGCTTGTGTGCACGCCATCATTCCAGAAATCTCCAATAGAGACTGGATAGGTACTTCTTAGGTAATTGACCCTTCTCCATCCATAGAGTCTTTGTTCTGGAGTCTGCATCAGAGTTAGGTCAGGATTTCTGCCGATCGGGATATAAGTAAAATACCAACCAAACATACAACCCTTTTCTTCTACTAATATTTTCATCAGTTCATCACTATAGATAATTTCGGTATTATATCTGGTAGGAGTAGCAGAGAAGCCATAAATTAGTCTGGCTTCCTTACAGTTATCCATACTCTGCATTATTTTTTCCCATACTCCTTTGCCTCGTCGATTATCGGTTTCTTCTTTAAGCCCTTCTATACTTATAGCTGGGGCAACATTACCTAATTCCTGTAATTTAAAAGCCATATCTCTATCTATAAAGGTTCCATTAGTATAAATCATAAAAGTGACATCGTGATGTTTTTTATAGATATCTAACATATCATCTCTTATAAAAGGTTCACCGCCAGAGATAACAAAAAAACAAGTTCCCATTCCTTTAGCTTCAGTTATAACTTTATCTACATATTCAAGGGGGAGGTCATCTTTTTTAGAATAATCTCCGGCATAACACCCCGTACACCTAAGATTACATCTCATGGTAGGGCTGATAACTATAGTAGCAGGACAGGGGATGCCTTCTTTTTTTTGAAAATCCTCTCTATTTTTTGGACCCATTAAAATATAGTTAATCATAAAATTTAATACCATCTTGTCACGAACATTAGGGTAGATTTCTTTTAATACTTTTTTTGCTAACCGATAGGCTGGAGCCTTGTCTTTGAATAATTTTCTTACTTTTCCTATTTCGGGTTTAAGTTTAGGGGCAATTTTTTCTGCGGCATAAGTTAATCTAATCAGATTATTATCAGAAGTATTAACTAAGGCTTTTATGATAAGATTTATAGTTTGTTTAGTAGTGTAATTTTCAAATTTTTCAATATAATTCATAATCTTTTCCTCCTATAATAAAATTAAGTAATGTCAAAAATCATTTACTAATTTTCTTTTAAACTCTTTATTCTCAAATGTTTTAGTGAAATTGGCTTGCCTCCTCCCCCCCACTTTTTTAGTAGAATTTAAGAAATCTACCTCAAAAAAGGAGGCAAGCCATATTATTTTTGACAGTACCAATTAACGAATATTTCTTTCATATAATAATGCTTATAATAATTTAATTTTTTGTTTATGTTTTTTACTTCAGCCGGGTCCATCACAAATAATTTTTTCTAATCTTTTTGCTTGAGTCCTTTTACCTGGGAGTTTAATCAGATATTCAATAATGGTAGGAAAAATTTTTATAAGTCTATTCGGTCTGCTATGAAAAGAGAAGTAACTTCTTAAAATTAACCGCTGAATTTCTTTTGATTTAAGATAATATGTTCGCATGACTGCATGGGCACCATCAAAATATTGCCACTCCTTTTTTATAATTATTCCTGCCTTTACTGCATCTTGGTATAGCCGAGTGCCCGGAAAGGGGGTAAGAATAGAAAATTGCACAATTTCAGGATTAAGCAGTTTTGAAAATTTAATGGTATTTAAGATCATCTCTTTAGTTTCATCTAATCCTCCAATAATAAAACTTCCCCAAGTGGATATCTCATATTTTTTAAGAAGTTGGACTGCCTTTAATGAATCATTAGCTGTAATTCTTTTGTTATATTCATCTAAAATTTTTTTACTTACACTTTTAATTCCCAAAAATAACATTCTACATCCCGATTTTATCATCAACTTTACCATTTCTTCCTTTTTTAGTAATTCATCTACTCTGGAAAATGCCCACCATTTAATATTTAATTTTCTCTTGATAATTTCTTTAGAGAGTTGTATAACTCGTTGAGTATTTAAGGTAAAATTATCGTCCATAAAGGCAAATCTACGGTAATCATATTTTTTAATAAGATATTCTATTTCTCCTAAAATATTTTTAATACTTCGGCTACGCCATTTAAGACCAAAAAATTGAGAAGAAGAGCAAAAATAGCAATTAAAAGGACATCCTCTACTAGTTACTAATGTAGTGATAGGTTCCCCTTGAAAAATTAGTTTTCTATATTCTTTCATAGGGAGAAGGTCTCTTGCTGGAAGGGGTAAATTGTCTAGATCTTCTATTATTAGTGCAGGTGGAGTTTTAACTAATTCTCCTTTCTTTTTGAAGGCAATTCCACTTACCGAAGCAGGGTCATTCCCCTTTTCCAGTGCATTTAATAAATTTGAGCTGATATATTCACCTTCTCCTCTTATTACATAATCGACTACTCCCGTATCTAAAGTTTCCTTTTCAAAAAATGAGACATGCGGACCGCCCATCATAATAGGATAATGGTAATGCTTTTTAATTTGGGAGGCAATTTTAAGGGCTATCGGATATCTACTAGTATCCCCAGATATACCAACAATATCCCACTTTTTATCCATTCTTTCCCATAAATTATCATCAACATTTAAGTCGATAATTTGTACTTTATGACCATGTTCTCTTAATACTGCAGCAATATAAGCCAATCCCAGGGGAGGGAATTTTATATTAACTGTGTCGTATGCTCCTTGAGATGGAGGATTTATTAATAAAACTTTCACATTGTCATCTCCTAAAAATATTTTATTTTTTTATTTATTATCCATAATATTTTAATTGTATTTAAACTTTTCTCTTATTTTTCCTTTCTTATATTTATTAATATTTTTCAAATCCTGTTCCGGTAATTCTAATCCATTCTTTAAACTCTGAATCATTTTGTTATTTTCTGTTTCAAGACTTACTGCATAGATAATCCACTTGCCCTCTCGCCGATTAACAACAAGACCTGTTTCTTTTAAAATCCTAACACTGCGTAAAATTCTTTATTACTTCATATTATAAATTTATAATTCATAAACTTATCTTTATTTTATTGCTCATTTTCCTTCTTTTTAAATTTTGTCAACCATATAATACTATTAATATACGTTTATATAGATATTAATAGTTTAAATTTATAATTTAAAATCCAACAGTTGTATAGCATAAAAAGATTTGAGAAGCTTATCTATCACCATAAGCTCATATAGCACGTAATTGATCCATTACTTCTTTTATTGTAGATCTTGTCCATACATCAATAGGTCCTCCCATCATTAAAAGAGTAACCGCAATTGACTCAGCTATTTCTTTCCTTGTAGCTCCAAGTTTTATTGCACGTCTGAGGTGAATTCTAATACACGGTTCACAGTGTCCAGCGATAGATAATACTACTGCCATGAGCTCTTTTATTTTCGCAGAAAGTGCACCCTCTGCCATAATTCCATCTACTAAGCTCAAATAACTTTTCCATACTTCGTTTAACTCTTCTTCAATTAAAGATTTCTCCATGACATGTACCTCCTGCCTTAAAATAGAAAATTGAAACATTATCTTCATTAAAGCTTAATGTTGATTTTTTATCTATTTTAATATTCCACTAATGACTATATCGATAGCCTTGTCTTCCTTTAATCCTCTTGCCATAAGAGTCTCTACCTGCTTTTTATCTACACTGCCAATAGCTGCTTCATGAGTAATCTTGGCTAAACTATCAGTTACATAAACTATTGGGATAGCCTTTGCCTTTGCTTCACCCTGGATAATCTCTATACAATCAACATGGCCACGAGCACCTGGTGCATGAGCAGTTAGTTCACTTACTACCTCACTTTGTGCTTTATCCCTTACGGCTATTCTACTTTTTATAAGCCCCCTTGAACTTGAGCCTTTAAGTATACCTGTTTCTTTAATCTTGATTTTATCTTCACCATAACCGTAAACTTTAGCCAGGAGTTCCATTATCCCATATTCATCTACCAAAACCTCATAATCGATATCCAATTCTCCAACCCTCCCATGAAGTAAAGAAAAAGTTGCCAAGAAACGCCCATTGTTCTTAACCTTTACCTTGGCATGTGGAACTACCTTCACTCCTCCAGAAAGTCCATGGTAATGTACTTCCGTATATTCAAAAGATGCATTTTCTTCAATCTCAAAATTTGCTTCCATAATGTGCTCTACTTTTATGGCATTCGGGAATACACAGTGAGCAAGAATCTTTACAACGGAGTTAGGCTCAGATTTCTCCCTTATATTAATTACTTGACTTCCCTCTTTTGGTAAAACGCCGAAGCACAGATGCACAGGATTTATAATCTTACATCCCTCTTTAATGGTTAAATCTATATCTACACCCTCGTTTGTCTCCTTGGAAGTGAGAACTAAACCTGGGACAGAATTACTTCCTAAAATTCTATTATTATGGACCAATAGATTTGCAATCTCCAAATTATTAAATACAGAAGGAGTACCACCTGCAGTTTTATAAGCATTTAACATTAGTTCATAATCTTCCATTTTATCACCCCTTAGCTTGAGATATATACCTGGGACAAGGCTTACATCTGGTTCTATAGTACTCAATAACTTCAAGTGTTTTACCTTCTTTAACGATTCTGCCATCACAGATAAGCGAAGTTTTATCTGAAATCAATGCTACTTCTTCCCGGTGAGTAATTAAAAGAATTGTAGTACCCTGACTTTTTAAATCTTTAAGTAGTTTGATAAGATTATCAAAAGCAAATATATCAATACCAGAATCAGGTTCATCAAGGATAGCTAATTTTGGTTTCATAGAAATTATACTGGCAAGTTCAATCCTTTTTCGTTCGCCCCCACTTAGAGTCTTATCTACCGCAAGATTTATGTACTCATTAGGATTAAGCAATACATCCTCAAGAGCTTCACTTACACTACTCTTTTTTGCCCCTATTTTGATATAATCTTCAACAGTTAATCCCTCAAACCTGGCCGGATCCTGCCAGGCTAATGTCAATCCCGATCTTGCTCTCTGCCAAATAGCCCAGGTTGTGACCTCATTTCCATTGAAGTATATCTTTCCTTTATCTGGTTTATAATCAGAAATCCCCATTAACATATAGGCTAGGCTACTTTTCCCAGCGCCATTCGGGCCAAGAATGCAGTGAATATCACCTTTTTTGACTTTAAAGTTAATGTCTTTAAGGATTTGATGACCCTTACGGGATAAGTTTAAATTTTCTACTTTTAGTATAAACATCTTTCTATGGTGCCACTTTCCTTTAAATATAGTTCAAATTTATATACTGGCTCGGACCCTATTTATTTCACCTGCTATAGAAATTTCCTCCTATTCTTCTTTGGCTTTATTAAATATATCCATTAATTCTTTCCTTGTGGGGAATGTAATTGCCTCACCATTACAAAGATTGGCACAGGCAGAGCAACCAATCACACAGTTATAAGGCTGGATGACTCTGGGTTTATTATTTTCCTCATCCCACTCATAAACACCGTTATGGCAAAAGTTATAGCATTCCTTATATCCCACGCATTTGTCAAATGGGGAAAAGCAAGGTCAAAAGGTATCGGATAATATGTACCTCTTTCCTTGATCTCATTTAGGCGATGCCTTTAGCGCCAGAAGTATAAAGGCAAACAACAAATATATTATTCCAATATTCATACCTATTATTCTCCCTTCAAAAGACCGCGCCTCTTGGCTGCTTCCAGGATATCCTTCTCAGCGACACCGAACTTTACTTGGTTGGTAGTCATTCCCACTAGAGTATTTCTGTCTGGAAGGTCGCCAGTGGCCGCCAGGGTATCTCCGATATAAAGTAAAGGGTAGATAGTGTCACCGAAATATTTCTCAGCGAGGGAGGCTAATTCATCTGGGCTCCAATTTCCCTCTTGTTTATCTATTACTTCCAGCTCGTCTGTCTCCTTGAGCCAACTTTTCACTACCTCACGCACTAATTCCGGTGGATAACTAGAACAGCACGACTTCAAACCGCCATTTAACACAATTTTCACTTTCATTTTGTCTCCTTTCTATTATTATTTATCGGTCAAATGCTTACGGCGATATTCTACTGCCCTGGGTGTTAAGGTATAATCCGGCATTTGGGGAAAGCCAATGTCAAAAGGTGTCGGATAAGCTGCTACCTTTGCTGTTTGCCGCATCCCCTCTAAAATCTGATCATACATACTAGATGGAAAAGCCACGGTTACTTCATCCTCTTGCGCTAAAGCGGTTTTACGGTCACCGAAGCAGGGCAATCCCAAAGTGATATCCTGCGAGATGTAAGCTTGGGCAATGCTATCGGCGCAAAGGCTCCATTCACCGCCAGTGGAAAAATGAACCCGGCCACCTTTTTCATACAGATATCCCTGGACGACCCGCATAACTTGCGCAGTGTTGCCATACATAACTACGATATCCGGCTCAAAGTTTAGTTTAGCCATAGGAGCTACGGCTACAGCTTTAAATTTTCCATAAGGGATTTTTGCTACTTGCGTGGTAAACTTGCGCGCTGATTCAAGATTAGCATGTAGCATTTTCGCTATTTCACCGTTTTTCATGATCTCCGGCTCTGGAATTAACCCCATAGTCACCCCACCCACGATACAAGCCATATCCTCGGCGGTAAAATACATAGACCGACCATAGTACCGCACGATGGCGGTAATCTGACAGGTATTCATAGGATGATGTGGGCGTATTGCTCCAGGAGGTCTTTCCTCCAGTGTTTCATAAAATTTTACCCCGAAGGGATAGGTCTTTGGCCGGAGCATAGCTGATAATTCACAACATACTTCAACACCTTTAGTTTTATTTATCATCTCTTTCTCCTCATTTAAAACTGTTACAGCTTCGCCTGCCGGGCTTGCTGCCATGCCGCCAAAAAGATAGCAAAAGCTGGTACGCCGGCCACTGGTATCAGTGTAAAAGCCGTTTCCAAGAGTTCCTGCTCATTGGCTCCTGCTTTTAGTGCGCCAGTAATGTGCATCACCGTTGCTTCGCGGTCATGTTGGGCTGCGGTGATTGCGGCATGAATCAGAAATTTGTGCTTTTTTGAAACCGCGCCATCGTTCAGCGTCAGTTCGTGTAACTTCAAGAAAGCGGCACAGAGTGCCGGATCCTTCTCCTTCAGGAAGGCTACCGGATCCAGTACCTTCCCGAACTCCTCGCTGAAAGCCGTCAGACTCTTACCTAGCTGATTCTTTATCTCATCATCACTTATACTTGACTTCGTTTTATTGGTCATTTTATTACAACCTCTCATTAGGAATTTGATTTTTTATTTTGAACTTCCAGACCAGTGGAACTTCTGTTCCCGGCAGCGATGATAGCATCTGCCACCAAGTTGACCTCATCAGCGGTGAATGCCAGGCTGCTAAAAGGTCCTTGTTTGGTCAGATGTAGGTCCGTCTCTAGGTTCAGGTAAACATCAGGAACAATACCCTTGTCCGCCAGCAACTGCCGGGCGCAGGCATTGTGGCAGCCATCAATCACTAACAGTTTTTCAATCTGCCTTATCATGGCAGATTGCCTGGGCACCTCATTCAAAATGGCCGGCAAAGAACAAACCCCGACCTTTTCGTCTCCCAATCGTCTCACCACTTCAAGTGCGGCCATACCGGTGAGCGATCCGGTGTTGGAGCCACCACTGAAGCAGGCAAACAGCCCCACTTTTGGTAATAACATATTCTTCTGCATGTCAACACCTCCTCTTCTTCCTCATCAAAAATCCATATGAAAAGCCAAGCGGTAAGTAGGTAACCAACAACTAATTTATGTTTAGCTTTAATATTTAATATAGGAAATAAATTAATTAACTGATGCGAAAAATATAGAGGATCTACCCTATAACGAGCAGACCCTCTACGAATTCTTAGGTAGCCTTTGTGCTACTACTCTTCAAGCCAAGCGCTGCGAATCCAGCGATTGCTACAATTATCCCAGCAATCAGGTCATTCCAGAGGTAGGCGGTCCCTCCCCGGAGTCCAGGAATAAATGCAGACACAATCATCCATGCGCCTAAGATCAAAGCCAGCCATCCTTGCCAACTTCTTCGCAATGGAATATAAGTAAACATAATTATGATAACTACAATTCCAACGATGAGGTTATTCCAGAGACCGAAAGATGGATTAGTCTTAATGAACGCAGCGATAATTAACCAAATACCTAGAATTCCGTTTACCCATGCTTGCCACATTTTTATCTCCTCCTTTAATTTTATTTAAAAAACTTCTCACCATCTATTTACCTACTCATTATATCCAGAGCCAAGATTAAACTCCTCTAACAGTTGCGACCTCTCCGAGATCTGCTAAAGTCAGGGCCCCTAGTGTCATTCTTTAGCGGCACTGGGGCTATCTTTAAGCAGAGTACTGTTATTTCAGCGCCTCCTTGGCAATCTTCTTGGCGATGCGCTCGACGTCAGCCATATCGAAGTCGAGGGTGGGTACCTTTTCCACCCCTTCTTTGGCGATTACTGTCTCATATCCATAGGGAATGTTTAGTTTCTCCAGCACCTTGCTGGCACAGCGATTGGCGCAGCCGTTGATGATAATGAGCTTCCTCGCTCGACGGGCAATATCCAGGTGCAATTTCGACTCCGCGGCTACGGCCGTGATACAGCACATCCGGGCAGCTTTGTTGGTGTTTGTCAGCTCCACCGCCACCTGGTGCCCAACCTGACCCACGCTGGCTGCTCCATCGCAAGCCAGAATGATGTCCAGGTTCTCGGCCTCCTTGGTACAGAGCGGTAACATTCTGATTGGTGCTTCTTGGTTTACTTTCTTAGCCATTTTCTTTTTACCTCCTTTCTTTTTCGGATGAAGACAACTATATATTCTTGCAATATATCAGGATATATTAGTTTTTCCAATTTTTATATAGATTCAATTACATTTTGATATTTTTTAATATTTTCTTTTTTGCATTTTTCTAAATTGCTGAGGTCCTGTGAAGATAATTTTAATTCTTTTTTCAATCCTTGAACAATTTTATTATTCTTCAAATCTTGATTTATAGAATATATCATCCATTTACCCCTTCTTTGATTGTTGACTAGCTTCGCTTCCTTTAGAATACGTAAACTATGAGAAATTCTTGATTGTTCCAGATCTAAAGTATTTATCAATTCACAAACACACAATTCGCCCTGTAACAAAAGTAAATAAATACGTAATCTATTTTCATCAGATAAGGCACTAAATATTTTAACATACTTTTTCATATTTATTCATCCCTTTAAATGAATATATTATCATATTAACATATTACCATATTAAAGTCAAATAAAAATTGTGCGTTGTCCAGCACATACTATCTTTTTTAAGAAAATGATTAATAAATCTTATAAGTGGTAAAAAACGTTCCCAGCTTAAATGTAAAGTCTGCTCTTTCTTCTCTCAAGTACATCCTCACGAGATCTTCTTTTTTCAAAGAACGATTGATCTATTTTTTCTCTATCTGTGGTATTTATTTTTCATATTTTTTCATATTATTTTTGACCATATCTTTTCTTATGTATTTTTAATAACTGATTTTTTTAATTTTCTTATATAAAATTTATGTCCTTCATATTTTGACTCTATTAACTTACTTTGCTCAATTAATCTGTCTATAACCGACCAATCAGAATGAGCTCGTTTTAAAAAATCTTTTAAGGCTTCCTCTCTCATAGGATGTACTGAAGTAATACTTAAAATATCTTCCTCTGCCTTACCGGTAAAGGCAAAGGCATTGCCTTCATAACCAATAAGATATTCTACCCATTCAATTTTCTCTTTAAAAAGATTGTAACTCCGATTCACCACTTCTTCTGAAGGAGACTGCACCCATCTATCTGCTGGAGGCCGGATAGGCAGAGATAAATAAGATCGACTTGGCTTAAGTTGAGCTAAAAAATCAACTACCCTCTCTATATGTTGACTATCATCATTAATATCTCTAATTAACATTGTTTCTGTTATTATTTTCCCTCTAAAACTCTCGTTAAATTTTAGTATACCCTCTAAAATAGATTTTAAGTATAGGTTTCGGTGAGGATGATTTACTCTTCGCCAGATCTCTTCTTCAGTAGAATCTATCTTTAAAGAAACTAAATCTGCTTCTTTTAAATTTTCTCTCACCTGTTCCTGCTCCATAAGGGAAGCATTAGTAATAACCGCTATTTTAATCCCTAAAGATTTGATTAATTTAATCTCTTGACCCAAATTGATATCTAAAGTAGGCTCTCCATCAGGTACAAAAGTAAGATAATCAATAGATTCCTGCATT
>Ga0210051_1006901_pt1 | contig 10650 bp, 17 predicted proteins | sample CryGey092014_all_FD_185464 | JGI IMG/M metagenome (GOLD analysis project Ga0210051, IMG submission 185464) | Groundwater microbial communities from aquifer - Crystal Geyser CG23_combo_of_CG06-09_8/20/14_all (SPAdes) (version 2) | ecosystem: Environmental > Aquatic > Deep subsurface > Groundwater...
GAAATTTCTAACGGGGCAAGCTTGCCCCGTATCAATTTTGCCGCTCAATCTCCAAAGGATACTATTTTTTAGATAAACTTTTGAAATCTTTGCGACGCCCGGGGCCGAATAGGCCTTTCCTGTGGAGAGGGCGTCGCCGTGAACTTTCTCGCAAAATTGGTGCGGGGCCACAAACCAGAGCACATAATATATTATGTGCTCTGATTTTTTAAAAATAAAACAGGGCGTCAGTTTGCGTATTGAACCACTAACTGGCGCCCTATAAAAATAGACTTGACTCTATTTTTTTGGAAGAATGGAAGTTAAAGTGGAAACACCTTAACCTCCAATTCTTTCTTGTTATCCAGAAAAGCCTGGATAATCTTACACAATTCCTCTTCGGGAGAATCCTCGAGGATATGGAGAGCATCTTGTCTGAGATATTCACGGGACTGGAGGCTGGGATCTTTTTTTAGCCAAAGGCGATCCCCGCCTATTTCCACCTCAAGAGAGGGGAGAGAGAGGATTATCCTTTCTTTTCTCTCTTCTGCCCTATCAAAGAGGGCAACTAAGACGTCCTCCTTCGCCTGGTCCGCCGCAGTTTCCGCCTGCACGGTGGCAAGGGCCGTTTCCTCGACTTCTTGAAGTCTTGCGAAAACTTTGAGATCTTCAAGCTTCATTTTCTTCTCACCTCCTTTTCAATTGTATTTAAATTATACACCCATACTTCAATTCTGTCAACCTCCAATTTTTTTTGGGTGTGGGGATAAATTGATAAAGTCAGTCCTCGTTTGGTGTGGGGGTCAAAATTTTACAGCCATCTTCTATTACAGCATGTGCTCTGATTTCCCAAAAATAAAACAGGGCACTCAGTAAACTGAGTGCCCATTAAGAAAGTCCGTACCCTATAGTTCTGTCAATACTTGGCAGCCATTTTTGGTCACGGCTATGGTATGTTCAAAATGAGCTGACAGAAACCCGTCCTCCGTTTTAAAGCCATAGCCGTCAGCTGTTTTTTTTATATGCCAATCCCCCATTGTTACCATCGGTTCTATACAAAAAGTCATCCCTTCTTTAATTTCAGGACCTGTGTGTCTCTTTCCGTAATTAAGTATTTGAGGTTCTTCGTGAATTTCTCTGCCAATTCCGTGACCGCAAAGGTCTCTGACAACATTAAATCCCTGGCCCTCAACATATCTTTGAATGGTATTTCCAATATCGCCAAAAGTATTTCCCGGGTGAACTTTTTTAATTCCTCTTTTCAAGGATTTTTTTGTTACCCGAATTAATCTCAGAATCTCTGGATCAATTCTGCCAACCGGAACAGTTACTGCCATATCTGTATGAAAACCCTTGTAAAGAATTCCTAAATCGAGGGAAATAATCTCCCCTTCTTTCAATGCCCTATCTGAAGGTAGGGCATGAACGATTTCTTCATTTATTGAAGTACAAAGACAAAAAGGATACCCTTCATATCCTTTAAACGAACACTTGATTTTATCCGCCTTCGCCCAAGGCTTCGGCGGACAAGAAATCAAGCTTTCTGCAAGCCTGTCTAATTCGCGGGTTTTAATTCCCGGCTGAACTTTTTTTCCTATCTCAGCCATAATCTTTGCCAGGATTTCACCACCTTCAGCCATTATCTCAATTTCCTCTTTTGTTTTTATCGTAATCATCTACCGAGCTCCGCCGTAGCGGAGCGACTCGAAGAGATAAATCTCTTCTCTACCCTTCGTTGCGACTCGGGTAGCTGTCGATGAAGCTTTAGCTTCATCGACTAATCTTTTTTAAAATATCTTGAAAAATACTCTCAATACTCTGTTCCCCATTTATTTTAATTAACTTCCCTTGTTTTTTGTAATAATTTATTACTGGTATCACCTCTTTTTTAAATTCTTCCAGGCGCTTTTTTATGGCTTTTGGTTTATCATCAGCCCTAATTATAAGTTTGCCTCCGCATTTGTCGCATTTTTTAAGTAACTTAAATTTCCCAATCCAAGGAATTTGTCTGCCACATTTTTTACACATCCTTCTTTTTATTAAACGATGGAGCGATTCTTTTCTTGAAATATTAATGAAGATAACTTTTACTTTTTTTTGCAATTCATACCAAATCAGGGCTTCATTAAAGAATTTAGCCTCAATGATTTTTCTTGGACTACCATCAAAAACAAAACCGTTGATTTTTTTCCTCTGCCCAAATTTTTCTAATTTATCTATCCAAAGCTTAGAAATCACAAAACTGGGGACTAACTCCCCGCGATTCATAACTTCTATGAGCCTCTTTCCAGTAAAATCACCTACTTTTTGTCGGTTACGGAGAGCGTCACCGGATCCAAAATATTCTAACTTAAATTTTTTAACAAGCAGTTTGGCCTGAGTTCCTTTGCCAGAACCCGGAGGCCCCAGAATAATCACTACCAAGTAATTCTTAGTTTTTAGTTTATAGTTTTTAGTGTTTAGTTTTTTAGAAAGTTTCATATTCTCTCATCTGGAGCTGGGCATTAACTTGGCGAAGAGTCTCAAGAACTACACTTACTACAATAAGCAGAGCGGTTCCCCCAATTAAAAATTGAAAAACCATCACTCCGGTTATTCCTCCAATAATTGAAGGAAGAATGGCAATTGTTCCCAAAAATAAGGCTCCGATAAGTAAAATTCGGTTTAAAATGTAATATAAAAAGCTGGCAGTTGACTCCCCTGGTCTGATGCCGGGAACAAATCCGCCCATTTTTTTCAAATTAGAAGCAATGGACTTGGGGTCGAAAGTTACGGCGGTATAAAAATAAGTAAAAAGACAAACTAAAAGAAAATACAAAATTCCGTGAACCCAAGCGTTTTGAAAAAATCCCCCTACGGCCTCAGCCATTTTTCCAATCTGACCCCCTGTTCCGGCCAAAAAATTAGCTATCATCCCCGGAAAGAGCAAAATGGATAAGGCAAAAATTATAGGAATTACTCCGGCCGGATTAACGCTTAAAGGTAAATAAGTTGAGACTCCACCGTAAAGGCGCATTCCCCTTACTCTTTTGGCATAAGAAACTGGAATATTTCTCCGTGCTTCGTTAACCAAAACAACTCCGGCAATAATAAGTAAAGACATTCCGAAAAAAAGCAAATAAGACGGAATTTTTGAAGGCTCATAAGTAACTAATATTTGACGGATATTATTTGGAAAATCGGAAATAATTCCGGCAAAAATTAAGAGCGAAATTCCATTACCAATCCCCTTTTCAGTAATTAGCTCCCCAAGCCACATTAAAAATACGGCTCCAGCGGTAACTGTTAAAATTGAAGTTAAAAGTAAAATAGGAGAAAGGCTACTTATGACATTTTGTCTTTGGAATAAAACTAACATCGCGTAACTCTGAAGCATAGCAAATGGAACTGTTAATAATCTTCCATATTGATTAAATTTTTGACGACCTTGCTCTCCTTCTTCTTTGTAAAGGCGCTCGAGTTTAGGGAAAATCATGGTCAAAAGTTGAATAACAATGACACCTGTAATATAGGGCCCCAACCCAAGCATAATAATGGAAAGTTTGTCTAAAGCGCCGCCAGTAAAAACATTTAAAAGGCCAAAAATCTGAAATCCCTCAAAAAATTCCCGCATTTTTTGAGCATCAATTCCGGGCATGGGAATATTAGCCATTATTCGAAAAACCACAAAAATTCCCAAAACAAATAATGTCTTGTTTCTTAAATCACGGATTTTAAATATTTGAATGAGTTTTTGACCCCACATTTCTCATTTTAACATTTAAGCATTTTAGCATCTAAACATCTTAATTTAATCTTGTTTAAATGTTAGTATGTTTAAATGTTTAGATGAATCTGCCGCCGGCTTTCTCTATTTTCTCTTTTGCTCCTTTCGATACTTCGCAACCTTCAATAATTAGTTTTTTAGTTATTTCTCCTTTTCCCAAAATCTTAATAGCTGGCGTCTTTCCTTTTATTCTATGAATTAGCTCTTGTTTAATCAAGACTTGAGGATTAATAATTTCACCCCCTTTAAATTTTTTTTCAAGGGTTTCTAGATTAATTATGGCTGGCTTTAATTTTAAGGGTTTAAACTTATATCCTCTTAACTTTGGGTATCTTTTTATCCATCCCCGAATAACCGGCCTTAATCTATGGCCTGCCCGAGATTTTTGGCCTTTTTGGCCTTTGCCAGAATAAGTACCGTGTTTACCTCCTCTTCCTATCCGTTTTCCTTTTATTTTCTTATGAATGGGGCGAATTTCATGAAGTTGCATATCTTTAAGATTCCAATTTGGTATTTGGAATTTTTAATTTTTGTAAGGCTTTTATTGTTGCTCTGGCGTTGTTTAATTTATTTCCCGTTCTTCCTAAAATTTTTGAAGAAATATTCTTTATCCCGGCTAAATTGCAAATAACCCTAACTGTTCCTCCGGCCACCAATCCTCTCCCTTTTCTTTGAGGTTTAAGTAAAACTTTAGATGCCCCAAATTTTGCTTCCACCTGATGAGGAATAGAATCTTTTATAATGGAAACCTGTATTAAATTTTTCTTAGCCGATCTTGTCGCTTTCTCAACTGCCTGAGCAACATCTAATCCTTTCGCTACCCCAACTCCAACCTTCCCCTCTTTATTGCCAATCACCATTACCGCTCGAAAGCGAAAACGCCGGCCACCAGCAGCCACCCGGACTACCCGAGCCAGATCTAATAATTTGGACTCGAATTCCTCTTTAGGTTTTTCCCTCTCTATTTTTGGCAATTTTTCTCTTAGCATAATTAGAATCAATGTTAGACATCCGATGTCTAATATTGGATTTATATAACTTAAATCCTTAATCTAAAACTTTAAACCTCCTTCTCTTGCGCCTTCAGCTATTGTCTTAACTCTTCCATGAAAAGCATACCCGCCCCTATCAAAGACCACTTTTTCAATTTTCTTTTTTAGAGCTTTTTTCAATTTTCTTTTTTAGAGCTTTTTTGGCAATTAATTTTCCAACCTCGAAAGCTAAAGCAATCTTTCCCGTAAAGATTTTCGTCTCTTTTTGCGCTCTTTTTTGTCTGACTTCACCTACCCGAGCAGCAGCGAAGGGTGAAGAAAAGGATTTATCCTCTTTGACTATTCCCTTGGTTTTTCTTTTGGCCCCAGGCTGAGAAGGAGGGATTAATTCCAGGTCACTTGCTGCCACCAAGGTTATTCCTTTTTCATCATCAATTAACTGAGAAAAAATATGTTTTGAAGACCTGAAAACGCAAAGTCGTGGACGGAGAGCCGTACCAAAAATTTTGGCCCTTACTCTTTTATGACGTCTATAGCGTTTTTGTTGTTTTTTTAACATCTTAGTCAAAGAGGATAAATCCTTTTCTTCACCCTTCGCTGCGGCTCGGGTAAGTAAAAATGAGTTAAGCTCTTCTACTTTGTAGTAGCTGCTACTTTCTTTCCCACCTTCTTTCTAACCACTTCTCCTAAATATCTAATTCCTTTTCCTTTGTAGGGTTCAGGAGGTTTTACTTTTCTTATTTTGGCAGCTGTCTTCCCCACTAATTCTTTATCAATTCCCGAAACAGTAATAATATTTTTTTCTATTGAAAATCTTATACCTTCAGGGGTTTTTAATTTAATGGGGTTGGTAAACCCGACTTTTAACACTAGATTATCTTCTTCCAAATTTGCTCTAAAACCAAGACCTTCTATCTGCAATTTTTTCTCGAAGCCACAGGTCACTCCTTCTATCGCGTTGGCAAGGAGGGTCCGAGTCAAACCCCAAAAAGCCTTGGTTTTTTTAGTCTCAATCTTTGGTAAAACAAAAATTTTGCCTTCTTTTAACTCAACTCTAATCTCCGGGCGAATTTCTCTCTCGAGTTCCCCCTTGGGCCCTAAAATTTTAACTTTCTGGTTCTCGATTTTAATTTCTACATTTTCGGGTATTAAAATTGGTTTTTTACCTATGCGTGACATATTATTTTTACGAATTAATGCGAGGGAAGTAATTTTTGGGACAATCCGCAGCGAATTGGCTTGGCCTCGCCGCTTCGCGGCGAGCAATTCGCGAGTAGCAGCAAATTTTCGCTGGAAAAATTTGCGTGTACCAAAAATTATCTTCCCGAGCGACTCACCATACTTCACATAATATCTCTCCACCAAGTTTCTTTAGCCTCGCTTTCTTATCAGTCATCAATCCTTTTGGTGTTGAGATTATTGCTATTCCATAACCTCCTCTCACTCTCCGCATTTTTTTAGCTGGAAGGTAAATCCTTTGACCTGACTTGGAAATTCTTTTTAAACCAGAGATTGCCGCGACCTTTATTTTATCTTCCAAAACTTTAGAGCTCAAAGAAGATGAATCTTCTTCTCGCCCCTTCGCTGCGGCTCGGGAGGGCGAAGAGGATAAATCCTCTTCTTTCCCTTTCGCTGTCGCTCGGGAGGGCGAAGAGTATTTTAAAATAATTTTAATGAATTTTTTGGTTTTCTTTCCTTTTTTTTCAGTCTTCTCAATAAAATTTTCCTTTTCTAAAATTTTAGAAATTTCATATTTTAAATTAGAAAAAGGAATATCAACCGTTTCTTTTAAAACAGCTTGAGCGTTTCTTATTCGATTGAGCATATCGGTAATAGGGTCAGTCATATTTATTTTGGATTTTTACCATGATGATTTTTTAACTCCCGGTATCAGCCCTTCGTTTGCCATTTCTCTAAAACATATCCGGCATAATCCAAATTCTCTCATATATCCTCTCTTTCTACCACACCTAAAGCAGCGCCGGACTAATCTGCTTTTAAACTTTGGTTTTTTCTTTGATTTTGTAATCTGAGCTTTTGTAGTCATTGAATCGCGGTTATTTAATTGGGAGTCCAATCAACTTTAATAATTCTAACCCTTCTTCTCTTTTTCTCGCCGTGATTACTATGGTAATTTCAAGTCCAAAAATATTTTTTACTTTTTCTGGCAAAATCTCAGGAAAAGTAATATGTTCTCGAACAGCAATGGTTAAATTTCCCTTTTTGTCAAATGATTTTGAGTCAATTCCCTGAAAATCGTGAGACCTGGGAAGACCAATATTAATTAATCTTTCTAAAAAATCAAACATTCTTTTTCCTCTCAATGTAACCTGAGCTCCAATTGGAAGACCTTGGCGAATTTTAAAGCTGGCAATCGACTTTTTTGCTCGTGTTAAAACCGCTCTTTGCCCGGTAATTAGACTGAGGTCTTGTAGAATAGCTTCGGAAATTTTTTTCTGTTCTTCTGAGGTTTTATCAGTAATCAATTTACCAAAGCCAGTATTCACTACAACTTTCTCAATCTTTGGAATAGCCATATTATTAGTATACCCGAATTTTTCTTTCATTGTGGGTATCACTTCTTTTTTATATTTTTCTTGTAATCGAAGCATAATTTCCTAGGGTTAGATTTCTTGGCTACATTTCTTACATATTCTAAATTTTTTGCCGCCAGCGATTTTGTACCCAACCCGTATTGGTTTTCCGCATTTTCGGCAAATAAGCTTTACATTGGAAATGTGGAGGGGCCCGGGTGTTTCTATAATTTGACCCTTCTCACCTGTCTTTCTCGGCTTGATATGTTTTTTTCTTATATTAACACCTTCTATTACAATTTTCTGCTCTTTAGAAAGAACCTGTAAAATCTTACTTTTTCTACCTTTGTCTTTGCCGGAAATTATTAAAACTGTATCACCTTTTTTTATTTTCATAAATTTAGACGAGTTCTTCGGCCAAGGCGGCAATCTTCTCAAATCCTTTTTCTCTTAATTCCTTTGGTACGGGTCCGGAAATTCTTCCCCCTTTTGGATCTTTTATTTTCCCTTCAAGAATTACGGCTGCATTCTCCTCAAATCTAATATAAGAACCATCAGCTCTCTTGTAGGGTTTTTTCTGCCGAATAATTACTGCCCTAACTACGTCGTGTTTTTTAACAATTCTCCTTGGTTCAGCTTCTTTCACGGTAGCAACTATAACATCTCCAATTTGAGCATAATGCCGGCGGCTACCACCCAAAATTTGAAAACACTGGATAACTTTAGCTCCGGTATTATCTACAACTTTTAGCATTGTTCGGGGTTGTATCATAGCTACATTTTAACATCTAAACATTTAAGCATCTAAACATTAAGAGTTTAATTTTGTTTAAATGTTAATATGTTTAAATGCTTATATGATTTTTCTTACCACTCTCCATCTTTTCTCTTTACTCATTGGCCGGCACTCCTCAATCACAACTTTATCACCTACTTTATACTCGCCTTTTTCATCATGGGCTTTATATTTTTTGTGAACCTTATATCTCTTTTTGTACTTTGGGTGTTCTTTTATTCTTTCCACCTTAACTACTACCGTCTTTTGCATTTTATTAGAAACAACTGCCCCAGTTATTTGTTTTTTTGGCATAATTATCAGCGTTTTTATACGGATTTTAATAATGTAAGAACTCTGGCGATATCTTTCTTTATCATTCTAATTTCTCTGACGTTCTTAACTTTACCTGAAGATATGTTAAATCTTAATTGTCGTAATCTCTCTCTTTTTTCAGATAGTAAAGTTTGTAATTCATTTTTTGGCTTTTGACTTAATTCTATTATTTTCATAAACCGAATTTTAATTTATTAAAATGAAGGTGGAGATGAAACTTCAGTTTCATCGACTAAAAATTAGAAAACTAACGCTAAATAATGGCCTATCTTTTTATAAATTTTGTCTTAACCGGTAATTTACCGGCTGCTTTCTCTAAGGATTCCTGGGCTTCAGCTATTTTTATTCCTTCTAATTCAAAAATAATTCGGCCGGGCTTTGTTGGAAAGACATAATGGTCTACACTCCCTTTTCCTCCCCCCATGGGAACTTCTGTCCCTTTTTTTGTTATTGGTTTTTGAGGAAAAATTCTAATCCAGAGTTTCCCTCCTTTTTTTAGATATCTGATGATAGTTCTTCTGGCTGCTTCTAATTGGCGAGAACTAATCCGCCCTCTTTCCAGACTCTTTAAACCATAACTGCCAAAAACCAGCTCAGTCCCCCGAGTTTCTCTACCTTTACTTCTTCCTTTTTGCCATTTTCGGTGTTTGACTTTTCGTGGAATTAATATAGCCATGTTTAAAAATTTCTAAAGTCATTCGAATTTATCTCCTTTATATATCCAGACCTTCACCCCCACCACTCCATAAGTGCAATAAGCTCTTGCTTTTGCATAATCTATCACAGCTCTCAGACTTTGGAGAGGAAGACGACCCTTCTTCAACCATTCGGTCCGGGAAATCATTACCCCGTTTAATCTACCGGCAACCTCTACTCTCGCTCCCTGGACAGCCTTATGAGCTGTAATTTTATCTAAAGCCCGCTTTAATACTCTCCGGTGATGAACTCTTTTCTCGATTTGTTGAGCAATCCACTCTGAGGCCAAGGCAGCGGAAAGCCAAGGATCTTTAATTTCTCTAATCTCAATTCCTAGCTCTTTCTTGTCCTCCCTATTTTTGGAGATTATTCTTTCTAATTCTTTTTTTAATTCGCCAACTCCTCCTCCTCCCCGGCCAATGATAAAACCCGGCCTGGCACTCGTAATAATAATATTTAATTTCCTTGGAAATCTTTCAATTTCAATTTTTTCAACCCCCATATTCTTTAATTTTTTTCTTAAAAATTTTCTAATTTCAAAATCCTCTTTTAGATATTCTGGAAAGTTTTTTTTATAAAATCCGCGAGAATCCCAGTCAGTTACCTCGTTTATTCTAAATACCTTTGGGTGAACTTTATGCGACATATAATTAGAAGGCTTTTCGCCTAAATATTCTCTTTACCTCCTTTTTAATCTTTGGTTTGGATATTTCCATTTCTGGTTTTAGTTTTGGTTTTTTCATCTGGGGAACTCTTGTCACCTTCTTTTTTTTAGCTTTTTCAACCTCTTTAACTTTTTTTACTTTTTTGGCTTTTTTTGAAATTTCATCAAGAATTATTGTTATATGAGAAGTCTTTTTTTGAATTGGAGCAACTGTTCCTCGAGCTCGAGCCCGCCATCTTTTTAATTTTGGCCCCTCCTCCACTATAATTTTAGAAACATAAAGATTTGATTCATCTAATAACTGAAAATTTTGTTTGGCATTAGAAATGGCCGATTTTAAGAGTTTTAAAAGGGGGCGGGCAGCTTTTTTAACAGTAAAATTTAAAATAGCTTGAGCTTCCCCAACTTTCTTTCCCCGAATTAAATCGGCAACTAATCTGACTTTCCTGGGGGCTACTCTTAGATAATTTAATTTGGCAATAACTGGCATAAATGTGATACGAATGATGAATGATGTTAATGGTCAAAGAGGATAAATCCTCTTCTCCCCCCCTTCGCTGCGGCTCGGGTATGCTAATATGTTAAGCTGATTTTAGTTTCTCTGTTTCTTTCTGGGTTGCTTTTTGCTCTAACTCTCTCTGCATTCTTCCGCCATGCCTTGAAAATTTAGTCGTCAGAGCAAATTCCCCAAGTCGGTGACCAACCATATCTTCAGTCACATAAACAGGGATATGTTCTTTTCCGTTATGGACGCCGAAAGTAAAACCAATCATTTCTGGAGTAATGACGCAGGCCCGGCACCAGGTTTTTATAATTTCCTTTGTGCCCGGTTTTAATTTTTTAATCTTCCCTAAAAGTTTTTCTGACACATATGGACCCTTTTTTAGACTTCGTGCCATATTATTTAC
>Ga0210051_1006903_pt1 | contig 10648 bp, 11 predicted proteins | sample CryGey092014_all_FD_185464 | JGI IMG/M metagenome (GOLD analysis project Ga0210051, IMG submission 185464) | Groundwater microbial communities from aquifer - Crystal Geyser CG23_combo_of_CG06-09_8/20/14_all (SPAdes) (version 2) | ecosystem: Environmental > Aquatic > Deep subsurface > Groundwater...
GCACTATGCGTATGTTATTTTGTTGCAAGCAACCGCTCCTTTGCGAACTTTTCAAGATATTGACCAAGCCATTCAGCATTTATTGAATGCAGATGCAACTGCCTTAATTAGTGTTTATGAAGCCAAACACCATCCGCTAAAAGCATTTACAGCAAATGATAAAGGTTATTTAAAAGGCTTAGTAAATAACGACTATCCCTTTATGCCAAGGCAAGTTTTGCCCAAAGCCTACTATCCAAATGGGGCAATATACTTGATTAAAACTGAGAATTTTTTACAAAAAAATCAGTTATTTACCGATAAAACAATCGCCTTTGAAATGCCTTTTGAAAAAAGTATTGATATTGATAACCAAGCTGACCTTGCGTTTGCTGATAAAATATTGTCATCTCATTAAATTTGACCTATTGCGATGATGAAAAAAAAAATAGTATGCGTTTTTATAGGGATTCAAAGTGTCGATTATTATAAAAGCGCCGGCTTTTTTAATGAAATTGACAGTTGCTTTGAGCTTGAAGTTTTAAAACCCGAAGCTATTGATATAAATCTGAATAGTATAACAGAAAGACAGCTGCCAAAAATTGACTTTGCTTGGCAGGTTGATTTTATAAAATACATCAAAGAAAAAGCCTCTTTACGCTTAAACGATAAGCTATTCGACAATAAAAATCATCACTTATACGCACCTAACCGTCATGCTACGGTTTTAAAACAGTGGATTAAATTCAACTTGATTAACCTCTTTTCATATTTTTTTGCATCTAAAAAAGGGGTCGATTTTTTAGAAAAACGTATGGGGTACTATATTAAAAAGTCTGGGTTCTATAAAACATCAATCAACATATTAAGAAGTAGTAAACCAGATTTGGTTTATCTCACCCATCAAAACACCAGTCAGACATTAGGTGTATCTTTAGCCGCAAAAGAATTGGGTATTCCAACAGTTTGTTTTATTTATTCTTGGGATAATGTGGTTAAAGGAAATAAACTGGTTAAAGCCGATTATTACTTTGTTTGGAGTAATTATATGAAAGCTGAATTGCTTGATTATTATAAAGATGAAGTAAATTTTGAGGCTATTTTTGTTGTGGGATCTCCGCAATTTTACCACTATTTTTTAGATGATTTTTTAATTGAAAAAACAACTTTTTTCAACGCCTATAAAATTCCGAAAAGCGATTATTACATTTGTTTTTCGGGTAATTTTAATGCCATTGGGCAAGATGACCCGGCTTATTTAAAAGACTTAGCCCTAGCGGTTCAAGAGCATAATCGATTAAATCAAAGTCAATTCCATATTTTATTAAGAGCCAATCCGGTGGACTATAATTTTGGATTTACAGCGGTTGTAAATGCCTTTTCGAATGTCATTACCGATGTTAATGCCAATTGGAACACCACTAAACAGCCTTTGCCAATTTGTGAAAATAAATTGGCACTTTCAGTTTTAAAAACAACCATTCAATACAGTGATGCCGTGATAAATGTAGGCTCTACTATGGCATTAGATGCCACTTTGCTCAATACATTGGCTTATTATATAGACTACAAAATAAAAAATGGTTCAAAAAAATTTAAGATTGAAAACATCTATAAATTTATTCATTTTAAAAGTTTGACTGAAGAAAATGAGCCAATAAAGCATATTAAACATCCAAGTCAGTTTAAAGAAATTTTTGAAGAAGTTCAAAAAAATACTACTAAACAGCTTGAAAAGCAGCAACTTTGGGCAAAAAAAATTGTTGAGCATCCAATAAATAAAGTGTCAGAAAGAATGTTGGAAGGATTTAAAAAAATAGTAAATTTATGAACCTAGCCTTTTTACTACCTGAATATCCTCATCCAAAAGTGAGTGCACATTGTGGCGGTATTGGCACGAGCGCTAAGAATTTGGCAACAGGTTTGGTAATGAATGCACATAAGCTTACCATTTTTGTTTATGGCCAAGACAAAGATGAACTTTTTTATGATGGACTGATTGAAATCCATAAAATTAAACATTTGCGATACCCCTATTTTGGTTGGTTTTTATATAGAAAACACCTTCAAAATTATATCAATGAGGTTATTGTAGCACAAAAAATCCAATTGCTTGAGGCTCCCGATTGGACAGGTATAACGGCTTTTATGAAGTTAAAATGCCCAATTGTAATTCGTTTGCACGGAAGTGATGCTTATTTTTGCAAATTGGAAGAAAGAAAGCAAAAGCTAAAAAATTTTATTTTTGAAAAGTGTGCTTTAAAAAAGGCAAAGGCCATAATTTCAGTTTCTAATTATACCCTCAAAATTACCGAACAGATTTTTAAAATCAAAAAACCAGCGACTGTTATTCCAAATGGCTTATATTTAAAGAATTTTTTAGAAGATAAAATAATTGAAACTGATAAAAATGCTATTCTATATTTTGGTACAATAATAAGGAAAAAAGGTGTTTTAGAACTAGCAGCAATTTTTAATGAGTTGGTCATTATAAATCCATTAGCCAAGCTAAAGTTAGCAGGAAGAGACGTATTCGATTCTATAGAAAACAAATCTACCTTACAATTAATAGAAGCTAAATTATCCCAAAAAGCAAAGCAAAACTTCAAATATTTAGGGGTTGTTTCATACAATGAGATGAAAACAATAATTGAAAATAACACAGTTTGTGTTTTTCCGTCATTGGCCGAATCTTTTGGAATGGTAACTATTGAAGCGATGGCATTAAAAAAAGCCATTGTAAATACAAATTTTCAATGGGCAAATGAAATTATGGTTGACGGTGAAACTGGTTATTTAGAAAATCCTAAAAATCACAATGCTTTTGCCATTAAAATAAATGATTTATTAAAAAATAAAGAATTGAGAACCGCCTTTGGAGCGAATGCCCATAATTATGTTGAAAGACATTTTTCAATGGAAAAGCTGGTAATAGAAAATATAAATTTTTACCAAAAAATAATAAACAATGACTTTTAGCCTCATTATTTGCACTTATATGCGCCCAAAACCCTTGCTAAAATTATTGCAATCGGTACAAAATCAAACACTTTACCCTGATGAGTTGTTAATTATTGATGGCTCTACCGATAATAAAACCCGGGAAGTATTGGAAAAAAATCACTTCAAAAATCTAAATTATTTTTTAATTGATGAGACTAAGCGGGGTTTGGTTAAACAACGAAATTATGGAATTGAAAAAGTGGCAAATGGTATTGATGTTGTTTGTTTTTTAGATGATGACACCATCCTAACATCGACTTATTTTGAATCCTTAATAGCCACTTACAGCGCCTATCCACAGGCTGTTGGCGTTGGCGGTTATATCACAAATGAAGTTAGTTGGAAAAAAGTGAACCCAGAGGAAACAAGGTTTTATGATGATTATGTTAAAGATGCTTATGTTCGCAAAATGGGAAGTCGCTTTGTGTTGCGAAAACGACTTGGCTTATTGCCAAAGGCACAACCTTGCATGATAAGCGAATTTTCGCATGGCTATTCAGTTAGTTTTTTACCGCCATCTGGTAAAATATATGAAGCTCAATTTTTTATGGGAGGCGTTTCCTCTTTTAAAAAAGAATTATTTAAAAAAATTAAATTTTCAAACTATTTTGTTGGTTATGGCTTATATGAAGATGCTGATTTTTGTTTGCGCGCCTCTAAATTTGGAACCATGTATGTTAATACTGCCGCACAACTTGGCCATTTTCATGAACCCGATGGAAGACCCAATAAATTTAATTATGGCAAAATGGTGGTGCGCAATGGTTGGTATGTTTGGCGCGTCGGCAATCCAAATCCATCATTAAATGCAAGAATAAAATGGCATTTAATTACCCTTTTATTAACGCTCATAAAATTTAGTAATATATTTACCTCCTTAAAGCGGAAGGAAGCTTTTACAGAAGCCATAGGAAGAAGCTTTGCGTGGTGGCGGCTGTTGATTGATAAACCAAAAGTATTGGATTGAAGATAAAAGCATGGTGATGAAAAAGTAGATGGTAAAATCAGTTTTAGGTTGAAGAAAAAATAAAAGGGTAATAACCAAATTAAAATAAGTTTCTTAAGTCATTTATGAGATTTTTTTTGACAATCAATACAATAAAATAAATTTTGCACTGTTAAGCAACCTCATACTCTACCTTTGTTGGGTTTAATGATGATTTTGAAGCATTAAGAATTTCAATACCAACTAAATTTCCGGATTTTGAATAATCTAAAATAAACCCCTTTTTATCTTGGTCAGATTCTTCAATTTTTTCTTCGCTTAGTTTGATATATAAAATATCGGTTTCTTTGTCATATTTTACTTTCATAATGTTTTGTATTTAGAAATTTTTGATGTCTTGTAAACTGTTTTTATAAGCGTCGGTATTCGGTTAGCATTAACAAAGACTCTATATAAATATTGCCCAGTCACTTTTTGATATATTTGCTGTTTATTCTTTTCATAAATGGTACTGTCTGGTTTATTCATCACAGAATCAATAATTTGCTTTGAAATATTTCGCACATGCATCTGCTCTAAGCAATGATTTGAATATTCAAAAAGCATTTAATTTTAATTAAAATGATGTACAAATGTAAACATTTATTAAATGTAAACTATCTGTTTAAGTTACGATTTTGCTCCTATTAATAAATGAAAAGCATTTTTTTATAAGTTGGTATATTGAAAAATGGAATAGTAGCAGTATTTAAAATAAAACCTACCTTTGATAATCGTAAAATTTAGTAATATATTTACCTCCTTAAAGCGGAAGGAAGCTTTTACAGAAGCCATAGGAAGCAGCTTTGCGTGGTGGCAGCTGTTGATTGATAAACCAAAAGTTGTATAAATAAAATAGATTATGGAAATAAAAAATAAAACAATACTAGCCGTAGCACCGCATTTAGATGACATTGAATTAGGGGTTGGCGGAACCATTTATAAATTAGGTAAACAAAATACCGTTCATTATTTAGGACTTTCGCTTCCTCCTATGGTTGCCCACAATTCTTTTATGGAAGAATTTTGGAAAAGTGCCTTTCATCTTGGCATTAAAAAAGAAAACATGATACTAAAGAATTATGATCCCCGCGATTTATTTAAAGACCGTATGGAAATACTTCAGTTGTTTTATGATACTTATAAAGCCATAAAACCCGATATTGTTTTTGTGCCAAACAGCAACGACATTCACCAATCTCATCAAGTAGTTTATCAAGAAGCACGCCGTGCCTTTAAATACGCCACCATTTTAGGTTACGAGTTGCCTTGGAATAGCTTATCATTTAGTATGGATGTGTTTATAGAGCTTAGTGAGGAAGATATAAAAGTTAAACAAGAGTCTATTAACTGTTTTGAATCACAAAAGCAACGCACGTTTTTTAGCAATGATATTATAACCGATTTAGCTAAACTTAGGGGAAAACAAATTGGCAAAGACTTTGCAGAATGTTTTGAATTAACCCGATTAATAATGTAATTTAATGATTACCGTCTCCATACATCAACCTCATTTTTTCCCTTGGTTGAATTATTTTAATAAAGTTGCCAAGGCCAATGTATTTATTTGGTTAGACGACGTTCAATACCGCAGGCGATACTTTCAAAACCGCGCAAAAATTAAAACACAAAATGCCGAACTTTGGATTACAGTTCCTATAAAAAAAGCCGATTATTTAGCCGAAATAAAGTCGATTGAAATTTTAGAGGATTCTATGTTTAAAATGATTAAAACCATTAAGTCATTATACGTTAAAGCCCCTTTTTTTAATGACTATTTTGAGGATGTATCACTGATTTTATCTGCTAATCATCAATATTTAAGCGAATTAAATTACAGTTTGTTTACCTATTTCAACAGGGTTTTGGGTATTACTACCCAAATTGTAAAATCATCTGAAATTAATGTTGGAACCGTTGCAAACCCCAATGAACGTTTGGTAAAACTTTGCACCCATTTTAATGCGACCCATTATATTGCAGGTAAAGGCGGTAAAAATTATATGGATTTAGAGCTTTTTAAGCGTAACAATATTGAAATATTATGGCAAGAATTTCCAAATCAAAGCATTGTTTATCCTCAAATCAATGGAACATTTGTGCCGGGTTTATCGGTATTAGATGTGCTTTTTAATGTCGGAGCTGAACAAACTAGAAAATTTATAAATACAGAATGGCGTTCTTAGCTAAAAAATTAATGGTTTTATCTTTGGCAGAGCATGCCTATGATTTCAATGGCAAACCTGTTGCCTATGAACCTTATGTTCGTGAGATGAATCTGTGGTGTGAATTGTTTGAAAATGTTGAAATATATACCATTATCCTACCCTTTCAATCAGCAAATCATAAATATGCGCTTTTTAAATACAACAATATAAAGCTCATAAATCTCTATTCCTATCCAATAGATGGAACACTGAGTTCTAAATTAAAATTTATTGTTTTATTTCCTATAGTTTCGGTGCAGTTGCTCTTTGCTATCAGAAAATATGATTTGATTCATATTCGGAATTCCGCTTTATTAAGTGCTGTACTAGGAATCTTTGTCAGAATCTTTAAAAAACCATCCATCACAAAATGGGCTGGCAGTTATTTGCCCTATGAAGGGGAACCATTGGTTGCAAAAATTGACAGGAAAATAGTAGATATCTATTCTAAAAAACACCGCGTTTTAGTCTATGACAAGATTGAAAAAAAGCATTTTGTCAATTTTATTCCTGCATTAATGTATGAGAGCGAAATTGAGAATGCTAAAAACCTCGCGCTTCAAAAACCTGATATTTTAAAAAGGCTCGAAATTATTGCCATTGGGCGTTTGCAATACACTAAAAATTTTGAATTAATTCCGATGGCTTTAGCCGAATTAAAAAAATTGAAACCCGAGTTCAATTGGCATTTTCATTTAGTTGGCGACGGCCATTTAAGAGGCGAAATTGAAAAGTTAATTCAACAATATGGTGTTCAAGATGATATAACGCTTTATGGAGCGCGGCCTTTTAATGAGGCGCAATACCTATTAGCAAAATCGCATGTGCTCATTATGCCAGGCTTAAAAGAAGGTTGGCCCAAACCTGTTGCCGAAGCATGGGCGCATCAAGTTTATCCGCTAGCGGCTAATAGAGGCAATTTACCAGATATTATTGATAGTGTTAATAAAGGTTTATTATTTGAACCCAACCCAATTGATTTAGCATCTAAAATAATAGAAGCACATCATTTTTTAACAACTTCAAAAAACTTAGAGTTATCAATTTTTGCAAATGCATTGTCGCTTGAAAATTTTAAACTTAAATTAGCTAAAATTATAAATGACGTGTTATGATTAAAGGAAAATTAATTTATTTATTGCCACTTCAAAATGAGGACATTGACTTTATGCTCGAAATGGCTAATGATCAAGAAATTACCTTTTGGGAAGCCAAAAATGAGTTTCTAATTTCAGAATTTAAACAGCGCGAATGGTTTAAAAATAATTTAAATAATGGCTTGCGCTATATTATTTATGAAATTGGTTCCAATCAAAAAGTAGGCTATTTTTCGTTTAAAATGACCAATGAGGTTTCTAAAACTGGTAAAATTGCCTTAAAATTTGTAAAAGAATCTCGAGGTAAAAACTTTGGTACCGATGTGCTTAAATTGATGATGTCTTTTCTGTTTAACAAGATGAACATGCACCGTCTTTTTACAAGTATTGTAGCCTATAATAAAAGTTCTTTAAAGTTATTTGAAAAATGTGGATGGCTGGTTGAGGGCAATGAACGTCAAAGCATCTATATGAATAAAACTTATCACGATAACTATTCAATTTCAATTTTAAGAGCTGAATATGAGCTTTTAGAAGATGATGATTATAAAAACCGCTTTAATTTTTCTTAATCTTTAATACAATAATTTTGAGGGTTTTACACCTTATAGATTCCTTACAAGTCGGTGGTGCTGAAAGTATCGCCTTAAATTTAGTCAATGCCTTGGCAGATGAAGATTTGGATATTCATTTATGCGCTACTAGAAAAGAAGGCGATTTAAAAAACAATCTCAATAATAAGGTAAAGTATCTTTTTTTGAATAGAAAAAAAACGTTAGACCTAACGGCCTTTTTCAAACTTAAAAAATATTTAAAACAAAATCAAATAGATATAATTCACGCGCATTCTACCTCCTCATTTATAGCCATTATGATGAAGTTATTGGGCTGTCATTGTAAAGTAATTTGGCATAACCATACCGGCGCATACACTAAACTAAAAGGATTTAAATTAGCTGTTTTAAAGCAATTTTCGCACTATTTTGAGGCCATTATCAGTGTTAATAAAGATTTGAATGATTGGGCTATTAACACTTTGCATTCAAAAAATTACGATTACCTTCCAAATTTTGCTTCTCTAGCAAGTCGTCCAAAAATTACAATTTTAAAAGGGAACAATCTTAAGCGCATCGTATGTTTAGCAGGCTTGCGTATCGAAAAAGATCACCTCAATCTGATAAAGGCATTTAAAATATTTTTAGTAGAATTTCCAAATTGGACGCTGCATTTGGTTGGCAAAGATTACCACGATTCTTATTCAAAATTATTGAAAGATTATATAAAGGATGAAGCCTTAAACGATAAGGTTTTTTTTGTTGGAATGTGTCGTGATGTTAAAAATATTTTATCTCAAGCCAGTATAGGTGTTTTATCGTCAAAATCGGAGGGTTTGCCGGTATCGTTATTAGAATATGGGCTCACAAAATTGCCGGTAGTTTGTACCGATGTAGGTGATTGTTCAGCGGTAATTAAACACCAATATTCAGGCTTTATAGTACCCCCACAAAATCCAATTGAATTCGCATTTTATTTAAGTAAATTAGCGGCTTCTAAAGAAGTACAAATTAATTTTGGTCAAAATTTATACAATTATATACAAGACCATTATTCTAAAGAATCGGCTATAAAAGCAGTTATAAAAATCTATCAAAGGTGCTTACAAACGTAAAATATATAAGACTTTTCGCAATCTTTGTCCATATCTTGATTGGATTTTTAGCCTTATCGGAAGTAGTGGCCGAACTTTATAGCTATATAGTGATTGTCATTGGGTTTGTTATGATTTTTAGAAGCGCAAACAATCATGAAGAAGTAACCCTTTGGACAGCCTATCTGGTTGGTAGTGAGGTATTTTTAAGAATGACTAAAGGTATCTTTTTTTATGAATTAAACAAATATTCTGTAATAGTATTCTTAATTTTAGGATTAGCAATTGAAAAGAGAAGGCACGGAATTCCACTAATCTATTTTTTTTATTTAGCACTTTTATTACTTGGAATTGTCTTTACTGATGTACCTTTTGGTGAGTCCTTGCGACGCGTTATCGCCTTTAATTTAAGTGGGCCTTTTTTGTTGGGAATGGCTGCAATCTATTTTTATAAACGAATCATTACAAAAGAACAGTTGTTTAGAGCGCTCTTTTATTTAATGCTTCCCATATTTTCTATGATTACTTTTATGTATCTCAGAACTCCAGATCTTGCCGAAATTCGTTTCGGGGGGGTTGCTTTGAGTGAAACTACTGGTGGTTTTGGTCCCAATCAAGTGGCTACAATCATAGGTTTTGCAGTATTTGTTGTGGCTTCATTTCTCTATGTTAAAGAACGTTTAACAGGATTTTTATTTGCCGATGTGTTGGTGCTTATCTATTTTGCTTATCGCGGTTTATTAACTTTTTCAAGAGGTGGGATGATGGCTGCTGGCGCAGCTCTCATCATTTTTGCCGTAATTATGATTTTAGGGGGCACTAATAAACTGCAAAATCTATTTAAATACACCATTATTATGTCGCTAATTATGGTGGGAATTTGGCTCTATACTTCCAATGTTACCGGCGGAATGATTGAAAATAGATATACGGGTAAAAACGCTAGTGGTGTTAAAAAAGAGGATGTTACCGCTGGTCGCGTTGATATTTTTCAGGCTCAATTGGCTGCGTTTTATGCCAGCCCCCTTGTTGGTGTGGGCGTTGGTGGCGGAAAATACTTTAAACAAAGCGGTGCTGAAAGTAATACTTCTCATGATGAGATTGGTCGCTTAATTGCCGAACACGGACTCATTGGCATCTTTATGTTGATATTACTTTTTATAACTCCTTTGCCCAACATATTAGGTCAAAACTATTATGTAAGAGCTTTTTTAATCAGCTTTTATTTATTTTGGTTTTTAACGATAAATCATTCGGCTATGCGTGTTGCCTTTCCGGGATGGATTTACGGCTTGAGTTTAATTCAATTAACCAATACTAATGAAGAAGAGTCCCTAGATGAAGATGAAGTAAATAGTGAAGAAACGCCTATCAATGTATAAGTTAGAGCATGAAAATTCGTAAGAGCATACTTTATATTGGAAACAACCTAACTCAAAAATCGGGATATAATTCAACCATTGCCGTTTTAAGCAAGCTATTAAAAGAAAATTATCAGGTGCGAGTAGCTTCGGCAAAGCCAAACAAGTTTTTAAGGCTTATCGATATGATTTCGGCAGTTATAAAATTTAATAAACAAACTGATTTTATCCTGATTGATACGTTTAGTACGATAAATTTTTATTATGCGTTAATCATTTCACAATTAGCACGTTTATTAAAAATTAAATACGTTCCTATTTTACACGGCGGTAATTTGCCGCATCGTTTAGAACAGTTTCCAATTCTT
>Ga0210051_1006905_pt1 | contig 10648 bp, 11 predicted proteins | sample CryGey092014_all_FD_185464 | JGI IMG/M metagenome (GOLD analysis project Ga0210051, IMG submission 185464) | Groundwater microbial communities from aquifer - Crystal Geyser CG23_combo_of_CG06-09_8/20/14_all (SPAdes) (version 2) | ecosystem: Environmental > Aquatic > Deep subsurface > Groundwater...
GCGGCAATCACCGCTGATTCTTGTTGAAAATGAGACATAGTATTTCAAATTTTAAATTTAAAATTTTAAATTTTTAAGTTACTGTATTTTACCACAAAATCCGCCCCAAACAATAGACCAATAAAAAAATTGAGCTTTTTAGATGTTTGTGATAAACTAAAATAATCAACAAGCAGGAATCAACCGATAATTTATAACTCGTTAACCCAATAACCAAAACTATCATGGACCCAATGCAAAAAATTATTTCGTTATGCAAACGCCGTGGATTTGTTTTCCCTTCGTCAGAAATTTATGGCGGATTTTCCGCTGTCTATGATTATGGGCCTTATGGCGTGGAACTCGCCAACAATATTAAAAACGCATGGTGGAAAACTATGGTGCAACTTCGCGATGATATTGTTGGCTTAGATGCCGCGATTTTTATGCATCCTCAAGTTTGGCAGGCCTCTGGCCACGTTACGGGTTTTTCTGATCCTTTAACCGAGTGTAAAAACTGCCACGCCAGATCGCGAGTTGATCATTTATTAGAAACCATTGATATTCGGGCTGACGAAAAAATGACCGAAGAACAAATTGCTAATTTGTTTGCTAAAAATCAAGCTAAAATAAAATGCCCCAATTGCGGTAAAAATGATTTCACCCCAGTCAAAAAATTTAATTTATTAGTCAAATCAAACTTGGGCAATTTTACCGAAGACTGGAACCGCGAGCCAGTGTATTTGCGCGGCGAAACCTGCCAAGGAATTTACACTAATTACAAAAATGTGGTGGACTCGGCGCGCGTCAAAATCCCTTTTGGCATTGCTCAAATTGGCAAGGCCTTTCGCAATGAAATCACGGCCCGCCAATTTATTTTCCGCACCCGCGAATTTGAACAAATGGAAATGCAATACTTTTGCCATCCCAAACAAGAAATGAAAGAATACGAAAAACTGCGTGAAGCTCGCTGGCAATACTATTTAGACCTTGGTATTAAAAAATCCAATATTAAATGGCATCAACACGAAAATTTAGTATTTTACGCTAAAGCGGCCTATGATATTGAATATAACTATCCATTTGGTTTTAGCGAGCTTGAGGGCGTTCATAGCCGCGGCAATTATGATCTAACCCAACACAGTAAATTTTCTGGCCAAGATTTATCTTATACCGATCCGATAACTAATGAAAAATACACCCCTCATATTATTGAATCATCAGTTGGCGTAGGCCGGACTTTTTTAGCTGTTTTAACCGAGGCCTATACTGAAGAAAGGGTCAAAGATGAAGAACGCGTGGTTTTAAAATTACCGATGGCGCTGGCGCCAATTAAAATCGCGGTTTTCCCTTTACTCAAAAACAAACCAAAACTTGTTAAAAAAGCGCGCGCTATTTATAATAATTTAAAAACTCCTTGGATGTGCGAATATGATGAGACAGGTTCTATTGGCCGCCGTTATCGCCGCCAAGATGAAATTGGTACGCCATTTTGCATTACTATAGATTTTGATTCTTTGGATGACGACACCGTAACTTTGCGCGATCGCGATTCCATGAAACAAAATAGAATTGAAATTAAAGAATTAGTTGGCGTTTTAAAAAATAAATTCTTATAAACACCGCTTACCGACTACCGCTACAATTTGCGGTCAGCTATAGACTGTAGACGGTAGACGGTAGACGGTCGGCCGCAACACCATGCCCTCATCATACGAACTCCGTGGCCACAGTATTAATGAAGAACCAGAAAAAGAACCGCCTGTTGGCCCATATAAAAATTACAAGGAGGCCTTTAACGCTGGCTTATTTGAGTTAGCCAAAAAAGACGGTGTCTGGATTCTAATGGATCCGCCAGAAAACTCCCGCCACACTGCCCCAATAAAACTAAAAATTGTTGACTTACAGCCGCGGCGTCAAGCTTTGGGAATAGACAAAGTTGAATCCAATGTCGTTAATGTCTCGTCATCGAAAGATAAAAGAGACGAAGAAAAAATCCTGCCAATTGGCGAGACCGAAGGTGGCAGTCGCATCCCGATTTGTGGGGCCAGTGGCCGCAATTTCCGCCTGGCGCCCCAAGAAAATTTAGAAAAATAAAATGCCAATTGAATTACCCAAAAACTACGACTTTAAATCTCGCGAAGAATATTGGCGGGATTTTTGGGAAAAAGAAAAAATTTATCAGCTTGACAATACCCGAGATTCTTCCCCTTCGCATGTGGCTCAGGGTCAAAATGACAATAATAAAATCTTTTCTGTAGACACTCCCCCGCCTTATGTATCTGCCAGCCACTTGCACGCCGGCCATATTATGAGTTATTCCCAGGCGGAATTTATTGTCCGATATAAAAGAATGCGGGGATTTAATGTTTATTATCCGATGGGTTTTGACGATAACGGTCTGCCCACTGAAAGATTTGTGGAACAAAAATACCAAATTGATAAATCAAAGATTTCCCGTTCTGAATTTATTAAACTTTGTTTAAAAGAAACCCAGTTGGGCGCCGAGGCCTATAAAAATCTCTGGCGCTTGCTTGGTATCTCTGTTGACTGGACAAAAACTTATAGCACCATCAACGAACATTGCCAACGAATTAGCCAGTGGTCATTTATTGACTTATACAAAAAAGGCAGAGTGGAGCATCGCGAAGGCCCAATTTATTGGTGCCCTCATTGCCAAACCGCTTTAGCGCAAGCTGACTTGGAAGATAAAACTGAAAAAGGATTTTTAAATTATATTACTTTTGATGTTGCAAACGCCCCCCATCCCAGTCTTCCCCCCGTCCACGGGGGGAAGGATACTGATGCCCCCATCTCTCAAAAAGAAAAAGAGAACATAGTGGTCATTGCCACCACTCGGCCAGAGCTTCTGGGGGCTTGCGTAGCACTATATTTTAACCCAAATGACAAAAGATACCACCACCTTAAAAATAAACGAGCCCAGGTGCCAGTATTCAATCAGGAAGTGCCTTTTATGGCCAGCGAGGCAGTTGACCCTAATTTTGGCACTGGCTTAATGATGGTTTGCACTTGGGGAGACAAAGAAGATATTATTAAATGGCAAACGGACAAATTAGCTACGCGCTCGTTATTGGACACGACAGGTTGCCTAACTGACTTAGCTGGCAAATATCAAGGGCTACCTATCGGCCAAGCCAGACAAGTAATTCTCCAAGACCTAAAGTCCCAAGGCCGACTCATTAGACAAGAGCCCATAGAACATACTTTTAATGTCCATGAGCGCTGTTCAACACCGGCTGAATTTATCAAAACCAAACAATGGTTTATTAAATTGTTAGACGCCAAAAAAGAATTATTGGCCCAAGGTAAAAAATTACACTGGCATCCAGAGCATATGTTTCAAAAATACACTGACTGGGTGACTAATTTACAATGGGACTGGTGCGTTTCCAGACAAAGATACTATGGCGTGCCCTTCCCAATCTGGTATTGCGACAAATGCAACGAAATTATTTTAGCCAATATTAAAAATTTGCCAGTTGATCCTATGGAGCAAGAACCACCAGTGAAAAAATGCCCAAAATGTCAAAGCACGAAATTTAAACCAGAAACTGATGTTATGGACACATGGGCAACTTCATCAATGACACCAGTGATTATTAGCGAACTCTGCTCGCCTAATAGCATCATTCCTGTCATTCCCGCGAAGGCGGGAATCCATTCTGACGTAGATTCCCGCCTTCGCGGGAATGACAACAACCCTCGTACAAACAACAACATCTATCCAATCACTCTACGTCCTCAAGCTTTTGAAATTATTCGCACCTGGCTGTTTTATACGCTGGTTAAATCTTTTTACCACTTTAATCAACTGCCCTTTTCCGAAGTAATGATTTCTGGCCACGGCTTAGACGCGCAAGGTCGCAAGATTTCCAAACGCTTGGGCAATTATGTTTTGCCTGAAAAAATCATTGACCAATACGGCGCTGATGCCCTTCGCTATTGGGCGACGGGCGCGATGTTGGGCGAAAATTTAAGATACAACGAAGAAGAAATTAAAATGGGGCACAAAACTGTGACTAAAATCTTTAATGCCAGTAAATTTTGTTTAACGCATTTAGAAAATTTCACTCCTAATAAAAACGCGACAAATCTTGAACCAGCTGATAGCTGGGCTTTACACCATCTCGGCCAAACCATTGCCAAGGCCACGCAACACTTTGAACAATACGAATATGCCAAGGCCAAAAATGTAATCGCTGATTTTTTCTGGCGTATTTTTTGTGATAATTATTTGGAATTTATTAAATATCGCCTATACGGCGATGATCAAAAATCCACCAATGTTGCTCGGCAAACATTGTTTACTATTTTACTTAATATCCTAAAACTTTACGCGCCTATTTTACCTTTTATTACCGAAGAAATCTATCAGTTATATTTTAAAAATTTTATTAAAACAAAAAGCATTCACCTGGCGTCTTGGCCTCAAGCAGAAAAATCGTGGGCGCAATCAGAAAAATTCTTAACCGAATTTGACAAAACGTTAAATTTAATTGATAATATCAGAAAATACAAATCAACTAATAATTTATCGTTAGGCAAGGGATTAGACAAATTTGAAGCCACGGATAAAATTCCAACCGAATATATAGATTTCGTTCAAAAAGTAACGAGAGTGAAAAAAATTATCTTTGCGGGTGTGGTTTAATGGCAAAATCTCTTCCTTCCAAGAAGAAGACGGCGGTTCGACTCCGCTCACCCGCTCCAAGATTTGACTTTCGGATTTTTGACCAGCCATTTCGTGGGCGGCGCACAGCGCCGCCCATTGATTTTGGGGGTTTCCGCGCGCTTCGCGCGCGGCCAAGCGGAGGTTCGAGCCGAACACTTGTTCGGCAGCAACCTTTTTTAGAAAAAGGTTGCTATCCCTTGCGGTTTTCTCAAGAGAAGAAGCGACTTTTATCCATTCTGCCATCGGTTCGAGCCAACCATTCTGCTTTTGTTCAAGTTTTATATTTTGCTCGTCCAGCGACTTCTTTTCATATAATAGTTTTGCTTTTTCTACGCGATATATTTCTCGGTCTATGTCCTGCTCTAAATAGCCGTCAAGAAGTCGCTGGAGTTTTATTTGTATGACTTTGATTTTTTCTTGCGATTCATGAACAAAAGCAAAAACGGATTGGGCGGATTTTGCTTTGTCTTTTTCTAGCCGGATTTGTAGTTTTTCCGCCCAATCCGAACGCAAAGAAACTTTTTGAAGCAGAGAGGAAATTTGTTTGTCCAGTTCCTCTTGGCGAATACAGGGTTCGCCGCACTTAAAACCTTTTCGCTTTTTGGTGCAATGGTAATAAGTGTAATAATGCTCGTTGCCGTTTTTTTGCTTCTTAACCCTGTATTCGCCGGTAATCATCATACCGCAAGTGCCACAACGCAATAATCCGCAGAAAACTTGCGGCTCAATTTTAGATTTATGCCTCGGTCTTCCTCTCTGCTTCAAAACTTCCTGAACCTTATCAAAAAGTTTCTTTGCGATGATTGGCTCGTATTTACCTTCGTGGATTTCTCCGGCATAGCGGAACAATCCGCAATAAAAGGGATTTGAGAGGATAAAAGTCGTTCTTGTGATGTGGATTTTCTTTCCGCTTTTTGAAACGATTTTGTTTTGCGCCAAAAAGTCGGAAACATCTTCTAGCCGATGATTGCCCTCGGCGTATAATTCAAACGCTTGGCGAATAATCGGGGCGCGTTTTTTATCTACTATAACAGTTTTTATTCGCGAATCATTAAGATAGCCAACCGGAGCAAGCGACGGATATTCGCCCCTACGGACTTTTTGGCGCAAACCACGCTTCGTGTTTTCGGAAAGAGAATCCACATAGTATTTGCTTTGCCCAAATGCGATATTCAACATAAATTTTCCTTGCGACGTTGGTTCAAACCAGAATTGCGGGAATTTCAACGCCGCAATACGCCCGCAATCAACAAGATAGATTATTTGTCCGCCGTCCACAGAATTGCGCGCCAATCTATCGGGGTGCCACGCCAAAATTCCGTCCGCCTCGTTTTTTTCAATTCGTTTTATCATTTCGTTGAAAATCGGCCGGCCCGGAATTTTGGCTGATTGTTTTTCCACCAATTCATCAATAATGTTGAGATTATTTTGTTTGGCAAAGGCGCGCAATTCTACGATCTGGGCTTCAATAGACAAAACCTGTTTATCCTCAATATCGGTTGATTTGCGGGCGTATAAAAAGAATTTTTGCGATGTAGTGTTTTGCATAGATTTTTTTATTAAAACTTAAATGGCCGCCCTTGGTGCGCTCAACTCGATTGCTCAAGCTGAATCCAAAGACGGCCATTAAAATAAGCAATCGAATCGTTGAGCACAAATTTATTATAGCAAAAATTCTTTTTTTGGGCAAAGCAAATACAAAAATCGCAAGGGATTTCGAACCTCCGCTTGGCCGCGCGCGAAGCGCGCGGAAACCCCCAAAATCAATGGGCGGCGCTGTGCGCCGCCCACGAAATGGCTGGTCAAAAATCCGAAAGTCAAATCTTGGAGTATATTTATGATTTCACTCGAACCTACTTTATCAAAAATTCCTGAAAAAATCCAGTGCCCGCCGCGTCTGACGCGGCGGGCAGGAAAACCCGTTGGCTCGCGGGCAAAAAGTGGAGGGGTTAAGGGGAGGAAACTTTTTGCCCCCTCGCTTAAAATTTGGGGGCGTATTTTTGGAAGTCGACGACCAGTTAATTTACGATGTTGTGATTAACGATTTATTGCATAGGCTTTTCTCATTGCCAAAAGAATTTTAAAAATCTTTAACCACATTTTTCTTTACAAGCGTTTGATAGTGATTTGGTTTTACTCGTTTTAAGTATTCAATAATTTTCCCTCGCACCGGCGCGACTGTAAGATTCTGCGCTTTTGCAAAATCCATTATCTTTTTAGTCGCGCTCTCAATTTCAAATTTACCGCTTACCATTAACTCAATTTCTCCTATGTTGTAGGTAAAATCTTGAAAATCAACAATGTCGAGATCAATGATAAATGGCTCCTTTTTGTATTTTCTTCTCGTTGTTTTACAGGTACAAAATGGAAAATATCCCGCTTGTATTAAATCGTCCGCAAGGTTTTTATTCATGGGCAGATCTAGAGCTTGTCTAATTCTATGTTCGTCCTCTAGCTCTTCATATTGGTCAGCTAATCTTTCTACCCCATTATTTAGTGGAAGTTTTAGCTCAAATACTCCTTCACGAGAACGAAGCCATTTATCTTGTGAAGTTAGCGAAAATTTTTCGGTATCGTAGTAAATATCGGTAAAAATTTTCTCGCTCAAAAATTTAGCGTTTTTTGTCAGCCGTTTTTTATCTTGTCCACTAAGGATAAATTTTTTCTCTACTTCAATCATAAACTTAATTTAGTAATAAGCGCAGAGTGGTCGCTTAACTTTTGTAATCTTGGCCCATGAAGGTAAACCGAATTTTTTATAACGGGCAATAAAGCATTTGAAACAAAACAATGATCATAACGGTATCCATCGCCAGTTTTTCCTACCCAGCTATATTCTTGTTCTGATGGATACAAAAAACGCCACGCGTCGCTCAATTGATATTGTGATAATTGAATATAAAAATCGTATTCCCAATCTTTGAAGAATGGATAGCGTGGCTTATGATTTGGTTCAAGTACATTAAAATCTCCGCAGACAACACGCAGATTGTTTGAGTTTGATTTTTGGAGAGCACTCAAAAGAGCTTGCAAAAAAAGCTTCTTTCTTTTTGTTTTTTCGTCGCTTACATCGCGAGAAGGAACATAAATACCCACAACTTCTATATCTTTATCAAAAAATGAAAATTTCCCGCACATAGCCCGCGACGGGATAAAATTCATATATTTAAGGGTTCCTCCCGATACAGGAATTTTACTCACAATCATTGATCCATATTCTTTATCCTCAATATCAGGAAAGAGTACATAATACCCGTATGCCTCAAAATATTTTTTTAAAAACAAACATCCGCGACTTGTTTTTATCTCGGTTAAAACAAAAATAGTTTCTTTTCTTTTGCGAAGCCATTCCGCTTGCCTGGCGGCGCGCTCAGACGATGGGTTGGCTATATTCCAAGTAAAAATAGATAGGTTTTGCATATTGCTTTAACTCAATTTTACCATAAAAAATCCCGCAGCAGGATACTTAAATCCCGCTGCGGGTGCGTTTACGGATTGACGATTGGGCACACCTCCGTGTCTACTTCCTCGATGCGTTTGCCCGAAGAAATGACTGCTGCAGGGCACCCTTTGCCACACTCAGCGTTAAGACGACATCCTTCGCAGGTCGGATTGCCACCGAGACGATATCGCTCATGGAGCTTGTATCCGTCAAGACGGGTAGCGATATCGGCGTCGCGGAAGATATTGCCAACAATAAACTCTTCCGCTTTGTGCTGGCTCTGTGGAGTCCGCGCCGCAAACACGAGATAGGGACATACTGTGAGTTCGCCGGGAGTAAAGACGTAGATGATGTTGCCTGCTTCGCATCCCGCAAGCGGTAACTTCTTTTCGTTCGGGAATCGGATGTAAACCATCTCGACTTTGCCCGTAAACTGCGAAGTGGCATTAGCGATCTGACACATCACTTCGTCGGGAGTCCCGAGCTTTCTCACCGTCCTTACGCCCCTTCCCATGGATGAAAGCGGATTCATCAGCACGTACGTTGCGCCGTTTTCCACCGCGAACTCGCAGAGCTTAGTGTATTCCTCGGCCTCGGCGAGGTTATTGGGAGTCACCAAAAGCCCTTGTAGCAAACCATACTTAGCCAACGCCTCAATGGTTGCGATGGTGGTTGCGAACAATGCTTTGTCGCCGCGAAACCTGCCATGGCTTTCAGGAGAGAAGCCATCCAAGCTGACGTTGCAGTGTGTTTCCAGTTCCGCGAGTTGCTTCATCTGATCTTCGCTAACACAAGTTGCGTTTGTGCAGATGCCGACTTTCATGCTGGCATCTTTACAAAGCGATACGATCTTGATGATATCCTGGTGTGCGAATGGTTCGCCACCAGTAAGTGTAACATTCACCACGCGGCACTCTTTGAGACGCGGTAAAAGGATGTCGCGGATACTTTCTAGTGACATGGTGTCTCCGTATCGTCCAGCCGAGACGAAGCAATGCGCGCAATGCAGATTGCACCATTCGGTAATCTGCACGAGTGCTTTCCGGTGCGGCGGCTGAACTGATGTGCGGAAGTAGCAGGATGCCGTCTGGCTTGCGGAAACGATAGGTTTCTTCACGGTTTTTCCTCCTTCGTGTTGATTAGCTTCTGAATTTCAACCACGATGCGTTCAGAAGTATCGCCAACGGGTTGCTTGTCGTTCTCCAACAAGAGAACATTAAACCCTTTTTGGACGATGAATTCTGCCGCTTCGCGGTAGAAACGCATCTCTTGCTCTCTTGTTTCTTCGCGTTCAAATCGACTCAGTTTTGTTCGCTCAATTGCGAGACGTTGTCCTAGAATCGTGGGATCAGCGACGAGAATAACGCTTAAATCAGGAACGAGAACTTGCGAATTAATGTTCCAGATGAATTCAAGCGAACACCCATCAAGACGCTGAAGTACCAACGACGATTCGACGTATCGGTCTGAAAGAACGATTCTGCCCGCCGCTAACGCCGGAGCGATCTCTTTCTTTATGTAAAAGTATCGATCTGCCGCCGCTATACAGGCTAGAGTTTCTTTCCCATACAGTTCCTCCGCGTTTCTCAAGAAGTCGCCAAGCGACGAACCAGTAGGTTCTTTGGTACGAAGAACGCTACATCCTAAAGCACCCAGTTTTTGCGCGACATCTTTAACAACGGTAGTCTTCCCAACGCCGTTGGGGCCCTCAAAAGTGACAAACAGAGATTTTTGTGCGATCATTATCAGAATCCTCCCTATTTTGATTGTGAAAGAACATTTTCAAATAAGGTACAGTACCTTATTTGATTGATTACCTTAACACTTTCCCTTTTTTATGTAAAGGGTTTGTGTGTCCCAAAAATACGCCCCCAAATTTTAAGCGAGGGGGCAAAAAGTTTCCTCCCCTTAACCCCTCCACTTTTTGCCCGCGAGCCAACGGGTTTTCCTGCCCGCCGCGTCAGACGCGGCGGGCACTCAGGAATTTTTGATAAAGTAGGTTCGAGTGAAATCATAAATATACTCCAGTTTTTTCCAGATTTTTTATAGTTCTTTCAAACAAATACATAAAGGAGGTATCGTAATGCCAAAAATCAAAACTGTTGTTTTTTATTTACCTAAAATCGTGATCGTGGTATGTGCCAAAAAAATCCCTAGTGGATTTTTAAAATTCGGCTTAATCATCATTGCCATAACTCTTATTTCTTTGTCGATGATTGCTTCACGGGCTAAGTCCTTAAACGCCACCAAAATACCCAAGCCACTTTCTTTGTTTTTAAATAGCATCGCTAGCATTAGTATTGACTATATTATTCTTATTAATATTCTCCTTGGTGCTTGGATGCGCGGCTTCCCGCCTGATTATAACAAAAATTTCTGGCGCTGTATTAACTTTAACTGGCCACATAGAACAGCTCATGGCAAAATACCAAACAAAAAACGCTGAAACTTTTATATTCAAAAGTTCAGCGTTTTATTTTATCCATTCAATGTTTTAACCACATACATTTGTCGGTTCGTTAATTGATAATAAT
>Ga0210051_1006908_pt1 | contig 10644 bp, 10 predicted proteins | sample CryGey092014_all_FD_185464 | JGI IMG/M metagenome (GOLD analysis project Ga0210051, IMG submission 185464) | Groundwater microbial communities from aquifer - Crystal Geyser CG23_combo_of_CG06-09_8/20/14_all (SPAdes) (version 2) | ecosystem: Environmental > Aquatic > Deep subsurface > Groundwater...
TGTAAATTAATCATATTTATCTTTGATATTCGCGCTTTCCTTGTTTCTAATTATATCGTAGATATGGATAATTTGCAGTGGGTCTATTTTTGTTATAATAAAGTTATAAACATATGACTTTAAACAAGGACAAATACATTCAAACCGTCTTATATTTTTGCTCTAAATTGGGCGGAGAAGTAAGAGGTAAGAAAAAAATGGCAAAATTATTGTATTTTGCGGATTTTGATTTTTTTGAAAAGACGCAAAAATCAATCACAGGCGATATCTACAAAGCCTATCCAAAAGGACCGTTGCCGGATGCTTTAAGTGAAATAACAAGAATAATGAAGAAGGATGGAATTTTAAAAATTGATAATATCAAAGAATGGGGCGAAGAATACGCGCCGACAGAGATCTATAAGAGTGTTGGTAATCCAAACCTTGCCGTGTTTGATATAGATGAAATAAAAATGTTAAATCGCGTGATAAAAAAATATGGTGCTTTAAACGGTGAACAATTGGCTGAACTTTCACATGCAGAAGCTCCTTACACGGCGGCTGAATTGTATCAAGAAATACCTTATGAATTTACTTACTATCGCGGTACTGATTTTAGCGACTTATGATAGAATTTCGGCATCACCACCATAGCTTTTTTATGCATATTTGGTCATATAGAAAATTACAAAGACAGAGAGATGGACAGAATCGCTCTGGAAAGAGTTAGTGATTTGTTTTAATATCACTCATGCTTAAAATAAAAATAAAATTACGCTATTATATAAAAGCAATAAAGAATACAAGAAAGGAACAACCTTTAAGCTAAATACAAAATAGCTTTTTTTGTTTTTAAGTGTTAAACTGATTTTAGATATGCAAGACTTGCAAAAAAATATTCTTAAAACGATTATATGGTTTGACTTGTTTGAATATCCGCTAAAATTGGAGGAGATTTTTTGGTATTTACCTGATAAAGTTGAAAATTTAGAATTTATTTTAAATAATTTAATAACAGAAAATAAAATACAGCAAAAAGATGGTTTTTATTTTTTATTTGGCAGGCAAGAAATTGTTAATACTAGAAAAGAAAGACATATAGAATCTTTAAAAAAAATAAAAAGAGCAAAAAGAGCTGTTAAATTTTTAAGGAATTTGCCATTTGTGCGAGCGATTTTTTTGTGCAATGTGCTTGGTTATTTAAATGCAAAAGAACAAGACGATATAGATTTTTTAATTATTACTGAAAAAAACAAGATCTGGACAACTCGCTGGTTTGCCACTGGTTTTTTTAAAATTTTAAATTTAAGACCAAGACCAGATAAAATTAAAGACAAATTTTGTTTTAGTTTTTATTTATCTCTGGATAATTTAAATTTAGAAAATATAAAATTAGAAGATGACCCGTATTTAAAATATTGGCTAACAGGATTGTTGCCTTTGTATGATGAGAATAATTATTTAGATAAAATATTAAATAATAATTTATGGACAGGTTTTTTTTGTAATAACAAACAACAACCCTGTCATCCTGAACTTGTTTCAGGATTTGGCGTTAAGTCCCGAAATGAATTCGGGATGACAAGTGGGCCGTTCGGGATGACAAGTGGGCCGTTCGGGATGACAAAAAAAATAAATGGTGACAGTAGGAGTATTATTAAAATTTTTTTAGAAAAAATATTTAAATTTGTTTTTTTAGAAAAAATATTCAGAAAAATACAGCTTATGATTATGCCTCAAATTTTAAAAAGTCAGATGAATAAAAGTGGTGGAGTGATAATTAATAATAAAATTTTAAAAATGCACCCTTACGATAAAAGAAAAGAATTCGCTGAAAAATTTAGCCATAAAATTAGAGAGATAATAAAATAATATACCTTTTCCCGCCTTCGGCGGGAGCAGGGTCCCGCGTTAGATTATGATAAAAGAAAAGAATTCGCTGAAAAATTTAATGAGAGGATAAGAAATACAATTAAACACAACCCCACCCCCAACCTCTCCCATAGTCAGGGGATGGGAGCCAACTAAATTAGTTCCCCCTCCTGACTAGGAGGGGGCTAGGGGGAGGTTTATAAACATGAACATAAATATTTTTTTAGAATTAAATAATAAATTACAGAAATATTTTCCTAAAGAAAAGGTTATTTTTGGAGGAAGCGTTCTTAATGATAAAGAGAAAGAGTTTTCTGATATTGATATTTATGTTATTTTCCAAGGGCTGGTGGAATTTTACCGCGCTACTAAAAATAAAATTTGGCTGAAAAATATTAAGCAAGAATTGCCAAAGAGAGCGAATTTGCATTTAATGCCTAAAATATTTTTAACAAGTGGATTGTACCAAATTAAGGGTATTTTTTTTGAGAAAAATAAGGCAAAAAAATTTTTTAAAGAAGGTAATTCTAATATTATATATCTAAACTCCTTAAAGTTATGTTTAAAACATTTGATTTTATATTATATTGAAGATGACGCTGAAAATCAAGATAAGCGGTTTCATAATTTGCAAAAGAATTTTTATTTTTTAACCGGCGATTATGAAGAAAATTTGGAAAACATAGAAACTGAATTAGACACAAGAGCGCAAAAAATTAAACAGACTTTCTTTTTTGTTGATTGGATATTATATTCATTAAGATTTAGAAAATTTTTTCATAAAAATTTTGAAAAAACAATTTTGAATTGTTTGTTGGATTTAAAAAGATTTGCAAATACCAGCAGTAAAAATTATATCCAAAATTTTTGCAGGAACTTTAAAAAGTTGGAGAAAAATATAAATTGTGAAAATAAAAATTTATACGAGTTATATGTTATGATAAATAAATATGTTTTTTTAATTTTTATTGTATAGTTTTTAATTTATCTCGAATGCCACGCCAGCGGCGGGGCGGAGAGATCCCTCCCCCGCCCTTCGCGAAGAGCGGGGTCGGGATAAAGTAAAAAAATGAAAGCAATTTTAGACATAGAAACAAAGAATTCATTTAAAGATGTTGGGTCAAGAAATAACCTTACATTGCTTAAAGTTTCCGTGGCAGTTGTTTATTGGAAACCAGAAGATAAATATTATTTTTTTTCTGAAGAAGATATGGAAAAACTAGAAAATTTACTTTCGCAAGCAGAATATATTATTGGTTTTAACACGATTAGTTTTGATTTGCCAGTTTTACAGCAGTATATGAAAAATTTAAATTTATTAAATAAAAAACAGATTGATATGATGGTAAAATTGGAAGAGGTTTTGGGTTATAAAGTTAGTTTGCAAGCTGTTGCTAAAGCAACATTGGGCACTGGAAAAATCAGCACAGGGCTTGAGGCAATCAAAATGTGGAATGAAAAGAAAATAGAAGATTTAAAAGAATATTGCAAAGAAGATGTAAAATTAACAAAAGACATTTATGAATATGGTTTGAAAAATAAATTTATTAAATTTAACGCTGGTTGGGAAAATTATGAAGTGCCTGTGGAATGGGGTTGACAGACTGGATTAGAGAGGTGTAATTTAAATATAAAAAATAAAATTATAAAAATATGGAAAAATTAATTGGCAAAGTTAGTCACTACTTTGACAAAATTTCAGTTGCGGCTATTAAGCTGGAAGCTGGATTAAGAGCTGGTCAGGAAGTGCATTTTTTAGGTCATGGCGCGGATTTTACACAGGTGATTTCTTCAATGCAGATGAATAATGAAGAAATTGCAAGCGCTATTGCTGGTGATGAAATTGGCACAAAAGTTGATGAAAAAGTTAAGTCTGGCGCAGAAGTTTTTTTAATTGAATCAGAGTAGTGAATTTTTAAAAATATAAATAAATTTAAAATTTATTATTTTTGTGTTAAAAAAATAAAATCGTCTTTTTACTAGATTGATGTTTATTTGGTGTTTGTGTCTTGTGTCTTGGTGTTTTTATATAATTTTACTAAATTTTTAAACAAAAACGCAACTGTTAAAGGTCCAACTCCGCCTGGTACAGGAGAAATATATTTTGATTTTTTAAAACAATTTGGATGAACATCGCCATAAATTTTAGATGAATTTTTTAATCTATTAATTCCAACATCAATAATTATGCTATCTTTTTTTATCATCTTTGGTTTTAGCCAGTGTTTTTTGCCTAAAGCAATAATTATTAAATCATAATGAGTAATTTGTAATCCGTAATCATTAATTTTATTTTTTAATATTATATTGACTTTAATTTTCTTCTTCTTTAATTTATTTTTTAATGGCTCTGCGAATTCGGTACTATTTGCAAGTATAACAGCTTTTTTATTTATTAATTTTATTCTGGATAATTTAATTAAATGAATAACAGCTTGGATTGTTGGCGAAATTGTTTTTTTAGAAACAAAGCCATCCACATCTTTTTTTATATTTATTTTTTTAATTATTTCGTTTATACTATTTTTATTAAATTTTTTAGGCAAAGGAAGCTGAACTAAAATGCCATGAATATTTTTATTATGATTTAATTTATTAATTAAATTTATAATTTTTTCTTGAGATACAGAACCCGGTAATAAATATTTTTTAAAATTTATGCCAATTTCTTTTGCTTTTTTATTTTTTATGTTTACATATATTTCAGAAGCAGGATTATTGCCAATTAAAATAGTTGCTAAAGATATTTTAGATTTTTGATTGGTGGTTTTATATTTTAGAAATTTAAAGATTTTTCTGGCTTCTTCAGAGCCGTTTAAAATTATTTTTTTCATTTAATTTATAGGGAATTTTTTAGTTAAATTTTTTACCTGTTTTAAAATTTCTTCTGGTTTTTTATTTTTTATTAAAATATCACTAATCCATTTTGCAATAATTTTCATCTCCCGTTCTTTCATTCCTCTGGTAGTTAAAGCTGGCGTGCCTAAGCGGATACCAGATGGTTTCATTGGCGTGCCTGTTTCAAACGGCACAGTATTTTTATTGCAAACAATGCCAGCTTTATCCAATAAAACAGCGGCATCATGGCCGTTAATGTTTAAATTTCGCAAATCAATTAAAATTAAATGTTTGTCTGTGCCTCCAGAAACTAAATTAAATTTATATTTTTTCAGCTCACTTGCCAGTTTTTTTGCATTTCTCACTGTTTGTTGAGCGTATTTTTTAAATTTTATTGTTTGCGTTTCTTTTAGACACACAGCAATGCTTGCGATAACATGATTAAACGGACCGCCTTGCAAACCAGGGAAAATTGCCCTGTCTATTATATTTTTTAAATTATTCTTGCAAATAATAATAGCGCCTCTTGGGCCACGCAAAGTTTTTTGAGTTGACATTGTTATAACATCAGCAAAAGGAAACGGTGATTTTAAATCTTTGCCAGCTATTAGTCCAGCTTCATGAGCAATGTCTGCTAAATAATACGCTCCAACTGAATGCGCAATGCTTGCTATTTTTTTATAATTTATTTCACGGGCATAAGCAGTGCCTCCGGAAATTATTAGCCCTATCCCGCCTTCGCCAATAACAGCCCTTGTGCTTTGGCGGGCAGGTTTTTTATTTTTAAAAAATTCTTGAGCTTTTTTAGCAATCTTATTATAATCAAACTTCCCAGTTTTCTTTTCTACGCCATAGTAATTGACATTAAAAATTTTAGAAATAAAAGAAATTGGTTTGCCAGAAGGTGATTTCCAGCCATGTGACAAATGACCGCCGTGCGTTAGATCCATAGCTAATATTTTATCGCCCGGGTTTAATAAACCAGAAATTACAGCTAAATTTGCAATGCTGGCTGAAATAGCTTTAACATTTACATGCCATTTTTTAGCTGATAAATTAAAAGCTTTTAAAGCTCTTGTACAAGCTATAGTTTCTATCTGATCAATAAATTCATTGCCTTGATAATATCTTTTTCCAGGCTCACCTTCAGAATATTTATGCGTTAAAACAGAAGATAGAGCTTCGCGGACATCTTTAGAAGTATAATTTTCAGAAGCAATCATAACCAGCTTTTCCTGCTGGCGTTTTTCTTCATGTTTTATTAAATTATATATTTTTTTGTCAGTATTTTTTAGCATAATTTATTTAAAATAAAATATATAATTAAATTGTTATATTATTAGTATAGCATAAAATTAAAAATGAAAATGTCTTGTGGATAACTTACTATTGTATCTTCGGTAAATGTTCGGTATAATAATTAATGTATTAACCAATTAAACCAAGAACAAAATGTCCACAATTACTAAAAGACAAAAAGAAATTTATGATTATATTAAGAATTATATAGAAAAGAAAGGATTTTCTCCTACTTTTGAGGAAATAAAAAAACATTTTAAACTGTCTGCTTTATCTACTGTTCATCAACACATCGAAACATTAGAAAAGAAAGGATTTATTGTAAAAAATAACTATTCAGCCAGGGGCATTGAATTAAGAGATAATTCTGGTTTAATAGAAATACCTTTGAAAGGTTATATAGCCGCAGGTAGTCCGATTGAAGTATTTGAACAGTATGAAACAATAACAGTATCAAGGTCTAATTTATCACACAATGGAGAATATTTTGCATTAAAAGTTAGAGGTAATTCAATGACAGGGGAAGGTATATTTGACGGTGACACTGTTATTATTAAAAAACAAAATGTTGCGGAGAACGGTGAAACTATTGTGGCAATAATCAATGGTAATGAAGCGACTTTGAAAAAGATATACAAATTTCAAAATGGTTTTAGATTACAACCAGCTAATCCAGAAATGAAACCAATATTTGTAAAAAGTTTACTTGTCCAAGGTAAGGTCATTAATGTTATCAGAAATTTTGACAATCAATTAAAAACAGAACAAATTTCTGCTCCTGAAAAATATATTGTCTCAAAAGAATATACCGAACAAAAATTCAATACTCAAAAACTCGTGGAAGAATTAGTGAAATTCAGAGATATTATTCTCTTTAGAAATGGTTTTAAAGCCAAAAATGAATTTTTAAAAACTCAAATCGCGGACGGCCTGATACTGCAAAAAATATTTGAACATATAGCTGAAGTTAATAAAATTGACTGCAATAAACCGAATATCAAAACTGTATTAAAGGAGTTGGATCTAAACGGTATAAAATTAAATGAAGATGACCTGAAATTTTTAGGCGATATATTAAAAAATTATGACTTTATAAATTGCGATAATGATATTCTTGGTTTTATTTATCAAAGCATTAGACCTCAAAGCGACAGAAAAGATGAAGGACAATATTATACGCCTAAAAAAGTAGTAAAATATATTTTAGATAAAATAAAAATAAACCTTGCTAAAAATAAAAATCTTAAAATATTGGATCCGGCTTGCGGTTCTGGGCAGTTCCTTTTGGGAGCCTATGATATTTTATATAAACAATATGAAAAATTAAATACAGAAAAAATAAAGATACACAAAAATATTATTGAGAAACATCTTTTTGGTTTTGATATTGATAAAATAGCAGTTGCTTTAACAAAATTAAATCTTTTTCTTAAATCTAGTGGCTATTACGAAGGTGAATTTAATATATTAATGGCAAATACGCTCAAAAGAGACTCTAACTTATTAGAGCCAAATTGTTTAGACAAATTCAAAAATTTCTTTGATTTTATTATCGGCAATCCCCCGTGGGGCGCAAATCTACCAAAAGAAGAAAAGGATTACTACAAAAAACATTATGAAATTGGTAGAAACGGACTCAATACTTTTACTCTATTTATTGAACGTTGTTTTGACTTCTTAAAAAATCAATCAAAATTAGGATTTTTAATACCGGAGGCATATCTAAAAATCAAAGTCCACCAACTCTCAAGATTGCAATTGTTAGAAAATGCCAAACTATTACTGCTAGCCATAGGTGGTGAAATTTTTCAAAAAGTTTATGCACCATCTTTGGTTATGATATTCCAAACTGAAAAAAATAAAAAAGACCGAGAGAATAATGAAATTATTATAGAAAATGGGATATTTAACGAAAAGGCAGAAGAAAGAAGAATAATCCAAAAAAATTTCTATAAATCTTCTGAAAACATATTTAATATAAATCAAGTCGGTGAAACAGAAAAAATACTAAATCATATACTCAACCAAAAAAATTACTACCTACAAAATAATGCTCTTTTTATTTTAGGAATTGTAACGGGCAACAATAAAAAATATCTAACAACCGACAAGAAAGATGATAGATATTTCCCAATTATAGTCGGCAAAGATATTGCAAAATATAAAATTAATTTTAGCAATCATTATTTTATTTATAATAAAGACCTTCTTCAACAAGTGGCTCCGAAAGAATATTATGCTGTCCCAGAAAAGATAATTTATAAATTCATTGGCGAGAAACTTACTTTTGCTTATGATGATAAGCAACATTTTACTCTAAATAACGCGAATGCTTTTGTTCCCAAAATAGAAAAATTAAAAACCAAGTATATCTTGGCTTTATTAAATTCAAAGTTAATACAATTTTTCTATAGTAAATCTTTCTTTACTGTAAGAGTTTTACGAGGCAACCTCGAGAAATTACCTCTGGTGTATACTACACCTGAAAAACAGGATGAGATAATTAGACTAGTTGATGTTGCTGTCGCTTCAAAAAACAATGACGAATTAAATAAGATTATTGAAAAAATTGACGACAAGGTTTTTGAATTGTACAACATTAATGATCAACAAAAAAAAAATATCATTAGTGCAGTTTAATAATTATTTTTTTGAACATGATGCGGCAATCCATCTTACTATTTTGTTGGCGTTAACTTCAAATTTTTTGAAATCATGAATATTTTCTGATGTAATATGCATCTGGCCTTCATAACCTTTGTTGCCTCTATGCTGACCAGTTGAAAAATATTTATTGTTAGATATTTCTTTAGATGTCATAACCCAATATCTTATTTTATCACTCCAAACGCCTATCATAATTACGATATCAAAACAACTTGGCTTCATTTGTTGAAAATTCATATCAAACTGATTGGTAGTATCTCTAACATCTAAAGCTCTCTCGTGATAAGGTAATTCACTTAAATTTTTGTCAACGGCTCGCCCAGCTTTGATTTCAATTTTTATAAATTTATCTTTTGGCAATGGATAAATTAAATCAAATGTACTTCCACTTTTAATGTTTAATTCTTTTGGATCTTTAATTTGTGGGCAGATCTCTTTGATATGATTTTGTGCCCATTTTTGACCAAAAGTAGTAGGAGCTGTAATTTTTAAAATTTTCAAAAACTTGTTTCGTCTATCAAAATCTGACCTTATTTTTGAATATTCACTAAAATTGATAATGTTTTCATGAAAAAGTGAAATAAAAACATACTCAAATTTATTTTGAGTTAATTTTTCTGCTAATAAATCACGATTTTTACTTTTAGCAATAAGTTTTTTTAATAATTGTTTTAGTTTCCTCATATCGAATTTTGGCTTAAACTAGTTTTTTATGGATGGTACCCCTGACAGGAATTGAACCCGTATCGCCTGCTTAGAAGGCAGGAGCTTTATCCATTAAGCTACAGGGGCAAATTTAAATAACCAAGACACAAGAAACAAACACCAAAAAAACACCAAACATCAATAACCAAAAAATTATAAGTTATAATAAAAAATATTTTTTGATGTTTGGTTATTGGTTATTGTATCTTTTTTTTAAAACTTAACTTCTACATTTTCTCTTTCTTTTGCTTCTGTTACTTCATAATAATCATACTTTTTAAATTTCAACATACCAGCAACCATATTGTTTGGGAAAGTTTCAATTTTAGTATTAAAGTCGCGGACATTGGCATTGTAAAATCTGCGGGAAGCTTCAATTTTATTTTCAGTTTCTTCAAGTTGTTGCTGTAATTGCTGAAAATTTTGACTAGCTTTTAATTCAGGATAATTTTCTGCCACAGCAAATAATGTTTTTAAAGCCCCAGTAAGCGCGTTTTCAGCTTGAGCAATTTCAGCGGGATTTTTAGCTGAAATAGCATTTGCCCGAGCTTCGGTTACTTTTGTAAAAACACCTTCTTCGTGTTTAGCATAACCTTTAACTGTTTCAACTAAATTTGGAATTAAATCATGCCTTCTTTTAAGTTGCACATCAATGTCTGACCAAGCTTCTTTGGTTTTGTTGTTTAATCGCACCAATGAGTTGTAAATACTAATTAGCCATAATATTACAACAACTATTATACCTAAAATAATATAGAGCAATCTATTCATATTTTTTCTTTTTTATTAGCAATATTTTTTGCTAATAATTAATTTTTATTTTATATAAAAATAATAGCATTAAACAGTTATAAAAGCAATTGGTGCAGAGTTATTTTTGTGCTATACTTTATTTATAAACATTTAGTTGTGTATAAATATTTATGTCATTTTTTGGCACAGAAAATTTATCGTATCTTGGCATTGACATTGGCAATGCAGGAGTTAAAATTGTTGAATTAAAAAACGAAAATGGCAAACCAAGATTAGTAACATATGGCTATGCTGATTTTCCTTTAACCCAAGATGTAAATTCAAAACAAGAAACAGAAGATACTGTTGCTGAACTAATTAGAAAAGTATGCGAAAAAGCAGGAGTGACAACAAATAAAGTAGTGGCGGCTTTGCCAAATTTTTCTGTTTTTTCTTCAGTTATTTCTTTGCCAGAAATGAAAAAATCAGAGTTGGACCAAGCAGTATTATGGGAGGCAAAAAAATTCGTTCCATTGCCAATTGAAGAAATGA
>Ga0210051_1006910_pt1 | contig 10643 bp, 11 predicted proteins | sample CryGey092014_all_FD_185464 | JGI IMG/M metagenome (GOLD analysis project Ga0210051, IMG submission 185464) | Groundwater microbial communities from aquifer - Crystal Geyser CG23_combo_of_CG06-09_8/20/14_all (SPAdes) (version 2) | ecosystem: Environmental > Aquatic > Deep subsurface > Groundwater...
CATCATTAATCCCAACTTTTGGCATATTTTCTAATAATATTCTTTTATCATCTATTTCCTCTAAAAATAATTTTGCATCACTTATATTACCAAATCCAGGGTGGAGAATTAGATACTTTGCATTGAGTTTATCTGCCCATTCAATACATTTCTCAATGATTTTTAGATTAGTTTTCTTTTTATCTTTGTCTGCTATGTTCATACCGCGAAGGGAAGTTGGTATATGGATAACATAAGGCACTATAATTCCCAAGAAATGTGTAATTTCTGTGTTTGGAATATACATCAACTCAATATACTGGAAAGTATTGTTTTCGATCACCTCTTTCGCTCGATTAAGCAAATCGTGATTTGTTGACCAGAGTTTTAAGCCAAATCTCATATTCATCTGATTTGCACCTCAACAAAATTGTATTTGTTTTTAAGATCATCTCTAACACTTTCCCATTCTTCTTTCAAAATAGCCATCGGAATCACATCTATGTATTTCTTCCTCCTCACCAAATGTTTTCGCAATGTGCCTTCCTCTTTAAAACCCATTTTTTTGTATAAATTTATAGCTACAGCATTGTTTTCTAGAACCATAGTATACATTCTATGTAGATTCATTTCTTCAAAAACATAGTTCATCAGATTATAAAGTATAAGTTTCCCCAATCCTCTTCCTCTAAAATTTTTATCTCCTATATAGAACCCCCAATCTGTAATTTTATTTTTGTAATTTATGTTAATCAAGTCCGCAACGCCTACAGGAATGGCATCGAGATAAATTACCCAAACTTTAGCATCGTTTCTTTCTCTTAAACTCTTAAACCACACCTGATGTTCTTTTTTTATGATATAATGATCATTATACATATATTTTCTAATCTCTGGAGAATTTCTCCACTTTCTCACTTGTTCGATTATTTTTTCATTTGTTTGTAATATAGGAACAAACTTTATTCTTCTCAAAATATTTTTCTTTACCATTTTCAAATCGCATTCCATGTTATCCATTCATCCTCTTTTATATCCTTTTTTGCCTCTCTACCAACAACCATATCTATAAATTTTGGCTTTATTCCATACCCAGGTCTTTTGACAATAAGCATGTTTTTAGTGATTTTAGTACCTTTGGGGATATCTACTTTTGCATGTATGCTTCGCCTTGCTTTTATATACATTTCCTCGCTCTCTAATTCGGATTTTTCTTTTATCCCATTACCTCTTGCTTTCTCTATGTCTCTTATACATTTCACCATCTCTTTCAATTCATCAGGCTCGATTGCGAAAGAGTGATCTGGGCCGGGGAGAGTTCTATCTAATGTAAAATGCTTCTCAATTACACATGCACCCATTGCAACTGCTGCTATTGGAATGTGAATCCCTAAAGTATGGTCGGAAAATCCAATAGGAACTTTAAAAGCGGTTCTCATCGTTTCTATCGCTCTTAAATTGATAATCTCAACCGGTGTTGGGTATAAAGAATTACAATGCAACAATATAATATCCTCATTTCCAACGGATTTTATCGCATTTATTGCATCTTCTATCTCACCTAAATTACTCATGCCGGTTGAAACAATCATAGGCTTTCCCTTTTCTGCTGCATATTTTATGAGCTTCAGATCAACAATTTCAAAAGAAGCAATCTTGAACGCTGGGGCATATCTATCCAGAAGGTCAACTGCTTCAAAATCGAAAGGGGTAGCTAAGAAGTGAATATTTCTCTTTTTGCAATATTCTGCAAGTTCTTTTATCCATTCTCTTGGTGTTTCAATATCCTTTATCAGATCGTAGACCTTTTGTCCTTTTAAGTAGCTAAATTCTGGTGTATATTTTGAATACAAATCTTCCGCACGAAATATCTGAAACTTTACTGCGTCTGCACCACTTTTAACTGCTACATTGATCATTTTCTTGGCAATCTCTAATTTTCCATTGTGATTAGAACCTGCTTCTGCTATTATAAAACTGGGTTCTTCCTTACCTATCAACCTATTCTTAATTTTAACTTTCATTTTTAATCCCCCTAAGCTTTTAATCTAATTTCATCTGCTGTTCCAGTGAATCATAAATCTGAATTAACAGATGATTGAGTATTCTTTATTAAATCTTTGTAAATAGGCTCCTTTAGTTGCCACCCCCCATCGATCTTCTCAAATATGTCCCTATTCCAGAACTTCTCTACTATGTCCCAAAATTGCTTTGGTGTATATCCTAAAAAATTTATAAAATCATCAATTGCTCGCTGATCTAACTTATGATCATGCTCCATAATGAGTTTTTTAGCCTGAGATAAACTAAGTGTGCCTTCTCGAGCACGTCGACTGGCAATATCAGACGTTCGCTGGAATCCAAATTTGGGATACTTTAGCCAGAGATGGACCATATACCCTATAGAATCTATCTGTTCGAAATCTTCAATACACCCCTCTCGTTTCCACTCATGGGATAAGTCTCTAAAACCATATCTTTTTGTAATCTCAAGGTGTTTTGTGCTGCTCCATGGAGAGAAATGGCTCATGAAAATTACTTCAGGACTTACCTTCTTTAGTTCATCTTCTGTAGGTGGGATAACGGCATTTAGTTCTTTTTTTGATACACCTTCCCGCAGCCAAAAATCAATATCAATCGCTTTAAATATCCGTAAGATGTTTTCCATCGCAGAATAACTTTCCTGATCAGTAGTACCATATTCATATGCTGAGTTCTCACCGTATACAACTAACGGTATTCCGAACTTTATAGCCATCTTTAGAGGAACAGTATATATTGCTGCTTCCACAAACCGTAATGGTTCGCCAAGTTTTTCAAATGCAATCCTTGTAACTCTTCTGAATAAATTGATACTTAGATTAAACAGAATATGATCGCAACCAAAAGTATCCCCTAAATTCCTGAAATTTCTCAGTCCCGCTTCAGTCTTGGTGAATGGGTCTCCAACTGTTATTAGAAGGGGATTCATACCCATTTCCACTTTCATCGTATAAACGAGAAAGTGGCTGTCTTTTCCTCCACTTACAGGAATAACGCAATCATAATAGCCATCTTCTCTTTTATATTTATCACAGAACTTTCTTAGTTCCTCCCTTCTTTCTTTCCAGTTAATTGTTTTCCTTTTTTCGTAGTTTATGCAGGCTTGGCAAACCCCTTTATCATTAAATATAGAGCCAGGTCTCGTATTCGGCATTAGACATCTTGTGCAGTATCTCATTTATCCCACCTTCTGTTTACCAATAAGTTCTTCATGCGTTTAAATATTTTCATTATTTTCACCTTTTTTACATCTTCTGTTCATCAAAAATTCAGCAAATTTAAAATCCAGAGGTTCATCGATATCTACCGATTCTTCTCTTTCCATCACTAAAAAACCTATCTTTCCTCCAACTATTTCGTTCTTTCCCATTAAAAGATCCCTCTTACATATGTAGATCGCTCCATTCTCCTTAAATAAAGGTATGATGAACTGCCTATTTTTTTCAATTTTTGGGTACAATCTCTCGTAACTACCATTCTTTTCAACCCAGTAGTGTCCTCTGTCCTCTGTCACACTTAAAACAGAATCAAATTCTCTCTCTTTTAACATCATTATCGCTTCTGATATTCTCCCAGTTCTCAGCAGAGGAGAAGTTGCATACAGTAGAACTACTATGTCAGGTATATAATTTTCCTCCTCTCCTAAATACTTTACTGCATGCTGTAAAACAGGCAAAGTCGGCGTCTCATCTCTGGCAAGTTCCTTTGGACGGAGAAATGGAACTTCTGCACCCCATTTATCGGCTATCTCTGCTATTTCTTTATCTTCGGTAGATACCATAACTCTATTCAGTTCTCTCACTTTTAGGGCGGTTTCTATTATATGAGCTATAAGAGGCTTGCCATGCAACTCCTTAATATTCTTTCTTGGAATCCCTTTTGAGCCGCCTCTTGCAGGAATTATGGCGATCGTATTCATGGAACTCTCCCAAGTATTTCAATCTTTTTTAGTAAAAAGACCTGATCAATAAGTTTTTTATCTTCTAGATAGGGATACCTTCTCTCTTTACTCAGTTGTAAATTTGGGAATCTATCTAAATATAACTTTGCAAAATTCGTCTTCCAGAGCAATTCGTTATGTTCCCTATAATTAATCTCAATATAATCCTCAGAGAAATATTCTGAACCCCATATGTATTTCTTTGAGCAACGATGTATTTCATCTAAAACATCGTTAATGTCCCTGGGGGATATATGGATCAATACCCCGGATGTAAATACTAAGTCAAAATATGAATCTTTAAATGGGATGTTAAAAGCAGAGCCCTGGATTATGTCAATCCCTTTTGTTCTCTCTTTTGATTTTTCTACCGCATATCGATTAAGTTCAATTCCATACAAATTTTTAAAACCCTTTTTTTGCAGAAGTAATAACTGATTTCCGACATTGCAGCCAACCTCAAGGATGTTATTCAATTTCAAATCAGACAAAAATTCGTCAATCTGTTCGGTTCTAGAAAATCCTATTCTACCGCGAAGAAGGTTATCAAATTCATCAAGAGACATCAAATTTCTATCTGTATATTCTTTACCGAATTTTCCAGACCATTCTTTTTCTTGTTTCGTATTCATCATAATAATCACCTCACATAATTTTTTATTTTATCACAAACATATCTTACATCCTCATCTTTCATCTTTGGATATAATGGTAATGTAGTTATCTTTTTAAAAACTTTTTCTGTAACTGGAAAATCGTCAGGATTAAAATTAAAATGTTCTCTATAATATGAAAAGTGATAAATTGGAATATAATGAATATTCACTCCAATATTATTATTTCTCATATGTCCAAAGAAATTATCCCTGTTAATATTCTCATCTAACAAAACTGTGTAAATATGCCAAACATGTTTTACGTTTTCTTTAGTTATCGGAGTTTTAATAAAATCAACATCTTCAAGTAATTCATTGTACAAATCAGCCAAACACTGCCTTCTCTCAATAAAGTTATCTAACTTATTAAGTTGAGAAATTCCAAGCGCACATTGAAAATCTGTTATCCTATAGTTCCTGCCTAGCAATTTCATGTCATATGCCCAACTTGCATCAGATCCGAATCTATCCATTGCGGTTTTATCTATCCCATGTGTCCTCAGCATCTTTAGTTTATTATAAAATTCTCTATTGTTTGTTACAACCATGCCTCCTTCTCCTGTTGTGATATGCTTTACTGGATGAAAACTAAATATTGTCATATCACCAAAATTCCCAATTTTTTTATTTCTGTATTCTGCACCAAGAGCATGGCAGGCATCTTCTATCAGATATAGCTCATGTTCATCTGCAATTTCTTTTATTTCTTTAATGTCACAGGGCTGTCCAGCATAATCTACATATATTATTGCCTTTGTTTTATCTGTTATTTTTTTTCTAATTTCTTCAGGGTTGATGTTTCTTGTTTCCTTTTTTATATCTGCAAATACTGGGGTTAGATTGTTATACAATATAGCATTTGATGTTGCCACAAATGTAAAAGGGGTTGTAATTACCTTGGAACCAGTGGGTAAGTCTAAGGTTTGTACTGCAATATCCAATGCAGATGTACCACTATTTACTGCCGTTCCATATTTACATCCAATATATTCACAGATTTTATCTTCAAACTCTTTAATCTTTGGACCTGTTGTAATCCAATCACTCTTTAGGACGTTAACAACCTCTTTAATGTCTTCCTCATCTGTCCATTGATAACCATAAGGTATAAATTTCATAGTTTACTACTCCTAATCCACTCTTTAGTTTTTTCAATTCCTTCCTCCAATGATGTTTTTGGACCCCATCCTAACAATTTCTCTGCTTTTGAATAATCACATACCAGTTTTTGGATCTCCGACTGTGGATGATGATGAAGGACATGTTTTATTTCAACCTTTCCATTTGAAACAGTTTCTGCAAGTTTGTTTATTGTTACATCCTTCCCAGACCCAGCATTTATGATTTCTCCAACCGCTTTATCGCTAAATGTTGATTTAACAATGAAATCTGCGCAGTCCTCAACATATAATAGATCCCTAGTCTGCATTCCATCACCAAAAACAAGCAAAGGCTTCCCTTTCAATGCTCTTTCAATAAAAATATTCACAACCCCGCCTTCCATATTACTCTTCTGATAGGGTCCATAGGTATTGAACGGCCTTAATATTACCACAGGCAGCTCATATCCATAATAATAAGACACAGCAAGGTTTTCTGCCGCTAATTTTGAGCCAGCATAAGGGGATTTCTGTTTTACAGGATGTTTTTCGTTAATTGGTTTCTTCACATTTGCCAAATCATAAACCATGCAGGTTCCTACTAAAACCAATTTTGTGCCGTTTCTCCTGCATTCTTCAAGAATATTATATGTTCCTACAATGTTGCAGTCAAAAGATTTTTTTGGGTTATCCAAAGATTCTTGAACATTTATCTGTGCAGCAAGATGAATGCAAGTATTTAGCTTTTTTTCTTTGAAGATTTTACTTAATAATTTTATATCTAAAATATCTCCTTTTATAAACTCAAAATTTTTGTTGTCTTTAAACTCCTCTATATTCTGTAATCTTCCATTGCTTAAGTTATCTAAAACAACCACCTCATGATTTTTATCAAGAAGTTTTTTTACAACCCACCTGCCTATGAATCCAGCCCCACCAGTAACCAAAATCTTCATTTTATACCTCTAATAAACCTTCCTTGGCTAATATGTTTTCTATCTCCTTTTTTGAAAGTGTTTTTGCATCCTCGGAAGTGCGAACAATATTTTTCACAAATTTTGCATTTTTGTATGAGTAATTAATGCTGAGTAATTCCTTTATTTGCGGCAGTATTACATATAAGTCTTCTATTTCCAAAGCCCTAGAGGTCTCTTCTTCTGTCATCAATTCCTCATACATTTTCTCGCCTGCTTTGATCCCAATCTCCTCAATTTTAACATTTTTCTGCCTATGTTTCGGTGCTAACTTCTTTATCATGACATCTACCAAATCTGTTACCTTTATACTTGGCATTTTCATAACAAATACTTCACCACCACGCATAATCTTGAGAGATTTAAATATCAGGTCAACAGCCTGCGATTGTGTGATTATGTATCGTGTCATATCATGATGGGTTAATGTAACATTTTTTCCTGATTTTATCTGATCCTTGATTAATGGAACTATAGAGCCTCTTGAACCTAAAACATTACCAAATCGTACACAGGAGAAACATGTTCTTCTTTTTCCTTTATAATAGTTCGCTGCAACCATTAGTTTTTCTGCTAGCAACTTTGTTGTGCCCATTGTGTTGCTTGGGTTAGTTGCCTTATCACTGCTCGTAAAAATCACCTTTTCAACATTTTCATCCATCGCTACGTCTATCAGGTTTTGCGTACCAATCACATTTGTTTTTATTGCCTCAAAAGGATTGTATTCACAGGCCAACACATGTTTTAATGCGGCAGCATGTATGATAATATCTATGTCTTCAACTGCCCTTGCAAGCCTGTTTTTGTCCCTCAAATCCCCCAGAAGAAATCTAACATTTTCAAAATCTTTTAGTTCTTCCTGAAACTCGAACTCTTTTGTCTCATCAACATCCAGTATTCTTATGACTTTAGCGTTCTGGGTTATGAGGTTTCTCACTACATCCTTCCCTATGGATCCAATCCCACCTGTTACCAATATTTTCTTGTCTTTAAACATTTTTATCATCTTCTTAATCTCAATATGGATATTTTAACCTATCTATCCCTTTGAGGAATTAATGACAGACACTGAGTCAAGAATGCCCCCTTAAAACAAAGGAAATGCTCATTGCGCTTATTCTCTCACACCTGAGCATGATTCCCCTAAAACTCTACACTTGAATCCCTCCCTCATCCACATATTTTTATCTATGCAGTTTCTTGTGTCGATTACTATTTTACTACGCATTTTTTTGCCAACTGATGCAGGATCCAATTTTTTAAAATCATCATGATCTACAAGGATAAGCAGACAGTTTGCATTGTTAATTGCATTGTCTAATGTTGTCAGAGGATACACAAAATTCTCAGTTTTTGGGTCATGAACCGCAACAGTATAGCCTTTCTCTTTCAACAGGCGAATAATCTCGATTGCCGGGCTTTCGCGGGTATCATCAACATTTGCTTTGTAAGTCACACCCAAAACGGCAATTTTCTTTTTTTCATTTTTTTTCATAAGTGAGTTAACCACATTTACAACATAATGTGGCATACTATTGTTGATTTCCCTAGCAGTTTTAATTAGCTTTGCCATCTCCGGTGCTTTCTCATAAATAAACCATGGATCAATTGGTATGCAGTGACCGCCTACCCCTGGACCTGGATAATGGAGGTGAACACGAGGATGTTCATTTGCCAATTTAATGGCATCCCACACATTTACACCGATACTTTCAGATATTTTCGCTACCTCATTGGCTAGAGCGATGTTCACATCTCTATACGTGTTTTCCAATAGTTTCACAAACTCGGCTGTGGTTGAATCTATTATAATTATCTTACCTTTGACAAAGGATTTATAAATTTCTTTGGCTTGACTCGATGATTTTTCATCTATTCCACCAATCATACGGTAATTTTCAACGATTTCCTTCAAAATATTGCCAGGTAATACTCTTTCTGGGCAATGAGCAACATAAAAATCATTTCCAGCTTTCAATCCACTTTTTTCCAAGATCGGAATTAAGACACCAAGAGTAGTCCCTGGTGGTACAGTTGATTCCAGAATGACCAAATTATCCTTTCTCAAAAAAGGAACAATTGATTCTGCTGCCTCTATCACGTAACTCAAATCCGCTTTTTTATTTTCCCTTGCCAAAGGGGTTGGAACGCATATTATGAAAACATCGCTCTCCTCTGGTTTATTCTTACCTGTAAGATTCCCATTCTCTATTGCATCATGCACTAAAGCCCCCAAGCCAAGCTCCTCTATATAAACTTCACCAGCATTGAGGCTTTCAACGATTCTATTGTTAATATCAACCCCTGCAACCTTATAACCATGGGTGGCAAACATCGCAGCTGTAGGTAGTCCAATATAACCAAGACCCAGAACGCATATCTTCATCATGGTATTGTTTATGGGTATATGCACTTACCCTATTAAACTTTATGTAAAATGTTATATGGTTGTGAGTAACTTAACATATTTGATAAAATGCGTGTTTCCGTCGTTCTTGGGACAAGACCTGAGATTATTAAAATGACATCAATAATAAAAACGCTCAGAAGCAAAAAGATCCAATTCGAGATTGTACATACTGGACAGCATTATGATAAAAATCTGAGTGATATATTTTTTAAAGAACTAAACCTACAGGAACCAGATTACTTCTTAGGTGTGGGTTCAGGAACGCAGGCTGAGCAAACAGCTACTGCCTTAGTAAAACTGGAGAAAACATTTATTAAAACAAATCCAGACATTGTACTTGTAGAGGGTGACACAAACACAGTACTCGCTGGCGCACTTGCCGCAACAAAACTGGGCATAAATGTAGGGCATGTAGAAGCAGGGTTGAGAAGTTATGACATCAGAATGCCTGAAGAATATAATAGACGATTAACAGACCATATTTCTGCTTTGTTGTTCGCCCCCACCGTTTTCAATGCTAAAACACTGAAGGGGGAAAATGTATGGGGAAAAATTTTTGTTACAGGGAACACAGTAATTGATGCCTGTTTAGAGTACATGCCTATTGCCAAAAAAAAGTCAAAAATTCTCAGTAAAATAAGATTCAACGAATTTGCTCTAGCTACTGCTCATAGGGCAGAAAATGTTGACAACCAAAAGGTTTTGACAAACTTTGTTAGAATATTCACAGAATGCACATTGCCTGTGGTTTATCCGATTCATCCAAGAACTATAAAACGATTAAAAGAATTTGGTTTGTACAGAAAACTCGCAAATAATAAAAATGTACAATTGCTTGACCCGGTTGGTTATTTCGATTTCCTGCTTCTGATGAAATATTGTTCATTCATTTTAACAGATTCGGGGGGAATACAAGAAGAGGCATCTGCTCCGAATATAAGGAAAAAAGTCTTTATTTTGCGGAGGAGCACTGAGAGACCGGAAGCGATTAAAGCAGGGTGTGCCGAGGTCGTTGGAACAAAATATGTAAAGGCAATGAAATCTATTAAGAGGTTCATTAAAAATCCTGTTATACCAAAATCTAAGTCTCCATTTGGCGATGGAAAATCTGGTAAGAGAATCGTAGAAATTATTGAAAAATCATGTTATAAACCTAAAACCGTCTTTTCTATCTGATAAAAAATTTATTTTTTTGTTTTATAGAAACGACAAAACAACCCGTTTTCTACAGTAAATGTATAGCAATGTTAATATTTCCTAAGATAGTTAACAGGTTGAACATGTTCAAAAAAATTGTTGTAGTGGGCATGGGTTACGTTGGCATACCAGTAGCTGTTGAGTTCACGAATGCAGGTTTTGATGTTGAGTACAGTATCTCCGCAAGTAGAACCAATATTTTTTAGTTCTTAGTAGAGCATACCTATCCTCTGAGGTGGGATGGGATGTGCTCCGCCAAGAACAAGAAACAAATAGGTAAGAAAGTAAATAAAATTATCTTTGGGTTGTTGACAAAAAACATTGGTTTCCCCATGAGGGATAATA
>Ga0210051_1006913_pt1 | contig 10639 bp, 11 predicted proteins | sample CryGey092014_all_FD_185464 | JGI IMG/M metagenome (GOLD analysis project Ga0210051, IMG submission 185464) | Groundwater microbial communities from aquifer - Crystal Geyser CG23_combo_of_CG06-09_8/20/14_all (SPAdes) (version 2) | ecosystem: Environmental > Aquatic > Deep subsurface > Groundwater...
ATGGAGAAATCCATGGGCAACATATGAAGTGGAATGTTAGCGAAGCCCCGACCATAGGTTGCAAGCGGAGGAACAACAAGCTCAGAAATCTTGATCAAATTCTTTTTCTTTTCGCCTCGAAGAAGCAAAATTGTTTCCTTTGGATAGAGCCTTCTCGCACCTTCAAAAATCGTTTGTAACAGCTCTTGACTAATCGAAACGGTTATACCAGCTTTCATACAACCTTCAAAATTGTCTAATCCTTAATTACCTTTGCGAAAACAGATAATGCTAGGTGATTGGTCATGGCTGTTTGGCGACTGTTGAAAACTGAAACTTACAATGCGTTTATGAACATGACTATTGACGAAGCTATTTTAAGAGCTAGAATTAAAAATCATGTCCAAAACACGTTAAGGTTTTATTGTTGGAAGCCATCCGCTGTCTCCATTGGAAGATTCCAAAACATCGAAAAAGAAGTTCAATTAGATAACTGCAGAAGACACGGCGTTGATGTTGTAAGGCGAATAACTGGTGGAGGCACAGTCTATCACGGCTCTGAAGACGAAATCACCTACAGTGTGGTTGCCAACAAAAAAGACTTGGAGACCCCGGACATAACAACTGTCTACGCAAAAATATATGCTGGATTGGCTGAAGCCGTCAAAATTTTAGGCTTAGAAGCCGATTTTAACAAAGGCAACGTGAAGACTTGTCCAAACTTAATGGTTCATGGCAGAAAACTTTCTGGAAGTTCACAATCCCATAAGAAAGGTGTTGTCTTACAGCATGGGACGCTACTAGTGGACGTTAATTTGGAGAAGATGTTCACTTTTCTGCGTGTTCCGTGGGCTAGGACCTGTATGGAAGTCGTTGGTGTTGCAGAGCGTAAGATCACTTCAGTAAAGAAAGAGTTGGGGAGAGATGTTTCGATCGAGGAAGCTGAAAAAGCCTTAGTTGGGGGTTTTCAGAAAGCCTTAAACATAAAGCTTGTAGAGGGTGAATTGACACTTCACGAGAGAGAGCTTGCGGAGAAACTCTGCAAAGAAAAATACGCCACTGACGAATGGAATTTTCACGGTAAAAACAGTGTTAAAATATTAAGGCTGTGAATGTTAAGATCCAGACAGTCTAACGCTTTTCGATTTTCCATTTCACGCCTTGCGGCGTGTCCTCGATTATTATACCCATACTTCTAAGCTGTCTCCTGATTTTGTCCGCTGTCTCCCAATCCTTGGCTTTTCTGGCTTCCTCTCTCTTAAGGATCAATTCCTCTGCCTCTTCAGGTAACTTCTCCTCCCGCTTGATTTCACCTATCACACCGAGAACTTTGTCAAATTTCATCATCAGTTTGTAGACTTCCTTTGCTTCTTCCTTGCTGAGCATATTGTCATCTAATAGCTTGTTCACCCCTCTGACGAAGTCGAACAATGCAGCCAACGCGACGCTTATGTTTAGGTCGTCATCCATAGCCTCTTCAAAACGCTTGTTTACATCACTTATTAACCTCGTTATTTTTTGTCCACTTCCGCTTCCACCAGCGTCCTTCAGCCTATACATGAAGTTTGTCAAACGGTCTACCGCATTTTTTGCAGACTCCAAGCCCTTGAAAGTGAAGTTTAATTGCTGTCTGTAATGAGTTGATAAGAGCAGATAACGGACGGCTTTTGGGTCATAGCCTTTAGCTGTCAAGTCTCTTAGCGTGTAGAAGTTGCCGAGGCTTTTACCCATTCTTCTTTCCTCGACGAGCAAATGCTCGTTGTGAAGCCAGTAGTTTACAAATTTCTTGCCTGTTGCTGCCTCGCTTTGGGCAATTTCATTTTCGTGATGAGGAAACAGATTGTCCACTCCGCCTGTGTGGATGTCTATTGTTTCTCCCAGATACTTCATCGCCATCACTGAACATTCAATATGCCAACCCGGATACCCTTTTTCACACCACGGCGATTTCCAATTCATTACATGTTTGGGGTCGTTTATCCAAAGGGCAAAATCAAACTGGTTTCTCTTATCTGGATTAAACTCGACTCTTCCCCCAGCTCCCAATTTCAATTTTTCAAGTGTGTTACCAGATAATTTTCCATAATCTTTGAATTTTGCAACATCAAAATATACAGAACCGTTCACGACGTAAGCATAGTCTTTCTTTATTAGTTTCTGTGTCAACTCTATCATTTCTTGGATGTGATCTGTGGCTTTAGGACGCACCATTGGTTCTTCGAAATTCATTGTTTTGGAATCTTCCAAGAATACTTTGATATAGAACTCAGCTATTGACCAAGGGTCTTTCCTTTCTCTTTTCGCTGCAACCTCCACTTTGTCTTCCCCTACGTCAACATCCTCAAACATGTGTCCAACATCAGTGAAATTCATAACCTGTTTGACTGTGAAGCCCTTGTATTCTAGATGCCTCCTTAAAATATCCACAAACGTATATGCACGTAGGTTTCCTATATGAGCATAATCGTAAACGGTCAAGCCGCAGTTGTACATCGTAACAATCCCCTTCTTCAGCGGTTTGAATATTTCCTTTCTTTTTGTAAGAGTATTATACAACTTTAGCATCTGACCACTTCACTTTCACGTTCTCTTCATTCCTGTTGAAACATTTTTCAGCCACATAAAGTATTGATGCACCTAAGTTATATTTTTCTTTCACGCTAGAATGATGACGATTTCGATTTTCGCTTTTGTCAGCTCACAATGGCAAAGAAAACTAATTGAGAGCTTATTAAGTGTTGTAAGTGACTAATCGTATCTTTTCAGTTTTATCATTCTTCTGAAGCTTTTCAGGTCTTCAGCGATAAGTTTTAGAAAGTGTAACTCTTCCATTGTTCTTTCAAATTTTAGGAATTCTTTGCGAAGCTTTTGTAGCGTGTTTCTGTTTTCGCTCAATTTTTAACCTTTCCCTTACAGCTTTAGATGGAGGGCTTTCATCGTTTTTTGGCTAGCCACACAGCCATTCCGTCATCGAGGAGAAAGGAGAAGGCTTCGAGAACGGAAAAACAATTTTTGGCTGTTTGTGGTCTAGCCTTCAACCTTTAGCCCTCCAATGCTCCGTCGTAAGACTTAAGATACACGTCTACTATAAAAACATTACTGAATAACACGAACATACAAACGTTAAACAAGCCTTAACCTATGGCTAAAATTCCTTCTAAAACTTTATCTTCTAGAATGTCTAATTGTTTTGCGAGCCACGTTTTTAAGAGAGAAGTTTGTTTTGGGGGTTCTCCGCTGTAGGTTATAATTTGGTTATTCTTCAAGGCATCTGCTTGAAAAGTTTTCTCTGCCTCTTTGTATAAGAAGGATAATGTTTGAGCCTGATGAGCTAGGGTTTGGAAGTCCGTCCATTGTTTACAACGCAAGATCACTGGCGGCCCACGCACTTCTCCAACTTGCGGTGTTCGGGCTTTCCCTTCTTGTTGTGCCACCTGTGCGGATATTGCCATGGGTTCGCGAGAAGTTGACAAATAAGTGATTAAGTTTGTTATCTCGTTCTGCAGAGTTCCGAGTCTTTCTTCCACTTTTTCTATTTTTCCACTTAACTCTCCAGTATCGCCTAGCCGCTCGGTTATTGTGCCCAACTCGTTTATCAGCCGGTCCAAGTCTTTTTCATGCTCCTTTAGAACGTTTATTATGAAATCTAGGGCTTCTAGAGCTTCGTCCTTCGATGGGGCTTTCTTTGTCATCGCTTTTCTCCCTTTCCTTCAATTTAATTTAGTATCTTTCTTTATAAATAAAGGTAGCGAATCCTCAAAATGTATCCATGTACAGACATAACCGTATTTATTGACAATTAAAACTAGAGCTGGTGATGTCTCCCGCGAATTCCCCTTTTTTTGTTTCTGTATTGGTTGATTAGATGTTTGAAGGAGGTTGGGAAGGTGGTTGTCGGTGGTTGAGGATTTGCGAGATGTGATGTGTAGGCTGGCAGTTGTTCTTGATGAGTTGTGCGTTGTGCTGGAGTTTCACGGGGAATCAGGTTGATTACCTTGTTACTTTCGGTAGTGCTGACAAAAAACTTGTAGTCTGCCGTTACTGCCTTGAAGACTTGATCCTGCTTGGTTTCAACGTTAATCAGATAATTCGCCTTAGAAAACCGCACAAAAGAGGTGTACGGTGAAAAATGATGTTGTTGCGTAATTTTTGGGAAGCATTAAAAAGGGTTTTTAAGCGGCAGCGGGGTGGCCCAGCCAGGGTAGGGCGCAGTCCCTATGAGGCTGAAGTCGCGGGTTCACATCCCACCCTCGCTTCCAACACGGAAAATCGCATACCCATGCGAAGATGTGTTCCTAAGCATGGGCGTCAAGCTACACGTCAAAACATTAGCCGTTTTATGAAGCATGGCAAGCAAGCACCGTGGTATCGCAAGAGTGTGAAGGCTAGGAAAAGGCTGGAGGATGATTAGTTTTGGAAGTGTTTGGTTGTGATCTTAACGTTTTTTAGCAGTTTGGGTAGATTAGTTATGCTTAAGTTTTGTAGTGATGTTGAGTTGCATTTTTGTATGTATTATGGTGTTTTTGGGTGTGAATGGGAGTTTTTAACATGCGGTTAAGAACTTTGACTAGAAAAACGAAAATGCATCTTATTCCAAGCGAAGAAGATATTTGCGAGCTTCTTTTTACGCATAATAAAACTCAGCGTGCTTGCAGGCTCTTCTTGGATTGGTTGAAACAGCATGGTGAATGCACTCGCAGCGAGTTAAGCCGGTTTGCATGGGATTTGGAAGCCGGAAAAATTGCTGAAGGCTTCAAGTACACGCGGACCAACTTTTACCGTCAGATTCGCAGGGTGCTTCTTACTTTAGGGCTGATGGCTATAGAGCAAAGGTTTGACGTGGAATCGAATGACGTGAAAGAAAAGTATGTTCCAGTAAGGCAACCCATTCCGAAACGACCGCCTAATGGCTTGAACCTTGTGAGACTTATGTGGATAATCTGCAAGCGTTGGAACGACGAATTCTTAGAGAAAAAATATGATTCTCAAAGAAACAGAGAGACTGTAAACCCGAAAGGCGTGCACACACACACAAACTCGAGCATAAGATTACGTTAACAGTATTTTTATAAGTAATGTCAAACAGAGTTACTGAAAAGGTGATATTGTGTCTATAAGCGAGAAAGCTAAAGAGTTTGACCTCAGTGGCGAACATAGAAGAGAAATAAACACTGCTCTCGAGTTACTGAAACAGTTCAGAAGGAAATATCCTTTTAAAGATGACCATACGTCCATTGATAGGTTAACGCCAGACGATCTCTTCAAAAAAGGTGAGGATTATTTTTTTAGGTGGATAGAGTTTAAGTTACGACCATTAGGACACGTTGCGTTAGGGAGCGCAACAGTATATCGAAATGCATGCGAACAGCTGGAGGATTTTAAGGATCTATTGCGCATAGCAGTTGATGAAGAAAAATCCTTAGCTGAGAAAGTAGACGCTCCTTGGGAAAGAATCAGTGGAATGGGCGGAGATAAACACATAGCCAAGAAAATCATCGCGTCCTACGATGATAACGTTCTACCAATCTTTAAGACATCTGATTTAGAGCACTTCTTTAGCCTCCTTGTAGGTAGGCAAAGGCTGCCTTCTAATTATGACAGTATGTCATTGGGAGAGAAATTCCAATTTTTAAATCAAACTCTTCTCAACATCAAAGAAAACTGTGCAGAAACAAAAGATTGGAATAATCCATATTTCATGTGGTTCTTATATGAAATGTTTCCACTACCGCCTAAAGAAAGAATACGGTGGGGAAAACCTGTGGCGCCTCAGCCTTTGAACAAGTTGGGATTGTTATTTGAGCCTCAGACACATGAAGAGATGATGTTTCTCTTCTCGAAGATGCACGAAAAGATAGGTTTCCCTTATATATTAAAGATACAAACTGCCTATCCAGATGTGGAAGCTCTGGACGAAGATAGAACAGTAAAAAAGATAGAAATTGAAACCTTTGCCAGTCAGTTCGATCACGATCCAAAAGGCTGCGATTTCATAGTTTGCTGGGAGAACGATCTGGAGACTGTGCCAGAAGACTGGCCAGAGATAATACAGCTCGAAGACTATCTTTAGTCTCATCGAGGCATTTTTATGTTTCCACTTGATGAGAAAAGCTTATCTCGCTAACATCTAAAATTTAGAGGTTAAGGGGGTAATTTGTTGGGCGTCAAGTATTTCTGTGACATCTGTGGTGTAGAGCTAAAAACACCAATAGAGAGAATTGAACTGACAATTCATACTTCCCATCCGAGAGACCTTAATTTTTACCTCTGCATAAAGTGCATTGACAAATCAGTAATTGACTTAGTGGCTGAACTACTTACAAAACCGAAAAGCCGTTTAGGGCAAAGAGAAAGCCCTATGTATCTCACCATTGAGGGTAGCAGTATTTTCAAGAGGGAATAAATGAAAAAACAGGTAATGGTCATATCCGCATTTCTTTTGGGCGTCTTAGCATGTGCAATTTACTGTGTGGGATTAGGAGCGATACAAAACAATCCTACAACATTGTTTTTGGGTGTGTTTCTTATATTTGTTACAATAATCGCTGTTATATGGACCAGGGGTGCCATAAAAAAGCGACATCTAATGCTTAGGCATTCTATTCGCAAACCAAAAGGTAACTCTCATAAAAACTGAAGCGATATTTGATGTTAGAAAAAGAATTCTTCCGTCGAGATTTTCAAAAACAGTCTATGAAGCTACAGTCTCACACCTCATTTCTGACAGCCTTAAGATAAATATGAGTTAGGGCTGATAGCAATAGAGCAAAGGTTTGACATGGAATCGAATGACGTGAAAGAAAAGTATGTTCTTGTGCGGCAGCCCATTCCGAAACGACCGCCAGACGGCTTGAACCTGCCAAGGCTCATGTGGATAATCTGCAAACGCTGGAATGACGAATTTTTAGAGGAAGCGCATAGTTCTTAAAGAAACAGAGAGGCTATTACATTGCGGGAAGCGTGCACGCACACACGAAAATGAAACAGAACTTTCTTCTATGTTTAGTTCTGGGAAACTGTAAAATACTGCTTTTGAGTTAATATTAGATTTACTGTAACGATAGGAGAAAGGAAAATTGAAGAAGCTATTCTCTGTAATGTTGTTGATGCTGCTGACAAGCACGTTAACATTAGCGTTTAACGTTCAACTGGCAAGCACCACAAATAGTGATTGGTGTGAAATAGGAGTTCCCTACAGAGCTGTTGATGGTTTAACAGTAACATTGGATAGTTTCACTATAGTCGAGAAAACAGGAAGCTATCAATATATGATTACTTACACCCTGAAAAATGAAAATCCAGATGAAGCGATAGATGAAGGTTCATTCAAAATGTATTACAAACATGAATCTGGTGGACTGCCTCAATATGGTTTCTTTGGAAAGTTGTTCCCAGGAGATACAAAAACCAGAAGTTACACCTTTGAGGAATTAAAGAGCAAACTATTTGATGTGCTGGAATATCACCATGATAATTTCTTCAGCAAAGAACCTCTGGAAGATTCATTAAAATGGAAGGTTGTGTATCCAGATAATACGCCTCCCATTACTGAACATGATTATGATGGCGCATGGCGAAAATCGGATTTCACTATAACGTTGACGGCTACTGACAATATAAATAGAATTGAAGAGACTTACTACAGAATCAATGATGGGCCTGTTAAAAAAGTAAGCGTCGATGGGCAACCATGCATCACAACAGAAGGTGCCAACAACACGCTGGAATACTGGAGTGCTGATACCGTTGGTAACGAAGAGTTTCCCCACAAGATCTTAACTGGAATCAAGCTTGACAAGACAGCCCCTATGATTGAGATTCCGTTTCGCATGCCAGAGAACGATGTGGAGCCTGATCAAGAAGTGAAGGTCTTAGTGAATGTTACTGATTTTGTAAGCGGAGTGAAAATCGTCGCGTTATACTACACAAATGACACAATATGGCGCAGCGTCCCAATGGCTTTTAACACTACAAGTGCACTATGGGAAGCGATAATACCTGGTCATGTGGAAGGTACACAAGTAAAATATAGGATAGAAGCCTACGACAACGCTGAAAACGTGGCTGTTGAAGACGATGCTGGACAATGCTACACTTATACAGTCATACCAGAGTTTCCTTCCGTTACTATGCTTCTACTTTTGTTAATTTTTTCATCTTTTGTCATCGCTTTAATGAAGAGAAGGCCAAAGAAGATATGAGAACGCAATCTTCAAAAGGAGTATTAGCCACGACGAAAACTGTAATATACCATGAAAATAACAACACTTTTTCCTTCATATCTCAATCTGGCGAGACTATTTGCCGCCTTGAATTAAACAAGGAGGGGATACAATATCTCGGTGGAATAGAAAAACTGAGAGAGTTCAAAAATGATATAAAGTTGGGCAAAAGGAAAGTGCTTCTCACTAAAGAAACATTGGATAAATTAAATGTGTTAATAGTGATGAGTCGTATTCTAAAATGAACAATCTTTTGTTCATCCGAGAAAGCTCTTTTTCTGTTAATAGGTTTACGCTTTTCTGGCCTGTTTCTCTATAGAGACATAGAGACTATTAGTAGGCGAGAGAGCACACGCACACACAAACTGCTGATGGCGATAGAGGATTTCTCCAGTAACTTATTTATTTGTTGATTAGGGCTTTTACATTATAGGAGAACGGAAATGTTAAAGAAAACACTTATTGGAGTTTTAATCGTTGCTTTACTTTCAACTATTCTAATTGCTGGAATCAACTTCAACATGACAAAAGCTATGGACTATAGTAGCTCAGGCACTCCTGTTGGAGGGATAATCTGGGAAAACACCACATGGACCTTAGAAAACAGTCCATACATCATTACCGATGTTGTGCAGATACCAGAAAATGTGACGCTGGAAATTGAGCCAGGAGTTATCGTTAATTCTTCAACTTCTAAGCCCATGTTCTTGGTGCATGGAAAAATCTATGCTTATGGAACCATTAATAACAAGATTGTCTTTGATGGTGGTGGTCGTTTTTTTGACGTGGATGGATCGGGTCCTGAGGCTTTTGTAGGTTTAGAGTATTGTATAATTAAAAACGGCGGGTGTCTTTGGTGGGGTGGGTATGGTTCCCTTAGTTTGAAACATTCTGAGGTAATTGATGTTGGAGGCTGCTCGTATGTATGGTATCCCAAAAGAGACGTTCATATTGAATATAATATTTTCATAAACTCGGCTGGTTTTTCTGTTGGACATAGTGAAGCAAGTGTCTATATAAGATACAACCTTTTTAAGGGAAACTTTCTCATAGAAAACTGGGCAAGTTATGCCGGGGGAACGGTTGTCAAATATAATTCATTTATCGACATGTACAGAACAGTTTTACGGTTAAAACCAGGTTGTAGCTCTGCTGCTATGTCAGCTACTGAAAACTACTGGGGGACTCTGAATACAAGCGTAATTGATTCAATGATTTATGACAAGAATGATGATATAAGATGTGCAGGCTTTATTGAGTATTTGCCGATTCTAACCGAGCCTCATCCAGACACACCCAAGATTTCGAGTACGATTTATGTGGACGATGACAATACTGCGGGTCCTTGGGATGGAACCGTTGAACACCCATATCAAAATATAACCCAAGCATTGAAACATGCGTTGGAGAATGAAAACATATTCGTGTACAACGGAACATACTACGAAAACGTAGTTGTGAATAAAACCCTTCGCTTGATTGGAGAGAACAGAGAGAACGCAATAATCGATGCTCGGGGAATAGGAGACGCACTTCGAATAGAACGAGCCGATAACGTTACTGTTAGCAACTTTACCATACGGCATGGTGACAATGGTATCTATTTATCAAGATCTCACGGTAGCACCATACGAAACAACAACGTAACCACAAATCACTATAGAGGAATTTTGGGAATGTATTCAACTGGCAACAATTTCGAGGAGAACATCGTAAATAATCATTGGCAGGCAGGCATCGACTTAGCCGAGGGTTCCATTGATAATATCATACAGGATAACATAATGACAGACAACGGAGTGGGTATCTACTTGCGTTACAATGGAAATAACACGGTTCAAGGCAACAAAGTACAGAGCAATAGCCGTGGCATCAATGTAGGCTTTTCCAATAACAATACGATAATTGGTAATATAATAACGAGCAGTGGCGATTATGGCATCCTCTTCGAGTATTGCTCTGGAAATGATGTATGTGGCAACCTTATAGCGAATAATCCTGCTGGCATCAAGCTTGTTGGGGGCAATGACAACAAAATTTACCACAACAACTTTATCGACAATACAGATCAAGTGCGTATCTCCATATCATTCAATATTTGGGATGACGGTTATCCTTCTGGCGGCAACTTTTGGAGTAATTATATTGGCGGAGACTTGTATGGTGGTCCGGATCAAGATTTGTTTGGAGACGATGGAATTGGCGATGCCCCATATGAGATTGACGCATACAATCAAGACCGTTATCCACTTATGGGCACGTTCACCAAGTTTGATGCTGGTATTTGGAATGGCATTGCATATAGTATTGATGTTATCAGCAATTCTACAGTTTCAAATTTTGAGCTTAATATGACACAAGAAATCATGAATTTTGATGCGGCGGGTCCAGATTTCACGACAGGTTTTTGCAGAGTAACTGTTCCAACCATTATTGTG
>Ga0210051_1006914_pt1 | contig 10638 bp, 12 predicted proteins | sample CryGey092014_all_FD_185464 | JGI IMG/M metagenome (GOLD analysis project Ga0210051, IMG submission 185464) | Groundwater microbial communities from aquifer - Crystal Geyser CG23_combo_of_CG06-09_8/20/14_all (SPAdes) (version 2) | ecosystem: Environmental > Aquatic > Deep subsurface > Groundwater...
TCTTATTAATTTTTTAAAATCATAAACTATTTATAGTTCTTAAGTGGCCTTTATACTAAAAAGAGGTGTAGCATGAGCTTTAAGGATATTGACGAGATTATAAAGGAAAGAAAAGATAATCTTCTTCTGCCAATGCTCCAGGCCATCCAAGCAAGATTTGAATATATTTCTGAGGCCAATGCACACTATTTAAGCAGAAAAACAGGAATCCCATTCTCAAAAATATATGGTGTTATAACATTTTATGAAATGCTTTATACAGAGCCAAAAGGCAAATATATCATAAGAATCTGCAACAGCCCATCATGCTATCTTAATGGCTCATTAAACTTAATTAAATTCCTTGAATCATCACTTAAAATAAAATCAGGGGAAACAACAAAAAACAGGAAATTCTCTCTTGAGGTTGTTTCATGCATCGGCTGCTGTGATAAAGCGCCAGCTATGATAATAAACAATAAGGTTTATGGCAATCTCACTGAGAAAAAGATAAGGACAATAATCTTAGGTTTAAAATAAAAAACTTGAATAAAATTAAAAACCTAAATAAAACTAAAGAGGAATAAATCAAAAATAATAAATCAAAATGAAAATATTACAAAACTCGAATTTCATGGCATTAAGCAAAACAGCTGGAATGAAGCCAGAAGAGATAATTGAGCTAATAAAAAAGTCAGGGCTTACTGGCCGCGGCGGGGCCTGTTTTCCAACAGGGCTTAAGCTTGAATTCACAAGAAACTCTCAGGGTGAGAAATATGTTATAGCAAATGCTGATGAGGGCGAGCCAGGAACTTTTAAGGACAAATTGATTCTTGAAAAAAACCCGAATAATGTAATAGAAGGTATGATAATAGCTGGCTATGCAATCGGTGCAAACAAAGGCTACCTATACCTAAGAGGAGAATATTCTTATCTGAAAAACAAGCTGCAAAAAGTCATCAATAATGCAAAGAAAATAGCAGATAAGTTAAAAATATATTTTGATATTGAGATAATTTCAGGGGCAGGAGCTTATATTTGCGGTGATGAGACAGCTATAATTGAGTCTGTTGAAGGCAATAGGGGAAACCCAAGATTAAAGCCGCCATTTCCAGCTAATCATGGGCTTTTTAACAAGCCTACTTTAATCAATAATGTTGAAACCCTTGCTAACCTGCCTTTAATTATTCTGGACAAAAATTGGAACAATAATTTAAGGCTTTTTTCTTTATCTGGAAATGTCACAAAGCCAGATGTTTATGAGCTTGAATTAGGAGCATCACTAAAAAAATTAATTAGCTTTGGAAAGCCAAAAAACAAAATCAAGGCAATTTATTTTGGATGCTCTGGAGGATGTTTGCCTTATGAGGACATAACATTAAATAATGAAGCAGTAAAAGAAAAAGGGGCAATGCTTGGCTCATGCGCAATCATAGCTGTTGATGAAAAACATGATATTGTTGATGTTGCAACAAATATTGCAAAATTCTTTGAATATGAAAGCTGCGGAAAATGCACGCCCTGCAGGGAAGGGACAATGAGGGTTTTAGAACTATTGGAAAAAATTTCACTAAAAAAAGCAGCAAATGAAGATTTGGAGTTGCTGGAAGAGCTTTGCAGGGTTATAAGTGCAACATCTTTGTGTGGATTGGGCCAATCATCAACAAACCATCTAATAACAGCATTAAAATATTTTAGAAATGAATTTACAGACAAGCTAAAATGAAAATCACAATAAACAGCAAAGAGATTGAATGCCAAGATGATAAAACAATACTTGAAGTAGCAAAAGAAAACAATATTGAGATTCCAACCTTATGCTACCAGGAGGGTTTTGAAGCAAGAGCTGTATGCAGGATATGCATGGTTGAGGTGGATAACAGGCTATTGCCTTCATGCTCAACAAAAGCAAAAGATGGCATGGTAATAAACACAGAATCAAAAAAAGTTCTGGAAGCAAGAAAAATTAATACAGAGCTTCTTATGTCAAAGCATATACAATCATGCTTTGTTGAGAGCAAAGAGCATGAGCTATGCAAAATAGCAAAAAACGTCGGGATAAGGCAGGCAAAGTTTGACAGCAATAAGAAGACATATATTGTTGATAAGGGAATAGCAATTGTTACAGACAATAACCAGTGTATTCTTTGCGGCAGGTGTGTTCAGGCATGCCAGATGCAGAATGTCAATGCAATAGACTTTGCATATCGCTCTTATCACACAAAAGTAACTCCTGCCTATGAAAACAAGCTGGATGATTCTGTCTGTGTTAACTGCGGCCAGTGCCTACTGGCATGCCCTGTTAATGCTATTTATGAAAAAGATGACACTAAAGAGGTTTTAAAGGCATTGAAGGGCAAAAAGCATGTCATTGTGCAGGCAGCCCCTTCTGTAAGGGCTTCCTTGGGAGAGGAGTTTGACCTTCCTGCCGGAACCCCTGTTACTGGGAAAATGGTTTCAAGCCTGAGAAAGCTTGGATTTAAGAAAGTTTTTGACACGCAGTTTGGAGCTGATTTAACCATAACAGAAGAAGCAGCTGAATTAATTGAAAGATTAAAAGAAAATAAAAATCTGCCAATGATTACATCATGCTGCCCGGGATGGATAAAATATATTGAGCATTTCTACCCAGAGCTTTTGAATCATGTTTCAACATGCAAGAGCCCGCATGATATGTTTGGAGCAATTGCAAAAAGCTATTATAAAGACAAATACAAAATAAACAAAAAAGATCTTATTGTTGTCAGCGTAATGCCCTGCACTGCGAAAAAGTTTGAAATACAAAGAAAAGAGATGAAAAAAGAGGTTGATTATGTTCTCACAACAAGAGAGCTTGCAAGATTAATTCAACTTAAAAAAATAAAATTCAATAGTTTAGCTGATGAGGATTTTGATGCAGCATTAGGATTGTCATCAGGTGCTGGAACAATCTTTGGGGCAAGTGGTGGCGTAATGGAAGCTGCTTTAAGAACAGCTTATGAAACAGCAACTGGAAAAAAGCTTGACATGCTTGAATTCAACCAGATAAGGGGAATGTCTGATTTTAAGGAAGGAAGCATAGTAATCAATGGTAAACTAATTAATTTTGCTGTTGTAAATGGATTAGGAAATGCAAAAGAAATTTTAGAGCAGATAAAAAACAAGGAATGCAAATATGAGTTTATTGAAGTCATGGCCTGCCCTGGAGGATGCATTGCAGGGGGAGGCCAGCCAAAGCCAACTAATAAAGAGATTGTTGAGAAAAGAATGCAGGCCCTGTACACTAATGATAAAAACAGTACAATAAGAAGGTCTCATGAAAACCCTGCAATAATCAATCTTTACAAGGAATTCTTGGGGAGGCCTTTGAGTGAGAAAGCTGAGAGACTATTACATACTTCTTACATTAAAAGAGGAACTTAATAAACATTCTTTCAGACTATTACCATTAAATAATAGATACTTTTTTAAAATAATTTAAAATTATACACCGCATGTTGAAAAAAGAAAAGATTCTTGTAATAGGTGGAACTGGTTTTCTTGGAAGCAGAATTGTTGATCATCTTAAAAAAGAGAACTATAAAGTTAGAATATTATCAAGAAATGCAGACCAAATAAAAGAAAAATTGAATTATAAATGTGACATCACAGAAAAAGGGGATACCCTAGAGAAAGCTGTTGAGGAATCTGATGTTGTTATTCATTGTGCTGGTAAGGTAAGCTATAACCCTAAAGAAAGGGATGTTTTACAAAAGTTGCATGTTGATGGAACAAGAAATATTGTTAAGGTATGTTCTGAAAAAGGAAAAAAACTTATTTACACAAGTTCTGCAGCTGTTTTAGGCATTTCAACTAATTTTTCTGGAAACATTGAGGAGCAGTTGCTCCAAATTGAGGATATTAAGCACAACAAGTTTGCTTATTTTACAACAAAGTATCTTGCAGAGGAAATAGTTAAGAACTCAGAGTTAGAAGTAATAATATTAAGGCCTGGTTCACTCATAGGTCCAGGAGAAACGTCAACTTCAAAGATATTTGATTTAGTTAATAAAAGAATAAAACCAATTTTTTTAGGGGGGGCAAGTTTTGTATATGTTGAGGATGTTGCACAGGCATATGTTAATGCACTAAAGAAACTGACAACCACCAAAAGGGAAAATAAAATTGATATATACAACCTTGGAGGGCATAACCTTTCATTTAACAAATTAACAGACGCAATGCAGGATGCAGTTGGAAAAAAATCTAAATTACACTTAAGCCAGCCTATTCTGTTTCTTATCGCTTCTTTTTCTTTTTTTCTTAAACAACCAAAATTTACATGGGAAAACTTTTGCATAACAGATCACATCTTTTATGTTAACTCAAGCAATGCTAAAGAAAAGTTGGATTATAATTTAACCCCCTTAGAAGAAGCATTGGTAAAAACCGCAGAGCAGAGATATAGTACTGTTTACAAAGGAAAAAACTAATCAAAAAGGTTATATACTCTTTTATGTTCTTTTAACTCATGAGGAAATATAAGGAAAAATCTGCAGGCCAAAGGGAAATTGCTCTTGAGAGGATTAAAACCCTTTTTAAAGAGGCAAGAAGTGTTTTTAAGGAAGATAAACTTCTTGCAAACAGGTATATTGAGATTGCAAGAAAAATAGCCATGAAATACAAAGTCAGGATTCCTTCTGACCTTCAAAAGCAGTTCTGCAAGCACTGCTACAGATTCTTAATGCCAAATGTCAACTGCAGGATAAGGCTTCACGACAAAAAAGTTGTTTATTACTGCCTTGAATGCAAGCATTTCATGAGATTTCCCTATACAAAAGAGAAAAAAACAAAGAAATAAGTCCTATTTCTATCTATTTTACTACCTATATGTAACAACAAAATAGAAAGATTTATATAGTAGTTATACTTACTGCAAAATAGTAAATATTGGGTGATTAAATGAAAGAGAATCTAGCAGAAATCGTGGACAAAATCAAGGTAAAAGTAAAGTCTGACCCTAACTTAGAATGCATAAAAGAACAATGTAAATATGGGGGTAAAGATGACAACCATAAAACATGATAATAAGGAAATATCCTTTGGTATGTGGGATACATTTAACCTAAATGAAATAGTAGAGGAATTCAATAAAAAGCATAATCTTAATCTAAGATTAGTAAACTAGGGTAATAAAGCAAATGGTTAAAACATATAAAAATATCAAGGAAATTGCATATAGAACTGTATTAGGGGGCTTACTTTTGTTAAATGTAGCTACAACCTCCCTTGCACAGGAAGGAACAATTGAAGAAAAAGTCAACGGAGAAATATCTAACCAGCAAGGCGTTAGTGACCAAATAAAAGAAACAGAAAAATCAGCAGGACAGCCAGAATATTTTGAAAAACTTAGCAATCAAATAAATTCAAATGTTAATAAAGACCTGGAAAACATGCTTGAAATAGGCGGAATTCCGGCTTACAAAGAAATAACAAAAGGGCATGAAATATGCTATCTTGAAGGCTTTGAGTGGGCATTTTTGAAACTTAAGCTTGGAAAAAACATTCCACTAACCCCATTAGCAAGCATAAACTATGGAATAGAACAGGGTTATGAGGAAGTAAGATCCATAATAAACTTTGATTCTGAATTTATGAAAAAGTATATGATTTTTTTTAGAAAAACCATAGAAAAAACAAAAGAAGGAGACACATATGTTTATGTCCCAACAAATATAGAAAATATAAATTCATATATAAAATCTAAGGAGGAATAAAAATGGGAAATGAAAATATAAATGATGTTTTAGCAGGAGTACCAGAACACCTATTAGAAACAGGAGTACCAACAAAAAAACATACACCCCTCAATAAATTATGTGCCCGTGATGAATTTGGTGGTGTTAAGTATTACAATCCAAACACAAGGGAAATGGGTTACATGGGACCTGCTGCAGTACAGGAAATAAAAAAGGCAAAAATACAACCAACTACTGAAACAACTACCTATCTTGTTGGACCTGGTGGTTTTGTCAAGCCTATTAATGTTTTAAATAATCCTGATGAAATAGGGGCTATGCAAGATATTGCAGAAGAATACAGGAATATCATAAGTCCATAAACCAGAATTTATTTTTATTTTTAAGTTATTAATTTTAAGATTTGTTTAAAGCAAAAAATATAAACTTGCAGAATAACAAAATTCAATAACTAAACACATTAAAAATGGCAAATGCAATAAAAGAAGATAAACTTGAAGAAGTGATTTCTGTGCTCTATTACACCAAAAAAGATACCTTTTTTTAAATTATCTAAACTAAAATGGAACATGACCTAAATGATGCTGGAAAGAAGAAATCAGATATAAAAAAGTTGGAAGAAATGGCAAAAGAAAAATGGCTTCCAGATAATTTTCTAAACACTAAACTAGAACAGGATTATACACTTGGCAATTTCCTTGCAGAAACTATTGGGATTATAAACAATCCAAACTTTTCTTTAGAAATAGAAGAATATGAAATTGTAAACAACATAAGGATAGCAAATAGCAAAAAGGAAGATAACCCGCCATATGCTTCAATGAGGTATAGGATGGCTGGTAAAAAATCTCTTGCTATATCTGGAAGATTTAAAGATGAAACACGTTCTAATGTGATTAAAGGCTGTTTTTCATCTGCTAATAAATGTGATGAAATGATAATCAAAAGATTGGCAGAAAAAGGGAAATATGAAATCTCAAAGAAATATGGGGCATCTTCAATAGGTTATAAAATACTTTCAGACAAAACAAAAATTATTCAAGAAATACTTTTTGACTACTTCAAAAAAGAACAAAAAACAGATAACCTGATAAAAAATGTTGATAAGAATGAGATTATTTTTCCTTTCTTAATGAATCATCCATCAGATTGGATTGATATTCTAGATAAATATGCAAAAAAATATGAGGATGTTAATTCCAATGAAATGCAGCAGAGAATATTGACAGAATATGTTTTATGTGAAATGAACTATCTAAAAAAATATAAAAATCAAGAATTACATCTTGATTCTAAAGAAGTGCAGAAAACAATAAAGACAATCAATACAAATTCAAACTTTTTAGAATTAAACCCTAATAAGATAGAGCTTGCAATCAAACATATTTTTCCAGAATATCAAAATAAAAATTAAGAATTATTTAAAACAAAATGGAATATGATTGGGCTAATCCTGAAAAAAAGAAATCAGATATAAAAATTCTTAAGAAAATAGTTAAAGATAAGGGTTTTTCAGATGAAGTTATAAACCCTATTAGCGAATTTCTTGCAGAGAAAATTGAAATGATGGACAGATATTACCCTCCTTATTCAGTACTAAAAAAGGGAATTAAAAGAGTAATAAATCATGCAGGCTATTTCACAGAAAAAAACCCAGAAACTGCGTTAAGCTTGTATAAAAACGCTGGTGGGAACGCTCTTGTCCTAGCTGGAAGACTTAATGATGAAAAACTTGCTAAACAAGCTAAAGAATATTTTTCATCTATTGTTGAACGTTATAAAAAGCTAATTGGAAATTTGAATAAAGAAGATGAAGATAAAAAGTGGAAATATAAATTCCTTTCAAAAGACTATGAATTCCTTTCAGATAATGCCTTTAGACTTAAAGAAATACTAAATGTTTATTTTAAAAAAAGAGAAAGCATAGAAAACTTAATAGATAGTGCTTATAAACCTTTTTTTAGTCTTTCAAAGTCTGAGGATTTTGTTTTGGATAAAATAAATATCCTAAGTGAGCAATTAAGCAAAAATGAGAAGATTAACTACAAGGAATTAAAGGATTTGATTATAGGAATACAGGAAGACTCTAAATGTATAGAATTGGATTCTGGCAAAATAAATCAAGCAATTAAAAAAATCCTAGTAACCAAGCTGACAGGACAGCTGAACAGATTAGAAAACCTTTTATAATTGATTTCTTTTGCTTTCTTTATGGATTATGACTTAGAATTAGAAAAGGTTGTTGAAAAGATTAAAAAGGAAAAGGCCAAGCTTGTTTGTATACAGCTGCCTGATGGTCTCAAGCCAGAAGCAAAGTTTATACAGAATGAGATAGAATCAAAAACAAATGCAAAAGTAATAATCTGGGCAGGCTCCTGCTTTGGAGCATGCGATATCCCTTCAGAAGTTGAAAAGCTTGGCGTCGATTTGTTGATTCAGTTCGGCCACAGCCATTGGCAATAACAATATATTTTTATACTAGCTGCTTTTATAAAAAAATATGCAGCTGTTAAACTACTCCTTAATCTCAATTATATCTTTCTCAGGACTTTTGATTGGCATGATTCTTGCGTTTACAGCCAAAGAGGAGTTAGAGCCAGGAAAAAAATATTTCCTTTTATTGCAGAAACTTACACTGCTGCTTATTCTTATTTTTTTACTGAATTTTCTTGATATAAGCATTTATTTTAGAATAATAATATATATATTATTTATTTTTTTAATGACAATAAACATCAAAAGCCAGGCAATCTATCCAGCTCTTGCAGTTATATTTTTTCTGAGCTCAAAAAATCTTGAGTTATTCATAATGAATTCAATCCTAATCTTTTTTTACGGCTTTCCAACAGGTTCATTATTTGCAAAAAAACTGATTAAAAAGAGAAAATTATTTATTTTTAAGAAAATAATCTTAAACTATTTCTGGTTTATTTTGATTGCTTTTATCTTGAAGCTAATCTTTAACATAAATTTCTAAAAAAGGCTTTCAAGCCATAGTTCAAGACTGTAAAGCAAGGATAAAACCTTTTGAGGAAAGCTAAGTTTGGAAACAATTACTGAAAAATCTTTTGTTGTTTCATACTCCTTATCTTTATCATCCTTATAGATTATTATTATTTTAAAATCATTAGTTCCTTCATGCAGGGTTTTGGAGTTGAGGCTTATATTGAATATCTTATTGTTATCAAGCTCTCCCAAATTCCATTTTTCAGAAAAACTGTTCTGAAGCAAGCTTATTTCAATATTCTTTGGAATTGAGATGGATGATTTATTCAGCGTAAAACTTACTGAATAATCCTTGTTAAATAAAACCTCATCTGGATAACTCAAGTCAGCTATTGTTATGTTCGGATAATCAAGTATGTTATAATCAAGATAAAATGTTTTTGACACCTGATCATTCATTGCTTTTATAACAGCTTGTTTTTTTCCTAGACTTTTGGGCTTTGCTGAAAGGTTGATACTTTTTTCCTGTGATATGCCTAAGTTAAGGATTTTGCAGTCATTCTCAAGGCAGATTTTTATATTATTGAGAAAGATGTTTCCGGTATTCTTAATAAAGCAATTGGCTAATATAGTTTCATTAATATAATATTCTTCCTTATCCAGACTGCATCTTAAATCAATTTCCCTTGAGTAAGTTTTTAGATTTTCCTCTGCTTCAGCTTCAAGAATTTCATCAACCTCCTGTTTTGTTAGAATCATATCGCCAAATTTTGATTCAATGCTTGATGTTGAGGAAATATCACTTAATTCATAAACAGTTACAGGCAGGGTATAGATGTAATTTCTTTTTAGGTCTTCTGTTATCCTCACTATCCAGTAAACTTTCTTTATTTCATTTGGCTTAAGCAGAATATTCTTTTTATTATCAGTAACATCAAGTTCAATAGGTGCTGAAAGGCGCAAAGTTACAGGCACATAGTAATTGTTTAAATTATCAATAGTTGCCTCTACAATGTTATAAGAGCCAAAGCCTATGCTGTTTTTGAGGACACCAGTATTAATGCTAATAAAGGGGTTTTTCATCCCTTCTGTTTTTTTTAATGCTGCGCTTATGTCAAGCTTTTCTGCAATAACATCAAAGCCATGCCCTCTCCATTCATAGCTTGTGGATGCGTTTCCTGAATCTGCTGATGTTTTTAGTTTTATATGGGATGGATTAACAAACCCAAATTCACCATAAGTTGGGTCAAATGGAACCCACCCATAATCTGGGAAATAAACCTCTGCCCATGCATGGTTTCCAAAGCCCTCTAACTCAGGAAGATTGGAATAGGCAACACCTGAAACATATCTTGCAGGAATGCCTAATGAGCGGCATAATGCAATAAACAGGGATGAAAACTCATCGCATGTTCCAATCCTGTTTTCCAAAACCCATGATGATTTTTCAGTTGAGGTTCCATACTTAATGTCATACTCAATATTTTGACTTACCCATTCTGCAATTTTGTGGGTTATTACATACAAATCATCCTCTCCCTCGGCAAGTCCTGATGCAATTCTTATCATATCTTCATTTAAGTCAATATTTTCTGTTGGCTTTGTGTATTTTATATATTCCTCATCCAGATTTTTTAATGGGAATCCTACTTTTTTTGTTATTTCTTTAAACTTATCTTCTGTTTCAACCTCTGATTTTAACAAAAAATAAAGCTCTTTTTCATCTGGCTGTTCCCATTTAAACTCAATTATACTATCTTTTTTAAATGAATCAGGGTTAGTTTCGAGCTTAGTTAATCTCTGCTGAAAATCATCCTCTGGAAAAAAAGAAAGCTTTGTTATAACATAGTCAACAGAATAATCCTTGTTCTCTGGAACAATATTCATGCTTGATGAGATATTGAGCCCAATAAGGAGTTTCTCGCTGTTATAAAGCCATGAATCATCTGCCAAACAAACAGGAGTTAGAATTAATAAAGCTAATAACCCTAGAATA
>Ga0210051_1006915_pt1 | contig 10634 bp, 9 predicted proteins | sample CryGey092014_all_FD_185464 | JGI IMG/M metagenome (GOLD analysis project Ga0210051, IMG submission 185464) | Groundwater microbial communities from aquifer - Crystal Geyser CG23_combo_of_CG06-09_8/20/14_all (SPAdes) (version 2) | ecosystem: Environmental > Aquatic > Deep subsurface > Groundwater ...
AATGCGGCAGAGATGACCGTATCCCTCCCTGTTTTTAACCAGACAAACGGCGCGGCAGGCGGTTTTAATGTCCGTCACCTCCGCGCCGATAATGGGCCGGATGCCTTCCCGTTCACAGGCCGAAAGAAACGGCCAGAGGCCGTAAAGGTTATTCGTGTCCGTCAGCGCAAGGCGGGTATATCCGAGAAGTTTTGCATGACGGCAAAGCTTTTTGACAGGGGTCGTTCCCCACATCAAAGAATAAGCGGAACGAACCGTCAGAGGAATCATGGGGGGCTCATGATGATAGCGGTCCGTATTGATCTTGATACCGGCCAAAATGAAAAAAAGACTGGGCACATTATCGTTGCTTCAGATTTTAACTTTATTTACATGAACCAATAGTCTTCAGCGGTCTATTTCAAGGACTATTATGGCTGAGCCATCAGACTGCTGGCGGTTATGGAACTATTACTCTTGAGTGAATCCGAAAACAAGGCCAAGAGGCGTTTTTTTTCTTTTTGTCTTTTATCGGGGATTGGACAAAGCTGATATCGAAGATGAAAAAGAAAGAGGAATGGATTGTCTAATCCTCCACCGATGCGGATATCATGATTGTTTATAGGAGATGCGATGTGCTGGTGGGCTTTTGGATGAAGAATCAGGCCATCAATGACAGCCTTAACATCATCGGATACAAATTTTTTCAATGCTGCTTTTTCCCGGCCATCCCGGTTGAGAAAAAGTTGTTGAGGGAAGCAAAAAAAATTCCCATCCACGTCATGAATCCATATAAGCTGATTGTTGTCCAAAGTGTATGAATACTGGAAATGGACATTAAATTTATAAGCCGAATCAACCTGGTAGGTTACGGAAAGTTTGAGAATATCCGTGCAATCGATCATGGCGGTAATCCGTCCATTTTCCAACCGGGGCGGTTTGGGGTATGAAGTTTCCCAAAAGTCCTTGATGCTTTGACCGTATTGATAAAGCCACCCCTGTTGGTCTTTTGTGCTGGCCGGACAAAATCCCAACCGGATTACCGCCTGCCAGAGATAGGCGCGAATCACCTGTTTATCCATGATTCACCCCCTGTCTGATATTCCTCAAATATTCCAGTACAATTTTTAAGTTACTCAAGACGTTGCCTTCAGGGCTCTGCTCGCTGTCCGCCATATCTTCAAAAAAAGCTAAATCAGCCCTCACCTCTTCCTCTGATATGCTGCCCAACAATTCATCTTCAAGGACAAAAAGTTCAAATAGCTGCCTGAGCTGAGTCCAGTGGGGCAGGTAATCTTTCAGATCATTGAAGGGAATCCACCAGAGCATTTGATGATTAATAAACCGATCTCGTTGTTTATCCAGGGCTTCAAGCTGGGAGTTCTCCCATTTCCCTGCAAATTCCACCGAAAAAATGTCCGTATCTTCTGAAAGGAAAGCCTCTATTTCCGTCATGGGTTGCATGCCGGGGCCGCCGGTAATGACGATATGTTTGCAGCGTTGATATTCATAGGAATTGGCCTTGGCGAAAAGGTAAGCCCGTGCCGCTTCCGTGAGATTATCATCTTTATAGGCAAGAATGGCCCGATCCGCCCGATCCTTTGAAAGAAGGGCGTCAGCCAGAACGTCGAGCGTTTCCGAAAGATTTGTTTGAATCGGTTGTTCCACCCCGGAGGCGATAAATTCCCACAGCAATTGGTCGCCACTTTTTTCTTTAAATTTCCATGGCGGCTCCTCAGCCTCTTTTTTTTTTCTTTCTTTTTCATCAATGCGGCAGGGGCCAAGCCCGGAAGGGCTGATACCCGCGATCATTGCGTAGTCGCGCAGTAGCTTTACCTCTTGATCTTCCAAAGGCGTTGCCCCGTTAAATACCATTTTTACCAACGGGTTAACCGTCGCAGCCCATGAAGCGTCGCTACTTTTTTCGCGGATAAAGATCCAGTTGCCGTACAGAGCCCGTAGCGCGGTATCTTTGTCTCCCGGAAGGGTGAACATAGCCGCACCAATGGTGCCCGAGCGCCGGATTGTTTTTATCAGTTCATCCGATGGCTTCGGGGAATAGGCAAAGAAATCACCGGTGGTTTCACGAATGGCAACGGCCAGACTTTCCCCGGTATTGCGTTTCCGGGTTTTCCGCGCTGTTTCAAAATGGCTCAGAAGTCTGAGTGCCTGCCTGGGATTGCCGCCTGACCAGTTTGCAAGGATTTCCAATTCCTGTCGGACCGGTTGCGCATATACCCCCATTCGTTTTGCCAGCATTTCTATAACTTCATCCGATTTGAGCACAGAAATGAACAGACGATCAAGGGGATAAAGAGGAGAGCCGGGCTTCTGGAAAAGATGAGCGGCATTAACCTCGTACAGTGTCTTGAATTCAGCCAGGGCGACCACAATATCCTGCATGGCAAAAAAGGTAGGGCTTAAAGGATCAAACTTATCCAGACCTGTAGCAAAAATAAATAGCGGCCTTTTGACGGAGGCCTCCAAAAGCCTGCCGATTTCTACGATTATTTTAGCGATGTATGTGGCGTTCTTTGCCACCTTTTTTCGGAGAGTCATTTTAGCATTAAAAGAAGCCATCGAGAAGGTTCGAGGCCGCAAACCCTCAAGCAGGGCAGGCCAGTCGTCGGCCTGGTACTGGCCAAGTTCCTCTGGCAGTTTGCAAAAATTGAGGTCGATTCCTTTTGCGAAGGCCGTTTCAAGTAACCCGGCTAAGGCAATGCTCCAGAAATCCCCGGCGTCTAGATTCAAAACCTCCTGATCAAAATGAAGCGTGACATCCGGAAGCCGACCAGCCTCTTGAATCGCTTTATTGATGAGGGTGCTTTTCCCTGAACCTATCTGCCCGCCAAGAAGTAAAGGTTTATCCCCTTCTACCAGCCATGAATTGAGGCGTTCCGCTGTCTCACCGAAACAGGGGACGTACAGCAATTCAAAATCCGGTTCCGAGACGAGTGGAATGCCCTCATCTATGTTTATGCCGAACCGATTCCGTTTCATACCTCTCCCCGGCCCTGTTTCCGCATATTTTCAACCGCTTTGTCAAAATCAGGCGCACCGGCGTCCTTTTTCCATTCGGTCCAAAAGTCGATGGTGGCGCTCAATGGTTTTTCCAATGGCTTGTTAATAATTATACGGCTTGGCAGCAGCACGGCATCGCCGACAATGAGCGCCTCGCCGATGTCCATGATCGGCAGCACATCCAGCAGGCTTTCCAGACTTTCCGGCATCAACTTTTTTACCGTGGCTTGGTCGCTGGCATTGGTCAGCCGCAGGGCTATAACATTGTTGCACTGACTCAATACGGTTTCGCTGACATCCGAAGGCCGCTGACTGACGATCATCAGGGCCACCCCGTACTTCCGTCCTTCCTTGGCAATCTTCTCAAAGGCCTCAATGGCGCGCAGTTCAACAGGATTCTGCCCCTCTTTTTTGGGCAAGTAAAGATGTGCCTCATCACAGATGAAGGCCAAGGGCCGGCGTTTCGTATGATCGGTCCAGAACTGCACCTGATAGATCAGGCGGGCTACCAGGCCGACGATCACCGGCAGGATATCGGCGGGTACTTCGGAAAAATCGATAACCTTCACCTGAGCGCCTTTGATGTGGTAGTCCATCAGCTTTGCCGCTGATCTGGCCATGGTCTCGTATTGATGTTCCGTAGCAGGCGCCTGAAACAAGAAGCCGTAGCGTTTATCGCTTATTTTGCTGCGAAGCCTGGTCAGTAGACGGCTAAATTGCCCATAGAAATTCCCCTGCTTCAGACCTCGCGCTCCCTCGATCATTTCTTCGTTCAAATCTTTAAGGGTTTTGAGCACCTGCTCAAGAGAAAAAGGGATCGGGCTGTCGAGGGTGAAGGCGGCCAGAACCTCGCTTTTTCCAAGTTCTGTCAGGGCGGCCTTCTTCTGCTCTACCACCGCGTCCTGAAAGGCCATCACCTGATTATGAGCACTGAACTCCGAACGGTCGATAAACATTGCCTGCATCTCCTCGGCATTCAGGAGCCAGTAAGGTAGATAGAGCAACTCAGCAGATGTCTTGCCGAGTTCTTCCGGGCCGGGAATACGCAAGTGCCGCGCATAGCTCATCTCCCGGTATTCTCCGTGTAAGTCGAAAACAATCAGGTTAGCCGAGGGGAGTTTTGCGGCCCGTTCCAGAATGGTGGCCACGGTCCAGGATTTTCCCGAACCAGTGCTTCCCAGGAGCGCCGCGTGTCTTTGGAAAAGTTTGTTGCCGTCCAAAAAAGCAGCGGCATTCTCATCAAGAGTATACTTGCCGATCTCCAGAGAATGCTCACGGTCTCCTTCCGTGGATAACACGCTCATAAAGGTTTCCAGTTGTTTATCCCGAAGCACGAAGCATTCCGCATCTATTTCAGGCACATGGACAAGTGAGCGGGAAAAGGCGGCTCTTCCTTTAACCGCGTCCCACCGCACGGTCCCCACCAGGGTAACGCGAACTGTGTTGACAACATCCTCGCCAGGAAAAGATGCCTTCTCATTATCAGCCGGGGCAGCCTCAGAACATTTCACGATGACCACCGATTTGGCAACTCTTTCAATAATGCCGATAAGCCAGGCCTCAACACCTTCCGCCAGTTGAACTGTCACCAATTGCCCCACCCGCGCCTTTCGCAAATCCTCGTTGCTGTTAACCAGAATGAACACCTTGCGCGTATCCACTTCACGGACCCGCCCCAGCAGATGTGAAGTGTCGAATGAAAAGATAGCCATATCAACCCCCTAATATTTCTTCTGCAAATTGTTTCAAATCCCACAAACTTTTTTTATCAAGATACAACTCACCTTTACGGGAGTTAAAAATCCGGGTTCCCTCACTGTCTCCATTTTTTTGCGTACATACCAGCCAGAGATTTTCGCAATCCTTCGCCAGGGTTTCAATCCGATTGTTACTGTCGCGAGTGATAATTAGAGCACGGCATCTTTGATCACAGATCTTCCGCTTGAGGGAATCGTTGATCAACTGATTGTCGTTAAACCCAAAACCGATAAAAAGAAAGGCGTTGTGCTTTGCAAATTCTTTATCGTAGGTGCTAAGTAGGTCAGCGCGGTTTTTATGCAGCTTTTCATATTTCATTGTCCCTGGCGTAATCATCACTCGTTCAATACCATCAGGCACTTTGAACATCCAGTCATTGTTTTCAATGGTTTGGTTGTTGTACTTGAAGGTGTTCAAAGAGCCGTGGACCTTATAGAGATTGATGTGTTTTCTGCTTTTGAGGACTTCCTTAAAGCGCTTACCGTAAGGACTTCTATCCAGGTAAGTCATACAATACCCTGCCTGTGACCAATCCAAGCGCCGGCAAACTCCGCCCACGAACCCGGTTGTATATGGAATATCGGCCCGTTCAAAAGCATATTCCGCAAGCAGGTCGTAATTGGGCGTTGCCACGTGCAAAACGCTAAAACCATCCACGAGGCGCTTGAAGAGAGACAGAGCTGGCCAATCTGTTTCCGCCAGCAGAATTTTTCGGCCATGTTTCCTGTCCAGGCTAATCACCAGATCTGCGGTGCTGTTGACAATCCGGCAGATCAAATTTTCATCTTTGACGCCGTTCATTGCAGATTCAAGATTTCTGCCTCTGCCTTCGTTAAGCGCCTGTTTGACCGAATCCCATTGCGTTTGCTGTTCAGGGGTCAGTTCCTGTCTTCCTATCTCATTCAGGAGATGCCTTGAAAGGGCGGGCATGCCATAATCCGGATGAACGGCGCAGGATGTTCCGGTTCCGAAAAGTACAAAAGGCTTTTCCTCAAAGAATTTCTGCAATGCTTTGTAGGCAACTTCTTTGGTCAACTCTTCACTCATGTCATTGGGATTCCCGTTCGTTGCAAAGATCGGCCAATTACGACATATTCGTATGATTCCTTGCCTGTTACTCTTTCCGGTGAGAATAAAAAAGCATTCTGAAATTTGTATATACTTGTTTACATAATATATTTATGATTAGCAAGAACTCGTTTCACAATTCTGATTATTTTATACTGATAGAGACCATGTTCAATTTCCCATGGCTCGCCCCACCCGGATCATGTCCTGGCCGAACCGGTCCCGGATTTGATCCATGGTGGAAACCAGAACTTCCTGTTTTTGCAAAATCGGGTCCGGGAAAAGGTCCATTTGGGCAGGCGGAAATACCGGGTTTTCGCAGATCAGCCGGATATGACGCAACCGCACGCGCCGGGTCCAGGCCAGGGCAAGGATGGCTCTCTCAGTCTTAAACAGAGATATGTCATTGGCCGATGGCGGGTTCAGTCTCATTTGCCGGACACATCGCACCCCATCGGAATGATCCAATACAATGGCTAAAACCCGGGCGGCCTTGCGCAGCTTTCGCAATCGTACACCGATTTTTTCAACCAACCGGTAGAGCACGCGCTCGACCGTTTCCACGTCATTGGTATCGTTTCCGAATTCATGATCCGCAATAATTTGTGGCGGTTTTTGATCCGCCGCCAAGACGGGGGAGGAATCGATCCCCCGCAGCGTGTCGAAGAGAAAATCGGCCCGTTTGCCGAAGGGAACAGCGAGTTGATCATGCGTTAAACCAGCGACCTGGTTTACATAGCCCAGGTTCAGTTCTCTAAACCGGCGCAGATCATCTTTTTCAATGCCGGGAATCAGGAACAGAGGCAGGGTCGAAAGAAAAGCCGATTCTTCCCCCTCACCGACAATATATTCGCCCACGGGCTTGACCAGGCGGGTGGCCACCTTGGACACCAGTTTATTGGGCGAAACCGACCATATGGGCGCAAATCCGAGGCTTTTTTTGATCCCGCGGTACATGCGCCAGGCCACATCAACGGCCGGCCCGAACAGGCGGCTGGTTCCGGTGGTGTCGATAAACAAATGGCCATCCATATCTCCGGGTTCAATGAGGGGAGAGTAGGGGAGGACTTCCCGGAGAATATCGGCCATGGCCCGTTCATACCTGTCCGGATGCGGAGGCACGATGATCGCGTTCGGGCAGCAGCGGATGGCTTTTCTTAAGGGCATTTGCTTGCGAATACCGGCCCAAAAAGCTTCCTCACTCATGTCATAAACAACAGCCCGGGCTGATTCTCCTGGTGCGATAATAACCGGATAATCCTTTAATCGATGATCCACCCGGCGCTCTACCGCCACGGCAAAATCAGCGATGTTCAGATGCACCACCGTCCGGGGACGGGAAGCGTTGATGGTTGAAGAACGAATGGGTTGGGGACGGGAAGCCATATTTTTTCAGCGCCATCGCGGTGATTATGACTTTATCGCCATGAGTCCCGCATCGGTTAAAAGCCGGATTAAGGTCTGGGCATTGCGGGGAGCCTGGCCGCGGACATGATTGTTGAAAAAAATAATGCCGGTTTTGGCCCGTTCCGTCATATGGACAATTCTCTGATCAATCCACTCTTTTAACTCGGTTTCGCTGTAATCATAGTCAAATTGCTTTTGCATGTGGCCGGACCGCCAGCCGGCAGCGTTTCTACCGTGAAAGCGGATGTAGAAAAAATTCGGATTCGTGACCACATCCAGGGGCGGGAATAGTCCCGGCAGAGAGGGTTCATCCACCGCCACCAGCGCCACCTGACGCGCGGCCAGCTCATCAAACACCCGATCCACAGCCCAGGCAACATGGCGGAATTCGATGGCCACCGGGAGCCCGTTTAAAGCATCCAGCAAGGCGGCCAAATACACTCTGTTTTCCTTGGAGCGGTCAAAAGAAGGCGCCAGTTGAATCAGGACGGCTGCAAGCTGCTTTGATTGAACAAGAGGCGCAATTCCGTCCCGGTAGCGACGGACCTGATCGCGCCACTGGGTTGGGTCGATTTCATGGGTCATGGTGCGGGTGAGTTTGGCGGCAAATAAAAAATCCGGCCCGGCGGATTGGCGCATCCGGTCGATGGACTGAGCTTTCGGCATTTGATACCAGGTATAATTTAACTCGGTAATCTTAAACGAGCGGACATAATGAGAGAGCATTTTGCTGGCCGGTGTCCCCGTTGGATAAAATCCCGCCTCGGCCCATTCCGCATAGGAATACCCGCTGGTGCCCACCAGCAGCCGGCAGTTTGAAGAAACTGCCGTCATTGATGAAGCCCCTGCATGACGTCCGGACCCCGCTGGATGCCGATGACCTTGCCCTGGACCAGCACTTCGTCAAAATTATACCGCATGGCCTTAAAATCGGGGTTTTCCGGTTGGAGCAGGATATGGTCCTCCCGGACAAAAAAGCGCTTGACCGTCGCCTCTTCCTGATGAATCAGGGCAACAATGATTTCACCGTTACCGGCATATTGACGGGGTTCGCAAATGGCGATATCGCCATTTAAGATGCCCGCGTTGATCATTGAATCTCCAATGACGTAAAGCGCAAACAGGCTGGTTCCCTTGTACAAATCCGAATCCACCACAAGGCTGCCATTCCATTCCTGTTGGGCGTACATGGGCAGGCCCGCCGTGATGCGGCCGATCACCGGCACTTCCTTCCAGCGATGAAGGCCCGCAGGTTGGCGGTCGGGATTGATAAGATGGACTGTGCGCTGATAGCGGCCTTCACGCCTTATCAATTCCTTTGTTTCCAGCAGCTTCAGCATCTGCGCCACGGCCGTATGGCTGATGCCAAGGTCATGGGCCGCCTGACGGAGTGAAGGGAATATCCCGGTTTCCGTCAGGCGCTCCCGGAGATAATCCAGCAGGCGTTTTTGTTTGGGGGTTAGGGATAATTGCATGATCGCCTCTTTTTTATTGGGTTGATAAAAGGGTATTTTGGAATTATGTAAATGTCAATGTAAATATTTTTGTAAAATATATGTAAAATTCTGATTACGGATGGTTGATCCGGGTAAGCAACCTGGGGTCTGTAATTCCCGTTAAAAAATTTAAAATTATTAAAAAACATCAAACGCTTTTGTTTTTTCGCGGATTCCGTGGTAAATAAGTCAAAATGGTTTTTACCCTTATAATGCTTGACACCTTCACGATGCAAAAAACAACCGGCACTATAGATCAAGAGGCCATTGATGGATAGAACACGCACCATTGAAAAGGTTTACCGGAAATTCGACATCCACAGCCAGCCCAGCGATTTTGCCTACTGGCAAACCCAGTCCTATGAAAAACGTCTGGCGGCACTGGAAGAAATTCGAAGGGAATATCACGGGGAAAAAGATGCTTCTGAATCAAGACTTCAAAGAGTTTATCGAATCATTAAACGATAACCGGAATCAGGACCTGGCTGATCTCGAAAATTTAAAATAACCCCCATGCCCGGCCGGGCACAACGAACAAGTGAATCTCCATTCGCATAGCGGGTGGAGATTCACTTGTATCGCTTTCCTTGAGAAGATCCTGCCGCATTGAAGCGTCTTTATCGATTTACCAGTAATTGACCGAATTTTTTTCAGTCCATCAGGGTAAGTCATCCGGGTAAATTTATGATTATCAGTAAAGATATTTCCTGCTTATCCGAAAATGACCGTTATCTGTATATCGATATGCGGCCCCATCTGGATGTGGTTTTAAAATATGCGCCTTGGGAAGACGGACTGATCATTTACCGGCAAACAGATAGCGGCTGGGAAATAGATAACAGCGATCCAAATCTTTCCCTGTTGGGGCCTGAGCATGAAACCGACCCCGACCTTCCGGTAAATCAGTTTATCCGTTCCATCCCGGAGGACATCCGGGTGATCGTCTCCCGCTTTGATCATTTGCAGACCAAATTATTGCAACTGCTGGCCTTGAGCGATGCGGCCAGGGATCTGGTTCATGACATCCCTTTATTGTTATGGCTGGTGGCGGATTATGCCCAAAATAATGATATTTTTATAGATGACATCAAGGTATTGCTGAAAGAAAAACGGGTGGAGATTCTTACCCGGATCATCGGCGTTCAGTGCGGTGAAGTGGATGTAAAATTTTTAAAAAAGATTAAGCCGACCCAGTTCAACCATCGTCAGCTCCATTTCATCAAGCATTATCTATACAGCAATCGCACCCGTGAGTTTCGGTATTGGAAGGAAATTCCCTATGATGCCCTGGTCATCCTCAAAAATCACCGGGATTTGACTTCCTGCCGGTTTATCCAGCTTCTGGCCGATGGGAATTATAAAGCCATGGCCGTCATCAGGCCCAATCGGACCGCAATTATCAATCTAATCAATGATACGGTCTGCATGGGAAGAAATCTCGGGGTGGTCATTCCCATGACATTTATTAATAAGTGCGCTTCCTTAGCGGAACTTCAGGCTCTTCATAATAAATGGGTCCGAAAATTCAATGCCCGGGAAATCGTCATTAAACGCCTCATCCCGTTTCCGGAACCACCCATTCCCGGCACTCCGAATATAGCGCCCATTCAGAACGAGGGGGAACTTTTGCACGAAGGCCGATTCATGAAGCATTGCGTGGGGGGCTATGCCCGGAAAATACATGCCGGCCAATCTTATATCTATCGCGTGCTGCAACCGGAACGGGCCACCCTGGAAATTCGGGGCAGGGATTCATCGGTTCATATTGGACAGTTCAGCCTGGAGCTAAATGGAAAACCTTCAAGAGAAACATATCTTGAGGTCGTTCTGTGGATTGAAAATTTCAAAAAAAATCTGTGTTGAAGCCTTTATGAATTGAGACAAGGAATATCGGTCATCGACAGA
>Ga0210051_1006920_pt1 | contig 10628 bp, 10 predicted proteins | sample CryGey092014_all_FD_185464 | JGI IMG/M metagenome (GOLD analysis project Ga0210051, IMG submission 185464) | Groundwater microbial communities from aquifer - Crystal Geyser CG23_combo_of_CG06-09_8/20/14_all (SPAdes) (version 2) | ecosystem: Environmental > Aquatic > Deep subsurface > Groundwater...
GACGAGGAAGGAGCCAAGCGTACAATGAAAGTACGTAAGACAAAAGCTCATACATTTCAAAAAAATACGATAACGCACGATCAGATTAAGTTGTGGAACGCATTGAAGCTGGCGAAGATCGTGGTCGATCCGAAGATGTCTACGCCGGTATTGCGAGGGGTATGCCTTTCCCCAGACCGGCTAGAAGCTACTAACTTGAGCAACTGGCTCTCGATTCCCCTGTCCGGTAAGGGCGAGGGATCAATGGTATTGTCGCTGTCCTCGCTCATGGTTTTAGTTAAGCCGAACACGCGGAAGACGGCAGAAATACGGTTCACTCCCGACGAAAACCAGGAGAAAACAAAAATATCCTCGCTTGACCTTAACGGCGCCCTAAACAACTTTCCCCCCGAAGAATGGCCCGGGAGGAAAGAGCTGTACTCCTCTTCCAACCCAGAATGGCCATCTTGTGGCGTAGATGCAGGTGAGCTTAGAGATTCGCTCGGTTACGTGCTTCCGTCGGCGGAACAGCAGAACTCGACGACGCTTCATCTAGAGCGCCTTCATTTTAGTGGAAACCAGATAGTAGCCACAGATGGATATCGGGTTCACTGGGCGCCCCTAGTAATTCAGGGGATGCCGGGATTTTTACTCCCTTCCGCGGGAGCCTTGATACTGCACAAGCTACTGTCAAGCACTAGCTATCCAGTGCTTGACGTAAACTTGGTTCTCTCGCCCGATGAACAGCACCCCCATCTTCTGGTGGATGCGGGTTACTGGTCATTATGGTCCGAGGTGTTAACGGACACGAGCAGGTTTCCTCCTGTAGATCAGGTCCTACCCCCGGTAGAGAACATCTCTGCAACTGCCGTGGTAAGCCCTAAGGAGCTGATCCGGCTGATAAAAAGACTGAAGAGGCTCGGGAGGGAGTTCGTAGAGATCAAGCTGGGGGACTCCGCCCTAGTGATCAGCGGAGAGAATAAAGAAGGGGATTCTCGGGTCGATTTGACCCTGCCCGCCAGGATAAGTGGCCAAACCGCAGGCCATGATGAGTTCCACGGACGCCCCGCGATCCCCCCGGGGCGTCCGGTCTTAATCAACCCGGGGTACTTGGTCGAGGCGCTAACATCCCTAGGTGCTGAGGCCACTCTAGGATTCCGAAGCCCTTATGACCCAGTACGGATCGATGACGGGAAAAAAACTGCGGCTGTCATGCCGATTCGAACCTAGCGGACATAATCCTTATGTCATGAGTAAAACACTACAAGAAATCGTAACTGAAATTTCGTGTATCGTACTCAAGAGCAAGTTGCTTAACGACACCGACACCGAACTCGCTGCCGACCTACTCCTTGAATTACTCGACCGTAAAGGCACACGAAACCTCCAACGTGGACAAATAGCCGACTTGTACTCGCGGGTAATCGACTTACTTTGTCAATTCAACCGCAGCCCGACTTATGACGGACAGGAAATAGAGTCATTATTGACGAGGAAGGAACCAATCGTACAATGAAAGTACGTAAAACAAAAGCCCCAAAAACGACTGCAAACGTTTACAGTAAGTCCGACGAAAATTCAGTCGTCTTCGTGAGTGCCGACGAAGCACGCAAAGTTGCAGGGAAATTAGGCTTGCCCGGTGGTCCGCTTTCGTACACGCAAATCAGTACGTACCTGATTTGTCCACAAACGTACAAGATTCAGTACGTGGAAAAACTGCGCCGGACTGGTTGGAGCGACAACCTTTTCTTCGGCTCTGCCGTACACACGGGCCTGGAATTTTTGAACAAGGCCAGGATGTATCACGCCGACCTTAACAAAAAACTCCTAACCGACGCATGTAGCGCCTGTAGTTGTTCTTTGTTGGAAAATATCAAGAACACCCCTGGATTGTCCCCACCAGAGATCAGCCTAATTCACGAAAAGGAAAAACTTTGTTACAAAATTCTTGAAGCCTGGTTTGAAACATACCTACCAAAAATCAACGTACAAGGGGCCGAAAAAAAACTTTACGCCCTGGCTAATGGAATTCCATTGGTGTTGATCATTGATTTGATTGACGACAACGTTATCAAAGACTTCAAGGTTTCGCGTAAAGCCAAGTCGATCAAAGACGCGGAAGACTCGTTGCAACTTACGTTGTACGCTGCAATCATAGGTGCTTCCAAATCAGGATTCATTACGTGTCCATTTCCAGACTTGAGCAAGAAAAACTACGACCCAATGCCCAAGGAAGTTGTGGTTGAAAAAAATACTGGGGAAAAACAGTGGGCGTTCGAGATGCTAGGGAGTCTTTTCAAAACAATCGTGGCTTCAACCCATAGTGGCGCGTTCAACTACTGCGACCCGGCTTCGTGGAAATGTTCGGAAGCGTTCTGTGATTGGTGGTCGAGGTGTCGTGGTAAGTTCGTAAAGACGCGACCGCCAGTTGGAAAACCAGCATTCATGAAAACGAAAAAACGAAAGTAACAATGATCGAAACTCCCAAGTACCTTCTATCAATCGACCCTGGTATCAAAAGCGGTTACGCGCTGTTTCGTTGCGACGAAGCACGTCGTGTTTACCAACTTGTTTTGTACGGTGTCTGTACTCCCGCCAATACTGCTACCGTACAAGACTGTGTTTGTGCCATGGTTGAATACTGTCATGGCAACCTAGAAGCGGTAATCGAGGATCAACGTCACGGGTCCATGGGTACCCGGACGTTTATTACCTTGGTCCGTGGTAGAGAACGTTGGCAGTGCTTACTAGAAGCACTGGGAATTCGAGTAGCTGAGATCGTACCGGCGACTTGGCAAAGTTGGGCGTACAACCGGAAGCGACCGGACAATGCTAAGAAAGCCTCGGTCGAACGGGTCAACCTGTTGTACAATCTCGTACTCGAAGGATTATTACTTGAAAACACTGCTGACGCCATCAACCTCGGCGAGTGTCACTTGAACGGTAACGTCCTCTACGAGAACGTCGCCGAAATTCGAATGTTCTCGCCGACGTTTCTCGTCAAGGTTGAAGTCCAAAGTAAGAAGCGCGACGGTACGGTTCAAACCCGAACAATCGACAGTTTCATTCAACGCGCCACGAAAACGAAACTATTCCTCGTCGATTCTGAGATAGCCTTCCCGCGAAAGACCGGACGTGTCCGTAAGGGACCGTACACTTACCTGATACTCAAGAGTTCTCTAAAAGCCTTTGAAGAAGCAGCAAACTTCGCCGACTCCTGGCCGGCATAATTTCTTAATGCAAACGTTTGCAGTAACCGAGGAAAACATGGAACAGACTGAATCTCCCTGGTGGGCACAAGAAACAATACCCCGTGATGTTGCCGTCACTTACCTCGAAGAGTGTCAAGAGAATTATCGCGACGTCTGCCGCCGACGCTACCCGTCGCTGTCGCACGTCAAGAATAACCATCACCGTTATCTGGAACACGAATTCGTACCAACTGGGGCGGTTATCCACGCGAGTAAAACGCGCAACTCCATGGACGCTTTGCGCGCTATAGCACGGGGAAACTACGGCACGCATTTCGTCGTCGGTAAGAACGGCGCTCGAAAGAAGGGAGAGTTGTCGGAGTCGGTACCGTGTAACGTGTACGCCCCAATGTCGATAGAACATTCGGTACCGCACGCTGGTTACTTGTCCGACCTGACATGGGGAATCGACCTGGTGAACTTGGAGTTGCTTAGGGCATATTACGGGCACGCTGACATCAAACCAAGACACATCTACCGCGAAGAATTCAAGAAAAATTTCATAAGTAGAAACCGTTGGGTCGAACGACACGGTAAAGGTGTCAAGATTGACTACTACAGCCGCTATAACAACTGGTCCGAGCCGTTCGTAGCCATCGGCACAATGCCCAAGTACGTAAACCCAGACGGCGACACCTACGAAGCAATTTCACTTGACCAAGTAATGACGTTAGTCATTTTACTCCGGGTATTAAACAGCATTTCTCCGCTGAGTTGTGGGATGATTGTACCGGCGTCGTGCGTAACATATAAGGCCGAACCGTGTTTTGTCGGCTTGAACTGGACATATCTTCGATCTTTACTCTGGAAATACAAAACAGAATCTAAAGTACAAGGCAATTACCTTGGACACGACGCCTTGGACGAACGAAATAACGACATCATTCATGAGACAGAACAGAACGTTGAAGAAGGTCAGATCTCCGAAACGGTCATCGATAACGGTTGGCGTTCCGACATCGACGAAGAATTACTCCGTAGGTTTATCCGTGAAGAACCAGATTGGTTGCGTGGACAGACGCAGTTGGCTGAATACCATCAACAACAATCAATCTCCGGGCTCAAGCGCCGGGTAGGAAAATATCTTTCGCCGTTTGGTTATTCGTCGGAACCGGACTTTGTTACCGATTCGGTGAAGTTGTGGTACCTGTCGCAAAAAACTAAGGCCATTACGTTGGCTGACGCCATGGACAATTTGAAAGAACTTTCGGACTGCTTCCGTGGATAGCAAACCAAGAGTTAGACAATGCAAAAATTACTAATCGTTGGTGCCGGCGGTGCCATAGGTACGGAAATAACGAACTACTTGTTCGATAACCAAGTAGCGCGCGAGAAGTTTTCGAAAATCTATTTGCTTGACCAACGAAATGACTTTGAGTTGAGTAACGAACAGAATTTCGAGTGCCTGTCACAACCAGTCGATACCCTGACCAATATTCATGAGTTTGACCACATTATCGACGTAAGCGGTTGTAATTCTCCTGGCGCTTCATTTGAAACATCGGTAAACGACGTACTCAAGACCGAACGAATTATCCGACGAATTGCGCAAAATCCAGCTTGTCGATACGTTATGTTACTCCATTCGGCTCGGTCCGAGACGTCTTTCGGCGACGTCATTCGCTGGAAGGAAGAACTCGTCCAACGAAGCAATATAGGTAACGTTTCGATCAAGATGGTGCATTCTCCATTTATTCTGACACCATATGCTTCTCCTTCCTCGTTCGGTGCGATAGTAGTTAGAATAATTGACGCACTTTCCCGGAATCGAAACTACATTGAAGTAGATTCTGAAGAGACCATCAACACCAAATGGATCGATCCAAAAAGTGTGGTTGAAATTTTACTTGAACGGATAGAGCGAAAAAGCAGAGTGGTCGAACATATAATACACAGTCATATATGTGCTATCGAAGATATCTTGACTATCACACTCCGACAATTCAATTACCTTGGTCCATTCTTTTTGTTTCAGCCAAAACTCGACGAGATCAAATTCGAGATCGAAGACATTCAATACGATCATTGGAAGGCGCCATTGATTGCCACCATCAAGCACATAGTCGAGGTACTCCATGGCTGAAGTCGTAGAAGTTCCGATCGCCGTACTTAGTGATATCCTGTCCATCTGCTGGGAATCGGGGATGTTCACTGAGATGAAAGAAATTACACAGCAATGGCTAAGCGAAAGCGGAGTCGAAAACTTGTTGACGTTGAATCAAAAACACCGACTCGAACCGCGACTTACTTTGGAAGAATACAAAACTCACGTAATCCGAATTCTGAAGATACCGAAAGACCAAATCTACTTCTACAACAGTATCGTCGAGGTTGCATATTTCATGCTGCTCGTCGAGAAGAATCCGTTGATCGCCAATGAAGCACGTGGGCTGACAGCGATCAGTGACCACTTGTTGCAGTTCATGAAACGAGGTTGAACTATGAATACCGAAGCCTTCAAGAAACAACTCGCGCACGATTTCGATAAATTCGACAAAATGCTCGACGCTTTCGACGTACACTTTATAAGTAAAGGACGACGGGCCAATTACAAGATGCTGGCACCGAATTTATTGAAATTGGTCGAAGAGTGTGTGCAGTATATCGACGATGACGTTATCGATGTTGCTCCTTTGTCGTATTGTGTACCGCGTAACCAACACGACAAAGAACTCTATAGAGATATTGTGGCATTCGTCTATGAGCACTTCAAGGAAGAACCGGCGAGCAATGGGACGATTGCCAAGTTCCGCGACTGTTTGTCTTTTTATTTGTCAACAGTGGGGTTTTGAAGGGGATTCTGATACAATGTAATCCTTCCCGGTGCTCCTGTGTTGAATTGTTGCTCGTCTACCTCAAAATCGACGCAGGAGCGCCACTGCCATAATCTTTATAGAGGATAAACAATGCAGTTACATGCGATCCCGGTAATAATCCGGGAAAGACTTTACTTACCGAAAAGTAAAGAACTACCAGAAGATTTATTCGAGGACTTGAAGCGAATATTTATTCACACCAACGTCAACTATTACAATACAATTCGACTTGGATATTACGCCGATGAAAGCACTAGATACCGAGAGACCTTCGCCGACGATGTTTACGACGACGCATTTCCCGGGATAAGTTGTTTGGCCATTCCCAGGGGCGGCACCAACAAGGTAAGGCATACTCTGGAGAAGTACGGCTATCAACCTTGGTGGCTGGACCACCGCTACTGCAAACGTTTACAGTTGGACAAGTTTTATATTAATAATGTCGAACTTTGGCCAGAGCAAGAACGTCTGGTCGAAGCCATGCTCAAACACGAAAATTGTCTGATCAAGTCACCAACGGCGAGTGGTAAGACAGAAGCGGCATTGAAGCTGGTTGAATACCTACTACAAAAGGCTGGACCCGTGTTGATCATCGTCTGGGAAGGTTCGCCGAAAAGTGGCCTGATGAAACAGTGGATCGATCGAATATTACAACGATTTGAAATCCAACGCGATGAGATAGGTGTAATCGGCGGCGGCATCAAACGAGTACGAGACATCACCGTGGGAATGCAACAAACCCTACGTAACTGTGTGGATGATTACACGGGTTGTTTCGGTTCGGTTATTTGCGATGAAGTGCAACGGTTTGCTGCCAATACGTTCCAAGACGTGATTGAAAAGTTTCCAGCAAAGTACCGAATTGGAATTTCGGCTGACGAATCGAGAAAAGACAAAATGGAAGGTCTCATCTACGATATGTTTGGTGATGTGGTAGAAGAGATCGATCCAGAAGTCCTACTTAGTAAAAACCTGATTTGTCCGGTTGGAGTACGAGTCATTCCAACGACGTTCAACTACTTTGCCAACGTAGCCGGTGAAGCGTGTCCTTGGGTAGAACTTCCAAGTGAGCTAAAAGACTTCAACGACTTTCTCGGAATGATGTATACGAACCAGGACCGCGAGACACTGATAGCTTCGTTTTTACTTCCTTGTTTGGAAGCCGGGAACATTACCTTGGTAACTACCTACCGGGTCGAACACGCAAAGAAGTGGCGGGAATTTTTGATTTCGGAAGGATACCAGTGTGGTTTGATGATCGGCGGAGCTGAATACGTCAACGAATTCGAGATAAGCGCCGAAGGCTTACGGAAGAAAGAGATCCAAGTTGCCGTGGGAACAATCCAAAAGATGAGTACGGCGCACGACATTCCATCTTTGGAACGCTGTTTCGTACTCGGACCACTGGCTGGAAACCGACAACTCTTCAATCAGATGAAAGGTCGGGTTGGTCGAACAGCTCCGGGGAAGACACAAGCATACTTATATTACTTCTGGGACGAACGCTGTTACCCTAGACATATGTCACAATTGATGAAAGCCAAGAACGACATTGAATTGTACGATTGGAACAGTGGGAGATTTTTACGAGTATGAAAGTCCGGATGACCAAGCCGAAGGAGAAGGACAATGAGCAAAGTAAGACAAACGAAGAGACCGTCATTGCCAGAACCGAAAGTGGAAATTGCCAGAGTGAAAACAACACCCGACATCAATCTGACCGAGTTCGAAATTCGGTTGACGACTCGGTACAGCCTGGAGAACATCGACCAGCGTTACAAGTACAACAGCGTAGAAGTAACGGTAGGCGCGACAACGGCGATATTCTCGGACCAAGCACAAGCCATCGCGGAATTTTCACAGTTCGTAAGAGCGGTATTCGACGAGGAGATGGAAGCGAAAATCGATCGGGAGATTCAACGTATAGAAGGGCGCGAGTAAGAGCTGAATATCTACGTCTTTCTTTCACCGACGACGACCTTCGGCGTTTACTAAACAACGACTTTCAGCCTTACGAAACCTTCAACATCATCATAGGTGTGGAAGTAGGCGAAGATCGGATTATCAAAAAGAAACGTCGTCGTCTAGGTCCAGTTGTCAAGAAGAAAATCAAACTACGGACGTATGACTTGTACGTTCCACAATACCAGAGTTGGAAACAACGAAGCGATACGACCTGTACTTCGAGCGTCGTCTTTGGTTGTTACCTGTTGATGTACAAGCAAGCATTTGATGAAGAGGACCCAGAATGGGCAGGTGTAAAGAACGGCGCAGCTAAAGTACCACTAACATACATCATCAACATGATTCACGAATTGAACATAGACTCCGCGGAAGTGGTAGAATTTGTCGAAGAAATACTCCCACTTTGGGCGAAGGCAATGAGCAAAGGCGGAAATTTCCCGACTACAAGACCGACTTACAAAACGTTCTTTCAAAACCGCCGAGTTTGGGCGCAGCGATTCGCGTACTTCAAACAGTGGGCAAACCTGTAGGCGACTGCAAACGTTTGTAGTAACGGGGTAATTTGGTGATCGGACTTCCTTACAGACCAATCCACGAACAAATCGTTTTGGGTACGTGCTTGAAACACGAAGATGTTTTATTTCGACTTATCAACCGTGACGACATTGAATTCGGCGTTGAAGACCACCAACTCATTTGGGGTGGTTTACAGACGATGGTAGAAAGGAAGTTGAAATACACCCAAGGCACTCTCGAAACGATTTTACCAACAGAAGGTTGGAAAGGTCGCGCCTACCTGGAGAAGTTGTACGGTAAAGCCGAGAAGGACAATATCGAATACCACCTGAAACAGATGCAATGGGATCTCATTCGTATTCGACTGTTCTCTGGCGACGTTGCACAACTCGTAAACCTACTCAAAGACGAGAAAGAAGATCCGAATAACGCGAAACAACTAACCGAGAAAATCGGCCGTGCCTTGACCTTGACGGACGACGACGATTCAATGGTCAACAATCAGATGTTGATCGCCAAGGTTCAAGCTACCTTGAGGGCGCGCCGTATTGCCAAAGCTAACTTTCGTACCAGTGGGTTTCCCGTGTTGGACATGAACCTTGAAGAAGGTTTCGCAGATAGGAGATTGTCAGTAATCGCGGCTACGTCTTCGACGGGTAAAACGACACTGATGTTGAACCTGGCTAGGAAACAGGCCATGGAGAACGATATCAAGGTTGGCATCCTGGCTTGGGAGGGCGGAATACAAGCCGCGATTGATAACATGTGCGCCGCACAGTTGGGAATCCCGCTGTCGAAATTCTTGAAGTATGCTAAGAAAATTACTGACGATGAACAAGACCGTATTGATGATTACGTGGCCGAGTTGTTAGGTAACGACAACTTGAAATTTCTGAAACCTCCACCGAAGACAATTTTTCGGGGTGCGCCGTGGGACGTTTCGAACCGATTACTCGACTGGATTGAAGACAAGTTTAACCGTTGGGGACGCGACGTTATCTTCTGGGATTTGTTTTTGAAGAAATTCCCAGAGACGGCGCCGGACAAAGTAACCCAAGCGTTGAACCGCGTAGGCGACATGATCGAAGAAGATGGCGGAAGCGTGAACAGTCACATCTGTTTGTTGCACCAGATCAACTTGAAGATTTTGGAAGAGCGAAAAGATAAACGACCTACACGAGACGTATTGAAGGGCACGGGGACATGGGTAGAGAACCCCGACTTGGTTTTGACTTTGTACCGACCGGCGTTACACGAGCCAGGAATTGAAGACGACACCTTGGAAATAACGTGCTGGAAGCAACGCCGTGGTCCTTGGCCTTGGCGCGTACTCATGGACTGGGACGGACCCCGGGTCAACGTAAGTGGCGGTAAACGGGTGGGAATGCACGTACAGGGAGAAGGCAACAACTATAAACCGCGAAAGTACGGGAGTAAAGTATGAGATACTACACCAAGAAACCGTTAGCCGTTATTGACATACGGACGTTGTTCCAAGAACTGAAGTTGCCGTACAAGGAACACAACTACGGAGACTTGTGGTTTCCGTGTAGACGACACGGAGAAAAGATCAATACTTCTCATCCCGACGCCCACATCAATGCTCGGGTAGGAAGCCAACATTACGGGAAGTGGAAGTGCTTTGGTTGCGGTGAAAAGGGGAACTACATTTCGATCATTAAAGACGCACTGAAGTGCGACTGGAACCTAGCCAAGGCGATTGCTAAAAAACATGAACTTTCTCCGGGTGAGTTTCCCAAAGTAGAACCACGTAGTAAAGAGAAGCACAATGTTCTTATGCCTACCTTTTACGAGGCACCGAAGAACCAAAACGAATGGCCGAGTGAGTACCTGAAATATTTGGAAGGACGTGAAGTAACGTGGTCGCAAATCAAACGGTTTGAGATCGGTTACGTTGAAGCCGGCGACTTACACGGGCGGGTAGTCGCTCCGGTATACCTCGGAAAAGAGTTTCGCAACTACGTAGCGCGGGCGATTACGAAAAATTTGTCGCTGAAAGTCTTGACCGCCAAAGGTGGGAACGTTGGTTTGTTTGGTTCGCAGTACGCCTATCCACGAATGCCAGCCATACTCTTTGAAG
>Ga0210051_1006922_pt1 | contig 10627 bp, 21 predicted proteins | sample CryGey092014_all_FD_185464 | JGI IMG/M metagenome (GOLD analysis project Ga0210051, IMG submission 185464) | Groundwater microbial communities from aquifer - Crystal Geyser CG23_combo_of_CG06-09_8/20/14_all (SPAdes) (version 2) | ecosystem: Environmental > Aquatic > Deep subsurface > Groundwater...
TGGACCAGCCATTGAATATTCAAATGGTTATAAACATTGGTACCAAAACGGCAAGCACCATCGTCTTGATGGACCAGCTATTGAATATTCAAATGGTTATAAACATTGGTACCAAAACGGCAAGCGTCATCGTCTTGATGGACCAGCAGTTGAATATAGCAATGGTGACAAATACTGGTACCAAAACGGTGAATTGCATCGACTTGATGGTCCGGCTATTGAGTTTGCCAATGGTACCAAATACTGGTATCTTGATGGTATCAAATTGACTGAAGAAGAATTCACTAATAAATAAGTGGCCGCCCGGAGGGCGGCCTGCTTGGCGAAGAGGTCTCCTTCCACCTCTTAATTAAGACGTAGAATCCATCGTGTCGAGAGGAAGGAAATGGAACGTTGCAACAAAACAAAGGAGTTCTTTTGGAGAATTACCTTTAGGCCGGGCTGCGGCTGGGAAACCGAAGCGGCCCGGTCATTCATTTCAACGATTCCTAATCTAAATTTTTTAGGGTACATCCAGCAAACAATCTCAACAAAATGTTGAATAATTATGCCATCCTGTCTATAGAAGATCCGTACCCAGTACTAAAAAGAAATTCTATAGATTTGATGGCTTTTTTAATTTTTCAAGAATTCTAACAGCAACCAAATTTTTCACCATTAATGAAAAAATAGAATCTTACTCTTTTCAAAAAGAAAGATGCTAACAGCAAACTAAAAACATTCAATCACTAATTAAATGGTTAAATGCATCTTGAAGGGAAAATAAAATGAATTCGTTTACTATGGCCGCACAGTCCTGTGATACTCTCACGGATAATGGAGCTATTACTCATTCCACTTCTGGATCTGCTTGTGTAGATCTATTTGGAAATATTGGAAGTATGCGGAATCGTAGCGAAGGAGAAATTATCTCCATGTTCAGTAAGGCTCTCGGTGAAAATCCGCTAGATGCGCTGAAAATTCTTTTCTGGAGCAGAGATATTCGTGGTGGCGCTGGGGAGCGAAAGACTCCCCAAATTCTGCTCAAGTGGCTTGCAGAATCCTATCCTACTTTCGTCGTAAAGAATATTAATCTTATTCCTTACTATGGACGCTGGGATGATCTTTTCTGTCTGTTTGGAACGGAATGTCAAGATTCAGCTCTTGTGCTGATTGAAAAGGCGTTGGAAGCTGGTGACGCACTTTGTGCGAAATGGATGCCTCGGGTAGGCTCCAGTAAAGCTCCAATCGCTTATATTATCCGGCAATACCTTGGCCTTTCTCAGAAACAGTATCGTCAACTTCTTGTTAGCCTTAGCAAGACTGTTGAACAGCAGATGTGCAAAAGGGACTGGTCAACAATCCAGTATGCGCAAGTGCCCTCTTTAGCAATGACACGCTATCGGAAGGCCTTTGGTCGTCAAGATGGTCCTCGCTTTGCTCAGTATCTTGAAGATTGTAAGTCTAAAAAGACTGCAATTCATGCTGGAACTTTGCTTCCTCATAATATTGTAAAACATTATCTATTTTCAGCAGACCGTCAAGTTGATGACACTCTGGAAGAGCAGTGGAAAGCATTGCCCAACTATATGAGCGAAACAACTGAACGGATTATGCCACTTCTTGATGTGTCTGGTAGCATGACATGTGGCTCTCCAAGAGCCATTGACATTTGCATCAGCCTCGGGACGTATATTGCTGAAAGAAATGTTGGTCCTTTCAAGGATCATTATATTGAGTTTTCAGCAAAGGCGACAATGCATCAGCTACAAGGGTATTCGCTGAGAGATCGGATTAACAACGTTTCCCAGGTGAACTGGGGCTGTAATACTGACATTCAGGGTGCATTCAATCTTATCCTAGGTGTTGGTATTAGAAATAATATCCTCGAATCAGATATGCCAACGATACTACTTTGCTTCTCGGATTAACTTCATAGTCCAGCTCAGTAGAAATGCTGAGTTAAAAATATCCTCTAAATTGCTGGAAACCCTTAAAGTTCTGTTGACTACAGCATAATCTAAAAAGATAAGTGCGACAGTTGCGAGAGCAGAAAAAACAACAGAAATATTTTGAGAGTAGAAATAGACTCAAAATAAAAACAATAGGCAATCAGCAGCCAAGAAACTAAAGAAAAGATTGAAAAACTTCTTTCTTTCTAAGAAGAAAATCAATAGAATCTTCATAAAAGAAATTATAGAGAGTTTGAATTTTTCCGTTTCCTAAGCTATTTGCAAGATAATGCATATTCTTTTGGAAATAGATTTTGCTTTTTGATGCATAAGGTAAGAGTTTCTTGAATTCTTCAAGAAACTCTTTAGGAGCTAAAATAGATATAACTGGACATCCAGCTTGACATCTTTGTCTATAAGCTCGAAATATACTTCCGTCTCCGTCAAAATAACCTCTCATAAAATGTCTTTGAAATTCTTTTGGTAAAATTTCTTCAGATGAAAATCTTATAGAATATGTTTTATTAAATCCACATCTAATGTGTAAATTCTATGAGACTCAGATAAATTACGGATTGGAATATTGTTTTCAATAAGAATTTTTCTTATATTTAAACTATGAATATGGAAATATTTTGATAGTTTATTTATAGAAAATCTCTCTTGATAAAATTTACATATTTCATTTTGCAATTCTACTGAATATTATTTTTTCATATTTTTCCCATGTTTAAGGTTCAACGACTATAATGGGGATGCCTGAAAAGTATGTTTATCTAAACTATAATTTAATCATACTATAATGGCAATGGTATAGTCTATTCCTATATGAAAGTATAGGTAGTAAAGATGCAGTTCGATAGTTCTGGTTTTAATACCAATTTCAAGGTAATGAAACAAAAGTATGCAGTCGCTGGCTATCAGCTTCCTAAGGTTATTTTCTGGCAACTGAATGGTGTGGCCGGAAACAGCCCAGTTCAATTCGATGAGAAGGGAGTCGCGTTGGTAAGTGGCTTTAGCCCAGCCATTATGAAAGCAATTCTCTCTGGTAGGAATGTAACTCCGTATGACATCATGCGGCAAACCGTTGACGCCGACCGCTATGCAAGGGTCCGTTGTTAAACTATGGGGGGAAGATGGGTTTAGCCTATCTTTCCCCTTATTTTATAAAGAAAACAATACATCATATAATTTCAAAACAATCAAAGTAAATAATGGAAAAAAATACAGAAAAAATTTGGTTAGATATCCATTCTGCAATTCATAACAAAGAAAAGACAGGCGTTCGTATTAGCGGAATCGCTTATTTTATTATTGTTTCTAAAACTGGTTGTCGAGAACTAGAATGGAATAATATGAGATTTATTGAACAGAATAAAAAGAAAGACAGTAAATACGCAAGAGATGCTATTAATGGAGATACTATTACTTGGGTAATCCGTCAAGGTAGCTGGGGCCTAATCCGAAATGGAAAGGTTGAAAGAGAATAAATAAAACCTTTATATAAACATATTATTGTCATTCGGGCAAAAATAATAAAGATAAGAAGCAATGCAAACTAAATTCAATATTGATGACATAGTAAAGAGAATAAACTCTTTGCTGCACCACCTGAAGCTTTGGCTTATTCAGATTTAGATGATTAATCGTGAAGTCAAACATAGATATAGCGGCGCAACAGGCCTAATCACTAAATCCTTTCATCCTGAAATCAAAACTTCTAATGGCCCAATTTCAGATCCAACTAAAGAAATATTTTATTTAATTGAATGGGAAAATGGATCCAATACTTGGTATTCAGTAAAAGAATTAGAGGAGCTGACAGAATTCAATGATTGAAGCAGGGCTAGAACTAATTATTAGTGATTCAGAAAAAGCTAAACAAATTCTTGAATGGCTTTTAGAGCAAGACATAGACTTTAATAAATATAAAGATAATGATGCTATCTATATCAATATCATGTTTGAAGATATGACTGAATTATTCGCTCTATCTGGCCTGCTTCACAAATTGGAGCCAAGCGGGATTCCTGAATAACAATTTTGGTGTTACGTAAATTAAACCATTAAATAATAAGATTTATCTGGTAGGTAGAGCTATCGCCTTTTTACGTAACACCGTATTTCAAAGAGAAATAAAATGTATATTACAGTTGGACTGCTAGAACAAAATGACGCTTGTAAAGAGCAAATCAAGCTTTTCAAGCAGTTTATCGGTGACACTCTCGGTATCGAAGCAACCAATGAGATAATTGGACTTGCAGCAAAATTCAATCTTGATGTTGCTTGGGCAATTAAGAAATTCAACTTAGACTTTAGCGGAACTATTGAGAATTCAGATGGTACTAGATATTGGTACCAAAATGGCAAGCACCATCGTCTTGATGGACCAGCCATTGAATATTCAAATGGTTATAAACATTGGTACCAAAATGGTCAGCGTCATCGTCCTGATGGCCCTGCAATTGAATACTCTAATGGTGACAAGGCATGGTACCAAGACGGTCAGCTTCATCGTCTTGATGGACCGGCAGTTGAACACTCAGACGGTTATAAGGCGTGGTACCAAGACGGTCAGCTTCATCGTCTTGATGGACCGGCAGTTGAACACTCAGACGGTTATAAGGCGTGGTACCAAGACGGTCAGCTTCATCGTCTTGATGGGCCAGCAGTTGAACATTCAGACGGTTATAAGGCATGGTACCAAAACGGCAAGCGTCATCGTTTGAATGGGCCAGCAGTTGAGTTCACTGATGGTACCAAATATTGGTACGTTGACGATATCAAACTGACTGAAGTTGAGTTTAACCAAAGGATTCATAAATGAATATTAAAACAGGACCACCAACTGAAGGGGATTGGATCCCTTTTGAAGAATTGAAGAATCGTTTGAATGATTATCCTAATGCTTATCTTTTTTGGGGAAAAGGATCAGATTATGGACCCTATTTATATCTCTATCATCCCAAAAATAAAGACAAGTTTGTGAATTTATCTACAGGTAGTTCATACGTTTCTACACCTCTCTCAGTTAAACCTATTACTAAATATGCAATTGTAGTTACATCATCCGAATAAAGGAAAAAAGAATGAAATTTTACCATGGAACTTGTTTTATCAAGGGCCAGAAAACTCGTTTCACTGTTGCTTTTGAGAAAGTAGACGATAAAACCATTAAAATGGGTTTCGCCACCTGTTCTCCAATAGATCGATTCCAAAAGAAGATCGGTCGAGAAAAGGCGGCGAAGAATCTAACCGAAAATCCAATTGCTGTAACAACTCCTTGGGATCTCTATTACCACAGTATGAATTGGGATCATATTTATTGGAATCTTTCCAATTCTCATAATACCTTCCCAGGAATTCCCCGAAAAATCAGACTATGAAAGTCATCTTTTTAGACTTTGATGGAGTAATCAATTCTGACAAAGATCAATCTACTGATTATTTCGATAAGAGGTTAATTCAAAAGATTAATACTATCATCGTAAAGACAAAAGCAAAGATTGTTGTTTCTTCAGATTGGCGGGCTAGTCGAAGTATTAAGGAATTACAAGCTTTATTGGAAATGTATGGCTTTATAGGACAAGTTATCGGGAAAACTTCAGTTACACAAATATCTGGTGGTTGGATGACTTTTCCTGATTATGCTGAAATCCGTACTCAAGAAATTAATAAAATGGTTGAAGAATTAAATCCTGAAAAATGGATTATAATTGATGATATGGACTTACCGTCAGGATCGGATAATTTTATAAATACAAATCCAATCTGTGGAATCACTGATGAAGAGGTAATAGAGGCAATCAATCTTTTAAATGGAGAATAAATGGATTACAAAGTGGAATGGGAGACCCTGTTATCTAAACTAAAAGAATGTAGAAATGCGGCGGAATGGCGAATTCAACAAGCTTATAGTGAAAATTCTACTATCTTCGATTTAGGAAAGAAAGAGCTACTTACTGCAATCATTGATGTGATGGAATCACCTTTTGAATCAGAACAAAAAGAATACAGTAAAATAAGATAAATAAAGTTTCAATCTTCAAAATTAATAGGGGCAGGCCAAGCTTGCCCCTTACTAATGTTTTTATTAAGCTGTAATCAATCAGTCAAAGATACAAGTAGTTTTGAACTTAAACAACTTCAAATAGATACTTCATTTATTAAAGAAGATTCTTCTGCTCCCGTTCAATATTCTTGTGAACAACTTTGTGCCATTTTTCAGCAGTGTGAATTTTTAGAAGAATGGTAGAACAGAAATATTTATAATTGTATTGATTGGTGCTACCATCATTCTTGGGGTTCAGCTGTTAATCTTCGGTTTTCTAAATGTATAGAAAACTTTAATTATGAATGGTCGATTGTAGAGAATTGTCTTTAAGGGAGGGGCTTTGTATATTCAGATCACTGAACAATGTAATTTCAGCTGTGAACATTGTGCATTTAGTTGTACCTCCCAAGGAGAAAATATGTCTTGGGAAACATTCAAAGCCTGTATAGATAAAGAAGAAAATAATCTTGTATCTCTTGGTGGCGGCGAGCCAACCTTACATCAATCATTTGAAAAGTTTCTTTTATATGCTATTTCTAAATGTGAAGTTTGGTTGGCAACCAATGGCTCTCAAACAGCGATATCTCTGACTTTGGCTAAATTAGCCAAATATGGAATTATCAGCTGCTCACTATCTCAAGATCAATGGCATAATTCAATAGATCAAAAAGTAGTAAAAGCTTTTACAAAGAATATAGATATAACCAGTTATAATAGTTACCGAAATGATTTAAGAGAGATCCGTCGGTGCGACAATCCAGTCCAATCAGGACGTTGCAGTTGGGGTGTGGCAGAATGCCCTTGTGATGATTTATTTGTAAAACCAAATGGTAATATATATTGGTGCGGTTGTTCAAATGCTCCCAAATTGGGAAATATCATTTCTGGATACGATTTGAGAGTAAATGAAAGAAACTACGAAAATGAATATGGAGAATGTTGGAATAAATAAAAATTAAAATTAAAGAGGTCTCAACAAATCCCAAAAACTAAAGGCCATTAATAGAAGTTCAAAAAGAAGCTATAGTGAATCTTATAGCTAACTATGGTTTAGAACAATTATTCTGAATTAAATATGATCACCATATTATACTTTGTTACTAGAGTTCTATTCTCTCTTTGAGAAGCTCACAAAGAAAGAAGATTTCAATCAGCGAAGGAACTTATCAAAATTATCACTGGTATTTAAATTATGAAAGTTGTTCTTTTTCTTTTAAAGATTTTCCAGAAATTTCAGAAGATACTTCTCCAGAAGAGTTCTGGTCAGAAGTCTTAAAGGTTACAAAAGAATATCTTTTAGCCTATTCTAAAGCAGGAACAGTTCCTCCTTATATTTATGGTACAAATGGAAATAGTTCTTTCCATGAGTACCTTGATAAACAATCTAAAACAAAGGATTAAAACATGACTTCCTCTCTACTATATCGCGCAGACTACTGCGCTTAATAATAATCATGAATTTCATGTAGTGGCAATTCTTTATAGAAATAAGTCTATTATAAAAATTACTACAAATAGTAAAAAGACCCATCCAAAGTTTGGAAGAAGGTATAGAAACGGCATACCAAATTATCACCTTCATGCAGAACAATCTGCTTGTCGATTTGCAAAACCAGGAGACACTCTGATTGTTATGCGCTTTCTTGCCAATGGGAATCCTTCCATGGCTAAGCCTTGTATTCATTGTCAAAAGGCTATTGAAAAGGCAGGAATTCGTAAAGTAACCTATACCAATTGGGATGGTAATTATATTGTGGAGAAACTATGAGAATTGTGCCTGAAGAAATGCCAATCGTCACTGAAGATTGAATGACTGAGTAAGAATTTCTTAAGCTATATAACAAAAGTAAGTTTAAGAACGAAATTATAGTAGCTTATAGAGGCAGTCTTGGAGAAGAGGCGCTGCTGTTGTTAAAACCGATTAACAGGAGTTTTAAAATGGACAATTATGAGAAGTTAATAAGAATTCAAACAGAAATCAAAGAGAAGATCCTTGCCTGGGCTTCTCCCAAAGAAGATAATACGTCAGAAATTAGTTATGCAATGGGCCAAATACATGCTTATAAACATATAGAAGAATTGATTGATAATTATCTTTCGGAAGGCTTAGATGTTCCACCGAATTGCAAATAAGTTTGTAATTCTTCTAATTACTGGAATTGGGGCATATATTATTTGGAACCGCAGCCATGCAGCTCACTGAAAAGATTGATAAGCCTATCTGTCGATTCTATAATAAACAAAATGCCAAGTGCTTAGGCACCGAGTATCCAGAAATTTGCTATGGCTATAGAAAAGAATATATAAAACGATAATGCCAGCATTCCTTTTTAAATGTCAGCAATGCGGAAAGTGTTGCTGGGGACCTGGAACAATCCAATTGTCCCCAAATCAAATCTTATATATTCGCGGGTACGAACCTTGTTATTTTTTAAAAGATAACAAATGTTCTATTCAAGATAATAAACCCGAGCAATGCAAGCTATTTCCCCACTGGCCTTCTTTGAATACAGAAGAATCTTTACTTAGAATCAAAGAATATTATAACTGTCCAGGAATCAAAATATGCAAATAGAAGAAGCAAAAGATCTATATGTAATTCAAAAAAATGCAGCAATGCAAAGAGAAAAAGAAGAAGCAGAACGAATTCTACAGAATATCTTTGTTCAAATTCCAACAAAAATTACTTTATTACTTCCATCTTTTGTTTATCTTATCCATTCAGGTAGTATTAGAGGAAAGGTTTATATAAAGCTCTGCAATTTAGGATATAAAAATGAAGATTCGGCAATCTTTCGTTAGTAATAGTTCCAGCTCAAGTTTTGTTGTTCAATTTCAAGAAGATGAATTTTATGTAGATGAACCTGATGAGATTAAACAGTTATTAACAGAAAAACAAATTTCTAAGTTAATTCAGTTCGAATATAAACCTGTATTTTATTCTAATCCTGCTTTTTTAGAATTTAGAAATTCAGAAGAGTTTGTTGAAGAAGAGTGTAATTATTTAGGAAAATCAGTAGCTTGTAATCAAGATCAAGAAGCTGAATTTCTAATAGTCAACAATATTCCATTTCAAGCTTCAGTTCACTATGGTCATGAATCTTGGTTCTGGAAACCTAAAGATAAAGAAGTCACAATTTTATTGAATCCAGGAATGGAAGCATTTACCTATGGCTTAAGACGGAAAAGAAAATGAAAACTCGTCAATCCTTTGTGTCTAACTCATCTTCAAGCTCCTTTATAGTATCTTCAGAAGAAGCAGAAGCATTAAAAGGTTGGTGCAAGGTCTATTCTAAGGATGAAATTAGAGCCAAGATTAAAGCTCTGGAAGATCTTTTAGAAAAATTTGCAATAGAAGCAGAAGGTCTAAAAGAACCTGCATGTTATCTCTCTGCTTTGGCCTGGGCTATTGAAGATACACAGACTGCTGCTTATCAAATTCCAGATGGATATTTTGTAACAGATCCAGTGAACAGAGATGAAGCTCTAAATCATCCAGTTCTTAGTAGCTGTTCAGTCTTTGAAGAGTATTAATGAAAACTCGCGCATCATTTGTTTCTAATTCTAGCTCTTCATCATTTATAGTAGCTTTCCCTTATCAGCCTAATAGTGAAGAAGATTGTTTAGAAATTATGTTTAATGGAGTTAAACAAGAGTTCGCTTACGATTATAACAAAAACTCTACAATTACAACTACTGCTATTGCCTTCAGAGTATATCAAGATATCCTTATCGAATATTCAGATAAGTATAATCCAGAAATTAAGTCTTTAGACAATATAATAATTAATGAACTGAGTAATCTGTATTACTGGACTGATTCAATTTATTTTAAATATAATAAAAAAAATGACCTTACAGAAGAAACTGGCTTTGTATGTAGCCAAAATCCATTTTGGGCACCTGATAAAGAACTACTAAAGAAATTAAAGAAACTAATAGCTGAAAGTGAATCAATTAACACTTATGATTTAGAAGTTAAAATAATTGGACAAAGACCTTCTTACGCATTGAGAGGTTGCAATAAATTTAAAAACTACTATAAAAATAATAAATATATTCAAGAGGATCTTGGTCCATATTCAGAAGAAGAGATTCTAGCTTACGAAAAGTTTGAAAAGAAAAAAGAAACATTCTGGAAGTCTCCAGAGTATAAAACTATTCAAAAGAGAAGACAAACTCTCTGGGATCAAATCAAAGAAGTCAAAAAACAATTAGCAGTAAAGCAATGGGAAGCTATTAAAAAGGCTTATCCAGATCATTTCTTCTTCGTTGTCAGTTATGCAGATGAAAACGGAGATGCTTTAATGGAACATGGACATATTTTCAAGAATGTATTTCATATCCAAATAAGCCATCATTAAAAAAGGTAAAAATGGTAGAAAATACTGCCTGATAGCTAAAACAACTTAAATGATTAATCGTTTAAAACAGCAATATATTGGCCGTAAAGTACAATGGATATTACGTGACCAGTATATATTCCCAGAATCTAAAACTTGTACAAATGTATTGGCTTATTTTGCTTCTAATCCTATCAAGTATTATATCTGGGTTTCTGATGTTAATACTGCTATTCCAATTGAAGAAATAGAGATAATAAATGAGAATAACAGCTAAATTCAGTACAAAATGTTACTGC
>Ga0210051_1006923_pt1 | contig 10626 bp, 11 predicted proteins | sample CryGey092014_all_FD_185464 | JGI IMG/M metagenome (GOLD analysis project Ga0210051, IMG submission 185464) | Groundwater microbial communities from aquifer - Crystal Geyser CG23_combo_of_CG06-09_8/20/14_all (SPAdes) (version 2) | ecosystem: Environmental > Aquatic > Deep subsurface > Groundwater...
AATTCATCGCTTTTGCAAATATCATGCAGCAAAGCGGCAATCTCTAAAATTCCCAAATCCGCCTTTTCTTTGCGGCCGATTTTCAACGCCAAATTCCGCACTCGTTCAACGTGCGTCCAATCGTGGCACCCGCTGGCTTTCTCAAAATATTTTTTCGCTTCGGATTCGATTTGTTTAATCAGGTTTTTGGTTATTTTGATTCTCGTCCGAATTCTTAAATTCTAATTTATCGAGAACGGTTCTCCTCGGGAGAACCGTTCTCGGCATATTGTACGATTTTAGTACTTCTCCTATTTTCCCAAAAAAACTTGACAAAATAATACTATTAGTATATAGTAACCGCAATGCCGAACAAAACGGCAGAAAACACCCGAGGAGGTGGCCGCCTGGCCACCACGACACCCGGCTCACATGGCAACATGTGGGCCTTTTACTATATTAAATAAAAAAGGGGGCCATAGACGACCTCCTGATAATAACAAATTTTGCTACAACAGCAAAATTTCTGGCAGCGAATCGATAATGTAATCCGGCGAGGCTTCTCTTTCCAGCCGCTCCCGTAGGTAATATCCCCACGTTAAAGCAACAGTTTTAGCGCCAATCGACCTTCCGGCATCAATATCATGCGCCATGTCTCCTATGACAATCGTCCTGCCAACATCAAAATTTAACCACCTAACAACATCGGGAATCTTTGCCACTTTATCGTGAACGCTGCCAAAAACTCTTAAAAAATATTTTTTCAGATCGAACGTCTTAAGTTCTCTCAAGAGCTCGTAATGAAAACAAGAGCTAAGAATTGTCATGTTGATGGACCGTCCCGCCAGCAATTCCAAAGTCTCGCGAACACCGCGATAGAGTCGCGGGGCCGGCTGGCCGATTTCATCCATGCTCTCAAAAAAGGGGAGTCAATTCTTTTCTGCCCGACATTGGGAAAATATTTGACGTAGAAATTCATGTATGGGAGACACATCTGATTCCTGTATTCTTCCAACGAAATCGGCTTACGTCCAAGCTTCTCAAAAACCCTCATTGTAATCGCGAACGTCCAATCGAGATCGTCGCGCAAAGTTCCCGAGTAATCAAAAATAATATTTTTCACGCCCTCGATCATAACCCCTCCTCAAACAATAAAATCACAAAGAACTATTGTGAGCGGAACGCTCACACAAGCTATGCTTAATTGTGAGCGGAACGCTCACACAAGCTATGCTTAATTGTGAGCGGAACGCTCACACAAGCTATGCTTAATTGTGAGCGGAACGCTCACACAAGCTATGCTTAATTGTGAGCGGAACGCTCACACTCGCCCTCCCACCTTTGTCTCCATCGCTCAACTTGCCCTCCCAAATTTGCCAGCGTAGTTCAGTCGGTAGAGCAGGCGCTTCGTAAGCGTCAGGCCGTCGGTTCGATTCCGACCGCTGGCTCTGGCAAATTTTGGAGGGTGAAATAGAGTGCCCCGCAATATTGCGAGGAAACCAAGGTTCAACTTCTCGTGGGGACGCAAGGGTGAGAGGGCAAGCTACGCTTAATTTTATCTCAGTCCCGAAAGGATAACACCCTTGTTTCATTTTGTCAATTTTGTTCTATATAAATATTACGACGGCGAATTCTATGCTAGCAACACATAGCGGTCGCGTTCAGCCTTTTTAAAATTGTTAAAACGGTCGTAATTAACCTCTTCAAATTTTTCGGCCTTTCCCTGTTTTACCAATGTCTCCCACAAACTTTTCATCTCGGGAGAATTTACGGTATCGGAGTAAAGCGGCAGGCCATAAAGCATCCGCGAATAAGCATTCATTAAATATAGCCGCCTAGTGCCCAATCCTCGCCCTCTTAAATTTTTATCGGTTTCAATCCAACCGATAAAAGGCTTGTCCTTAAAATATTCCAGACACTCTTTCGGGCATTTTACATTAAGTCTTAATTCAGAACGGCCGATTATTTTATCCCCGCTCATGTCAACAAAATAAGTCAATCTTTCGGTATCGCCGGCCTCTAAAAAACCTTTTGGGTAAGTTTTTGTCTGCTGAGCTAGAAAGGTTGCTTTCCCGTCGCGATGGCGCACCCGGAAAAAATTATCAAAGTTGCCAAGCGTATAATCGTTTGGACTCAGAAATTGACCGCTTTTGAATTCGAAAAAATGTAATACTTCCTCCGGAATTTCAGCTGTAGCCACCGTTTCTATTTCTCCCTCGGGAAAATACTCCAAAAATATTTTCGCTTTCTCCGCGAAATCACCAGCCTCTTTTTGAAAATTAACTTTCTCCGTCATAAATTTATTTCAGCACTTGGCGTGAGAAACTAAACTAATATAATTCTGAGTTAAGCCTCTTCCACTCACAAAGCAATTGTAGACATTCTTCGCGCATAAAACCGCTTTTGATTTTTACTTTTGATTTCCCGCTCTTTTTCATGAAATCAGCGCGAACTAAAAGTTCGTTAAAACCCAGCTTTGCGACGTCAGGAATACCAGTGCCAAAAATCACTTCGTCCATCTGCGCCCAGTGAATAGCCGAAAAACACATCGGGCATGGTTCGGTGGTCGAATAGATAACACACCCCGACAAATTCCATCTCCCCAACTTTTTCGAAGCCTTACGGATAGCATTTATCTCGGCGTGACAAGTCGGGTCTTTGGTTTTTAAAACCGTGTTGCGCGCCGATGCGACAATCTTTCCATCGCGCACTACACAAGCGCCAAATGGCCCGCCATCGCCCTTTTTGATTCCACGCAATCCATCTTCGATTGCCAAGCGCATAAACTTTTTGTCGCCGCCGCGTTTTTCTTTTTTAAAATCGTGTTTTGCTGTCATGTAATTAAATTTCACTTATACAATCTTTTTTGTCCATGAAATAAACGAATCCCAAAAGAAAATTCCGCCCAAAACGCCAGGAATAGACCCAAGAGCGTCGTAAAAAATATCAAATTTCGTATCAGTGCTTATGTCCAAACCGTAAACACCAGAAATGTGAGTCTTCAAAACAATATCCGCCACATATTCGTAAACTTCCCAACCCACGCTGCAAAGGATAATAAACCCGAATGCCACGCTAATGGCGTAAATCTTACGAATCCCCCATCGCTCATTTAGGATAATTGAAATAATAATGGTAGCTGTAAAAGGAATAAGAAAATGCAACACTTTATCAAACTCAAACCCGACCTTATAAAGTTTATAAAGTCCGAGGTCGCCAAACGCGTTACTAATGAAGGCAAAAGCGATTATGAATTGAAATAAGTCTGTGGCCTGATTTTTCCTAACCGCGTCGGTTTCATTCTCCGAAACTCGAAATAGGCGTGGAAAAAAAACGATTAAACCAGCATAGACCAAACACACAAGGCCCATATACCGGACATCGTAAAAAGAAGGAAACCAAGCTACGGGAAAAACAAGCAAAATAATGCCGGCGCAAAGAGATATTACAATAGAGAGCTCAACAAAAGTATTCATCTTTAATAGAAGTCGCATTGCGCGCAGACCATACGCTAGACTACGCCACTAAAGACATTTTCCAATTCGCGACAATCAAACTCAAGCGCGTTGATTTAAATTAATTCCCGCAACTGGCATTACCATCAGAGCCCGTTCCGGCGCCAAAACCGGGTGACGGCGCGTCGCTGGAAAGCTTTTGGTCGCATTCGCTCGGCGGCATAGCGAAACCGAAGCAAATCGCGGTAAGCATGCTTTGAGGATCTCGTTCGGAAGAAACCGTTGTCCCGTTAATAACCAATGCTGGCGAACCCTGAACGCCATATTTAACATTGTCATCTTTGAAAATATCGAATGGCGGATATTGGCCACCAACCCATGAATTTTGGTCTTTGAGCTTTTCCTTGATTTTGAATTGAGCATCAGTGGCCGCGATACAACTGCCTAACGCCTCACCGTCGATTTTCACACTCTTCAAGCAAACCGCCGAATCTCCTTGGCCGACAAAACATTTTAAATAACCGTTAAGCTTGACCGCTCCCTGTTGTTCAATACAATACTGTCTCACATTCTCATCGATTTCCTTCTCGCCGTGCATCGCGTAATCAACGAATTTCAGATTGAACTTAATTTTAGAACCGAGCAAGTCAACGACGGGCAAAATCCCCTTTTCCGCCTGCAAACCATACGGGCAGTAACTCATCACGAACAAATCAACTTCCGGAACATCCGCCGTGCCGACGGTCTGATTCTCCTGCTCCGCAGCCTGATCCTGCGTTACGTCGCCATCCATATTTAAAACCTGAGGAAAGAAATTTTTCCCATCCTTGCTGACATAAGAGGTAATCTCCTGGTCACCAACGCCGACAGTAATTTTATACAAACCGCTCTCTTCGACCATATCTTTGATTGACACCTGCATCCCCGGCGTGACTAAATTATCTTCAATAAACTTTTCCGCTTTTACTTTAACCACTTCTTTGTCCTGCAATCTGTTTTTCGCAAAAACAGAAAAATAACCATAGACACCAAAGCCAGCCGCCGCCAGCACAACAAAGGCTGGAAAAATAAACTTAAAATATTTTTGATATTTACTCATATAAGGCGTATTCATAAATTATATTTTGGCCCCTCCGTCCTCGTTTATTATTTATTATTCTTCTTTATTCTCAATAATTTTCTGCAATTTATCCGGACTGATTCTGTATAACGGGCTAATTGATCCCGCGGTAACATCGAGATTGTCAACCACATAAAGTCCCTTGTCTTTCAGATAATCTACAATCATTACCCGCCTACCTTCGACAGTAAGCATAACGCTCCCTTTTTCATATTCGGCATCCTTTCCGGCATATTCGGTCAGGACGCCGGTATCCCCCTTTGGCATTTCTCTTAACATAATTGTGTATCGCTTTTTAATATTAGCCGGTTTCGACTTAACGGTCAGCCGCTACAAAATATCATAAATCTTTCTCGGTTATTTTTCCAGCCCCAATGCCCGTTTTAAATTATTTTTTTCTTCGTTTAATTTCGGCGGCACACACGCTCTCTTCGCTACTGCCGAAATGATGGGCAATTTCATGCCAAACCGTGTTTTTAACAATTTGCCTCATTTCTTCGTCAGATTCGGCATAACTTACGATCGGTTTTTTAAATATGGTTATCTTGTCAGGCAAAACCATACCGTAATTCGGCCCCCTTTTATTTTGCGGCACTCCTTCATATAACCCCAACAAAAAATCGTCTTTTCTTAATTTGAGTTCCCGCTTTTGCTCGGCCGTCGGCTCATTCTCAATCACAATAGCCACATTCTCCAGCATTGCCAGAAACTTCTCGGGAACCAGCCCGATCCCCTCTTTCACAAGCTTTTCGAAATAAGAACCCGCACGCTTCGCCCGCGGAACCTTGTTTCCTTGCTTCGCTCGGAAATTAGAACCCGCACGCTTCGCCCGCGGAACCTTGTTTCCTTGCTTCGCTCGGAAATTAGAACCCGCACGCTTCGCCCGCGGAACCTTGTTTCCTTGCTTCGCTCGGAAATTAGATTTTTTCATTAGCGCTCCACTTTCCTCATGGCTCTTTTTCTTTCTAATTCGGTGAGTTGTTGTTTTCTGAGCCGCGTTTTTACCGGAGTCACTTCCAAATATTCATCCTCCGCCATTATCTCAAGCCCTCTTTCAATCGTAAGTTTTAACACCGGGGTAAGCCGAATAGCCTCGTCTGAACCGGAAGCGCGCATATTCGTAAGCTGTTTGCCTTTTGTGGGATTTACCGTCATGTCGTTTCCTTTCGAAGTATTGCCAATGACCATGCCTTCGTAGACCTCTTCTGCCGGGCCAATATACAACTGTCCGCGATCCTGAAGATTAAATAAGGAAAAACCAAGAGCCTTACCGGAAGCCATGGAAATCATAGAGCCAACGCCGTGTTTTCTTATTTCCCCGGCATACGGTTTAAAACCGATGACTCGCGAGCAAAGAATCCCCACGCCTCTGGTATCAATAATAAAGTCGCCGCGATAGCCCAAAAGCCCGCGTGTCGGGATTTCGAAGACCATTCGCACCTGTCCGCAATTATTTTTCATATCCCTTAAGGCCCCCCTCCTCTTTCCCATTTTTTCCATCACGGCTCCTGAAAAATTTTCAGGCACATCAACGGTAACCTCTTCAAATGGTTCCAACTTCTCCCCGTTTTCTTCTTTGATAATCGCCTGGGGCTGGGAAACCTGAATTTCGTAGCCCTCGCGCCTCATGTTTTCCAAAAGTATCGCGACGTGCAATTCTCCCCTGCCATAAACCTTAAACGCTTCGGGGGAAAAATCTATCTTCAATCCGACATTTACTTCTAATTCTTTCTTTAGGCGGTCGCGAAGCTGATTATTGGTGACAAATTTTCCTTTGCGTCCGGCAAACGGCGAATTATTAACCAAAAAGTTAAGTGAAATGGTCGGCTCATCCACGTTGATCGCCGGAAGCGGCTCCTGTTCCGAATTGTCGCACAAAGTTTCTCCAATATCGATATCCGAAAATCCAGCGACCATTACAATATCGCCCGCGTAAGCTTCGGCTACCTCCTCTCTTTTTAATCCTTTGAAAGTAAAAAGCTTAGTCACTCTTCCGGTTCTTGATTGGCCATCCGGCCCCTTGACCGTTAAAAAACTTCCGTTTTTGATAGTCCCTTCATAGATTCTGCCAATAGCCATTCTCCCCAAAAAATTGTCATACGCGAGATTAAACGGCTGAAAGCGAAGCGGAATATCTTTATCTCGCTTAGCGGGATGGACTTTTAAAAGTATTTCTTCCAAAAGCGGGGTCAGATCTTCCGATTCGTCTTCCAATTTTTTTTTGGCGATTCCTTGTTTGGCTATTGTATAAATTGTAGAAAAATTAAGCTGTTCGTCGTTTGCCCCCAAGTCCAAAAAAAGTTCAAAAACCTGTTCTTGCGCCCGAAGGGGATCAGCCGCCGGCTTATCTATCTTATTAATGACAACTATCGGCTGAAGCCCAAGCTCTAAAGATTTCTTAAGCACAAATCTCGTTTGCGGCATCGGGCCCTCCTGCGCATCCACAACCAAAAGCACGCTATCTATTGAGCGGAGCACCCGCTCCACCTCGGAACCAAAATCGGCGTGCCCCGGAGTGTCAACGATGTTTATCTTCGTCGAGACCCGCCCGGAAGAATCTCCCGCCACGGGAAAAAAGACCGAAGCGTTCTTGGAATAGATGGTAATTCCCCGCTCCTTTTCTAAAATATTAGAGTCCATCGTTGCCCCTTCCTCTTCAACCATTCCGGTCTGCTTCATAATGGCATCGGTCAGCTTAGTTTTTCCATGGTCAACGTGGGCAATAATAGCAATGTTTCTAATCTCCATAAAAAAAGGGGCTTTTTAAGCCGTTAAAAAATGGCCTTTCGGCCGTTAATAGCATGGGTAATGGACAAAAAGATACCGGGAGAATTTAATCTATCAGGCAACTTCGCGATTTGAACAAAGCCAATCAATTACCCTCTTTCGATGTTGATCGATTGACCACATATCGCCATTTTTGAAAAGCGCCGGGTGCGTGCCTTGAAACTTTTCTAAATTTGCGACCGAAGCGCGCGGAAAAGCGGCGGGAATATTTTGATTATAAAATTCCGCAAACTCCGAAATAGATATTTGCATCTGGCTAATTTCTAATTCTGCCTTGTTCCTTTTCATTTTTAAATGATACAACATATTAATTAAAAAAGCAATGTTCCGCATCAAATCATCTAAAATCTGACTATTGTGAGCGGGGGCGCTCACGCAAGCTACGCTTAATTGTGAGCGTTCCGCTCACGCAAGCTATGCTTAATACGGACATCGGTTGAATCATCTAATTTCTGACCGAAATATTATGCGGTAAAATGAAGTAAATCTCAATAAAATTAACTTCATTTGAGGAATATTAAAAGAGCGGATATTTTCCGCTCTTTTACTTTATATAATAGACCTGTTGCTTTTTAAGCAACAATGAACCTCCGCCGGCAGGAGCAGGCGGTTTCCTCGGCTTCGCCTTCGGCGGTTCTTTCTATCCGCTTCATCCGCCCCGCAGAAATGCGGGGCGGTTTTCGCGAATAGAAATAAACCTCCGCCGGCAGGAGCAGGCGGTTTCCTCGGCTTCGCCTTCGGCGGTTCTTTCTATCCGCTTCATCCGCCCCGCAGAAATGCGGGGCGGTTTTCGCGAATAGAAATAAAAAACTGCTCGTCCCCCGCAGTATTGCGGGGGGGCTTCGCGCGAAATTAGATCTTCAACAATTCTTTAAAAATGATCATTCTTTGGATTTGAGAAGTGCCCTCGTACACTTGAAGGACTCTCGCGTCTCGGTAAAATCTTTCCACCAAAGCGGGCTTTAAATATCCGGATCCGCCGAAAATTTGAAGAGCCTTGCTGGCGACTCTTTCGGCCATTTCAGAAGCATAAGCTTTGGCCATGGAGGCCGATTTAATAAAAGGCAGCCCCCTGTCTATCAACCAGGCCGCCCGGTAAGTCATTAACTCGGCAGCTTCAATCTCTATTGCCATTTCCGCCCGCATAAATTGAATGGCCTGAAACTCGGAAATCTTTTTGCCGAATTGCTCCCTATTTTGGGCGTAGGCAAGGGCCTCCTGAAAGGCTCCCTTGGCCACCCCCAGAGATTAAGCCGCGATATTCACCCTGCCGCCGTTGAGAGTCCGCATGGCAACTTTGAAGCCCTGTCCCTCTCCCCCGAGCATATTCTCTTTTGGAATTCTGCAGTTATCGAAGAAAAGCTGAACGGTTAAAGAACAGTTAATGCCCATTTTCTCTTCAACTCTAGTCACTTTGAATCCGGGAGAAGAACTTTCAATGATGAAAGCCGTCAGCTCCTTGTGGCGGTCAGGCCCAGTCCTGAAAACTCCCACGCAAATATCGGCTACCGAGCCATTGGTGACAAATATCTTATCTCCATTTAACACCCATTGATTCCCTTCCAGACGAGCCGTCGCTTTTATCCCGGCCACATCAGATCCGGCTCCGGGCTCGATCAAAAGCCAGCAACCCAGTTTATCGCCCTTGGCTAATGGCACGAGGTATTTTTGTTTTTGCTCCCCTGTGCCGTGGTTCAGAATCGGAGTACAGGAAAGTGAATTATTAGCGGACATGATAAGCCCAAGGCCAGCCGAGATCTTGGCTATTTCTTCCTCCATTATGCAATAAGAAATAGTGTCGGCTCCCGCCCCCCCGTACTTTTCGGGGATGATAATTCCCAACAGCCCCAACTTGGCCGCTTTTTTGACCAGAGGCATAGGAAACATTTCCGCCCTTTCATATTCTTCAATTTTGGGCTTAACTTCCCTTTCAACAAACTTTCTCACCATTTCCCGAATCATCTTTTGCTCTTGTGAAAAGTCAAAATCCATCTTCCACCTCCCTAATTTAGGATTTCTAGACGTCCATTTTTTTTAGATTTTTGGCTATAATTAGTCTCGGTTCAGTCAAAGCTTGAACTTCCTTTACGGTTTTGCCGGGAGCAATTTCTTTCAAGACTAATCCCCGCCTGGTCACCTTAATTACCGCTAATTCGGTGATTATCAAATTCACCGCTCCTTTGGCAGTTAAGGGAAGGGAACATTTTTTTACTATCTTTGGTTGGCCATCGGGGGTGGTATGCTCTGTGGCTATGATTACCCTTTTGGCGTTGGCTGCCAAATCCATTCCTCCACCGATTCCCGGCGCTCTTTTCCCGGGAATCAGATAATTTGCCAGATTGCCCTTTTCGTCAACTTGCAAAGCCCCAAGGACGGTTTTGTCAATGTGGCCTCCCCGAATCATCGAAAAAGATAAAGAGCTGTCAAAAAAAGCTCCGCCATCTAAAACTGTGATTGGATTCCCGCCGGCATCGATAATATCGGGGTCCTCAAAACCCTCCTGCGGCCTGGGACCTATCCCCAAAACTCCGGGTTCTGCCTGAAGATTGACGGTTACGTCCTTAGGGATATAGTTTGCGACCAAAGTGGGAATGCCAATACCCAGATTCACCACATCTCCATTTTCCAGCTCCTTGGCCACCCGCCTGGCTATCTTCTCTTTCGTGGAACCAATAGCCCGATAACCCCTTGGCTTAAACTCCCAGGGCCTGACTTTCCTTCCAGAGCTTTGAACGAGGATATCAACATAATTGAAAGGCAACATTACTTCGTCAGGAGCTATCTCTCCTGTTTCAACGATGTTTTCTGCTTCCACTATGGTAATCTCAGCAGCCTGAGCGACAGCCGGATTGAAGTTTCGGGCCGCTCCCCGGAAAATTAAATTTCCTTTTTTATCTGCCATCCAAGCTTTGATAAAAGCAAATTTTGGTTTAGGAAAAAAGGCCTCTTCAAAAATGTATTCTTTACCATTGATAATTTTCTTTTCTTTTCCTTTTTCGACTTCGGTGCCCACGCCAGTTGGAGTGTAAAATCCGCCAATGCCCGATCCCGTCGCTCTGAACTTTTCGATTAAAGTGCCTTGAGGAATAAGATTAACTTTTAGTTTCCCCTGGGTGACCAGTTTTTCAGCTTCCGGATTTGTCGCTATAAAAGAAACGGTTAGGGAATCTACCTGGCCACTTTCTATCAATTTACCGGTGCTTTCTCCGGGTAACCCCGTGTCATTGCTGAAAATTTTCAACCTCTTTGTTCCCCGCAAAACCAAGGCGTCAATAAGGTCGAGGG
>Ga0210051_1006924_pt1 | contig 10625 bp, 8 predicted proteins | sample CryGey092014_all_FD_185464 | JGI IMG/M metagenome (GOLD analysis project Ga0210051, IMG submission 185464) | Groundwater microbial communities from aquifer - Crystal Geyser CG23_combo_of_CG06-09_8/20/14_all (SPAdes) (version 2) | ecosystem: Environmental > Aquatic > Deep subsurface > Groundwater ...
GTTTATTTATTTGAAGACCTGAGACCAACCCCAGTATTGTCATTTACTATTAGACAATTGAGCTGTCAGTCTGGTATAGTAATTACTGCTTCTCACAATCCCAAAGAATACAATGGCTATAAAGTTTATTGGAACGATGGAGGACAATTAGTAAGTCCTCATGATGTAAACGTTATAAAGGAAGTACAGAAAATCACTGATATTTCTAATGTTAAATTCAAACCTTTAAAGGAAAATATTAGTATAATTGGAGAAGACATTGATAAAATCTATATAAGTAAAGTAAAAGCATTGTCGCTTTCACCGAAATCTATCAATAATCAAAAAAACATTAAAATTGTTTATACGGCATTGCACGGTTCTGGAGTAAATTTAGTGCCAAGGAGTTTGAAAGAATTTGGTTTTACGAATATCACCAGTGTTAAAGAACAAGATGTGAGTGATGGCAATTTTCCAACAATTAAATCGCCTAATCCTGAAGAATCTGCTGCTTTAACAATGGCAATAGAAAAAGCAAAATCAATTGATGCAGACCTTGTAATGGCTACTGACCCTGATGCTGATAGGGTTGGCATTGCTGTTAAAAACAATAACAATGAATTTATTTTACTGAATGGAAATCAAACTGCGACTTTATTGATTTATTACCTTATCGCTCAATGGAAAACCAATAATAAGCTTATTGGTAAAGAATACATTGTAAAAACAATTGTAACTACTGAGCTTTTAAAAGAAATTGCTTTAAAAAGCAAAGTAGAATGCTTTGATGTGCTAACTGGGTTTAAGTTTATTGCGGATATTATTAAGCAAAATGAAGGAAAAAAGACATTTATTGGCGGTGGTGAAGAAAGTTACGGTTATCTGATTGGCGATTTTGTGAGAGACAAAGATGCTGTTATTTCATGCAGTATGATTGCCGAAACTGCTGCTTGGGCTGCCGATAATGGCAAAACACTTTACAATTTATTGATTGATATTTATACAGAATTTGGTTTCTATAAAGAAAGCTTGCTATCAATTACTAAAAAAGGCAAAGAGGGTGCCGAAGAAATTCAAAAGATGATGAAAGAATACCGTAGCAATCCTCCTAAAATTATAAACAACTCAGAGATTATACTAATCAAAGACTACCAAACACAAAAAGAAAAAAATCCGATATCAGGTAAAGAAAAAAAGATCTTGTTACCTAAATCAAATGTATTACAGTTCTTTTTGAGCGATAATAGCAAAATTACTATTCGCCCCTCTGGAACAGAGCCAAAAATTAAATTTTATTTTGGTGTAAAATTAGCACTACAAAGTAAAGAGCTGTTTAATAATACAAATGAAATGTTAGACAAGAAAATAAATGATATTATTGCTTCAATGAACTTAAAATAATCAATAATTTAAATGTCATAATTATGAAATCACTACTAAATTTGGTGTTATTCTTGGTATTATTTTCATTAAGTAATATTTTATTGGCACAAGAAGACAATGGAATATTTAAAAATGGCGAATTTATTAAAAATTCAGATGCTTTCTTATTTGCAGATAATGTTAATATTAGAGAAACGCCATCAACAAAAGCCAAAGTTATTGCTAATTTATCCATTGCAACACCAGTGAAAATAATTTCAAAAACAAATGATACTTTAACGGTGAATGGTTATAATACCTATTGGTATAAAATAAGTTTTGATAAAAATGGAAGCAAAAAAACAGGATATGTATGGGGAGGATTTATTTCTGTCTTTACAACCACAACCACCAATGATTCTGGAAATAATGTTTGCTTTTTATTCACTATAACTGAATATTCTGAGAAAATAGGATTTACAGCATTATTAAAAGCGGTTGTCAATGGAAAAATTGTTTCTACAGTTTCTGTTAAACCTCATGATACAGATCAAAATAATGGTATTTATAGCTATGACATTGATGGAAAAATTATGAGTAATAAAGGGTTGGATAATGTTAAAAAAATCATTGTTATTTCTTTCCTTTACCCTGCTTGTGGTTATAGCAATGGAGATGTTATTGTTTTTTGGAACGGCAAAAATCTTATTTATGGCACTGAATCACCCAGCGTTTCTGAAGCGGGTATTTTTAACTTTTCAAGCGAATTAATCTTCCCAACAAACCACGAAGGCAAACCAAATAAAGTTATCAGAAAAGAAGAAACTGTTAATTACGATGATGATGGCAATATTTCATCTAATTCAATGAAAAAAATTGAATATATTTGGGATGGTAAGAAATTAGTAAAACAAGACAATGATTAATTTCTAACTATATATTGCATTTATGTCTTTTGTACCACTAACTGTTAAGCATTTAAGCACATTAGCTAAAAACTCATTAAACACAATATACCAAGAAAGAGAAGTTGACGCCATCATTTACATTCTTTTTGAACATTATCTTGGGTTTTCAAAAACAGATTGTATTATACAAGCTTCTAAATTGATAGATGAGGCAATCTCAAACCAGATAAAGAACGCCATTGTTAAGCTACAACAACACACTCCTGTCCAATACGTTATTGGAAAAGCCAATTTCTATGATTTAGAATTATTTGTTGATAATAATGTGCTTATTCCACGTCAAGAAACGGAAGAATTGGTCAATTGGATGATTAATGACGTAAAAATATTACCTGTTAAACCAAATGAACTTAACATCTTAGATATTGGTACTGGAAGTGGATGTATAGCCATCGCATTAAAAAAAAATATTACTTTTGCTGATATTACTGCTATCGATTTAAGTGAAAATGCCTTAAATGTTGCGAAAATTAATGCTACCACTTACAATACACCTATTAATTTTATAAATTTTGATATATTGTCAGAAAACAATCCTTCCTTTAATCAAAAATTTGATATTATTGTAAGTAATCCGCCTTATATTACTGAATATGAAAAAAAATACATGAATAAAAATGTGTTAAACTTTGAACCTCATCAAGCCTTATTTGTTGAAAACGAGGAACCACTGCTATTTTATGATGCCATTATTAAATTTTCGCTTACTAATCTTAAAGCAAAAGGAAAACTTTACTTTGAAATAAATGAAAAATATGGCAAAGAGATAGTTAATACTTTGAAAAAACATCATTTTAAGCATATCATTTTAAAAAAAGACCTAAACCACAAAGACAGAATGATTTCGGCTGAAAAATAATCATTTGTCGTGCTTAATAATTTAGATTTATGTTGATGTAAATTGAGATATATTTATTATTTTTACAAAAAAATTGAATTGTATTGAACTAAGCCAACATAGTGAAAATAAAAAATAAAATAAAAAATAAAATTGGTAACTATATTCTTAAGCAGGAAAAGCATAGAGTTAGAAAAAACAAGCAAATCATTAACCTTAAAGATGCTAAAACTATAGGAATTCTTTATAGAATAATTGACGAAGAAACTCATAATTGTGTTTCGGACTTTATCAAAACTATGCAAGATAAGCAAATTCACATTCATGCAATAGGAATTACAGAATACAAAGATATTCCACACTACTGCTATCCAAAAATAACCTATAGTTTTTTAACACTTAAAAATATTAATTGGTACTTTAAGCCCATAGGAAAAGAAGTAAACGATTTTTTAAATAAAGAATTTGATATTGTTATAGATTTAACAACTGAAAAGTATTTACCTATACAATATCTGCTTTCTCAAGTTAAAGCAAAATTTATTGTTGGCAAATACTATGACAACTCTACACACTATTACGATATGATGCTCAAAGTGGATAAACCAACTAAAATTGCTGATTTCATTAAAGTTATTGTTGACTATTTAAATATAATTAAAACCCATAAAGAATGTACACCGCTTATAAGTCAGCCGGAGTTGCTCTGATTACTCCATTTCATAAAGACGGAAGCATTGATTTTAAATCACTCGAACGTCTAATAGAATACCAAATTACTAATAACATTGGTTATTTTGTTGTTTTAGGAACCACTGGCGGATCTGCGACACTGAATAAAGACGAAAAAGTAGCAATTATAGATTTTGTAGTTGAATTAGTAAATAAAAGAAAGCCAATAGTCTTAGGTATTGGTGGAAACAATACACAAGAAGTTGTTAATTGCATTAATTCTACTAATCTTGATGGCATTGAAGCTATTTTATCCGTTGCTCCTAGTTATAATAAACCTTCGCAAAGCGGTATTTTTCAACATTATAAGTATATTGCCAATGCTAGTCCACTCCCAATTATTATTTATAATGTGCCAAGTAGAACTGGTGTTAATATAAGTGCCGAAACTACACTTAAAATTGCAAATGAATTAAAAAATGTAATTGGTATCAAAGAAGCTTCTGGCAATCTACCTCAAATAATGCACATTATTAATAACAAACCAAAAAATTTCCTTGTTATTTCTGGAGATGACGCATTGACATTGCCAACTATGGCATTGGGTGGCGATGGTGTAATTTCTGTGATTGCCAATGCTTATCCTAAAGAATTTTCAAAACTAATTCATTTTTGCTTAGACGGCAAATATGACGAAGCAAAAACAATTCATTATAAACTGCTTGATATTATTAATGCTATCTTTTTGGAAGGTAGTCCTGCTGGAATTAAAGCAGCTTTAGAAATATTAAAACTTGCTCCGAACAATCTCCGTTTACCCTTGGTTCCTGTTGGAAAAACTACAAATAGTCTTATCAGTAAATTAATCCAAAATCTATAAATATTTATTCACTATTAAAAACAATCAAATTATCAACATTTTATGAAAAAAATTCTACTACTTTTCATTATCAGTGCATTTAGCTTAAACTTTTCTTTTGCACAAACCAACGAATACTATTTCAAATTTAAAGAAAACGACAAAAAAATTATCAATACGACCCTTACAAAGTTGATTTCAATTGATAATGTAAAAGACGGACTTGTGTATGCTTATGCCAATGACAAAGAATTTAAAGAATTTCAAAAATTAGGCTATGATTATGAATTATTGCCTGCACCTAGTTCTACAACTAAAGTTATTAATATGGCTACTACCCTTGGGCAAATGTCTAATTGGGATAGATATCCTACTTATGAGGTTTACAGACAAATGTTGAAAAATTTTGAAACCAATTATCCTTCCTTATGCAAATTAGATTCTATATGCAGTTTAGCCAGTGGCAGAAAAATATATTCTTTGAAAATTTCTGATAATGTGAATACTGCTGAAAATGAACCCGAATTTGTTTATGTTAGTTCTATGCACGGAGATGAAACAACCGGATTTATTTTTATGTTAAGATTAGCCGATTATTTGTTAAGCAATTACGCTTCTGTTTCTCGAGTTCAAAATATTGTAAATAATGTTGAATTATATATTCTTCCAGCTATTAACCCTGATGGAACATATTATGGCGGTAATAATACAGTTGCTGGTTCACGTCGTTATAATGCAAATGGCGAGGATATCAACCGTGATTTTCCTGATATGGTAATTGGTGCCAATAATCCTCCTTATGAGCCAGAGACACAGGCATTGATGGATTTTGCTGCAGCTCACCATTTTATTTTTGGAGGCAGTTTTCATGGTGGTGCTGAAGTCGTTAATTTCCCTTGGGATGTATATACCAGTGTGCATCCTCATCCAGATGATAATTGGTTTAGACAAGTTTGTACAGATTATGTTACATCAGCCAGATTGGTTAATCCAAATTATATGACTAGTGTGAATTCTTCAGGTATTACCGAAGGGGGCGATTGGTATGTGGTAAATGGTGGTATTCAGGATTATTATAACTATTGGCATCATTGCAGAATGGTTACATTGGAAGTTTCTAATATAAAATTATTGGGTTCTGAAAATTTAGTAACATATTGGAATATAAATCAAAATTCATTACTTGGTTTTATAGAAGCATCTCTTTATGGCATTTCGGGTACTGTTAAAAATATTAATTCAAACCCTCTTGATGCTACTGTAACTATTGCATCGCATGATGCCGATAATTCTTGGGTTATTACCGACCCTTCTATTGGTGATTATCACCGCGTAATTGCTCCCGGAACTTATGATATTACTTATGCTTCAGTAGGTTATATTTCTCAAATACATACTGTTAATGTTGCATCTTATGCAAGCACCACCATTAAAGATGTTGTTTTATTGGTTGCACCGCAAACAAATGTTACTGGAACAATCACTGATGCTACTTCTGGAACGCCTATTCAAGGTGTTACTGTTACTATATTAAGTTCTTCGTATCCTAATGTTACTACAAATGCTTCTGGTCAATATGTTATAAATTCTGTATATGAAGGTTCTTATACCATTCAGGTAAGCAAAGCTGGTTATATTACTGCATCTCAAACTGTTAATGTTACTACAACAAACAATGTGTTTAATTTTAGTATGACTTTATCTGATCCTGAAGGATTTGAAACTGGAGTGCCTGCTTGTTGGGTAAATAGTGCTGATAATCTTGCATGGTCTCAAGTTAATACTAGTCCTCATGGTGGAACATATTGTATGAAATCGGGTGGTTTTAATGTAAATAATGCTAATTCTATCTTTCAAATTACTTTAAATATTGCAAGTGCTGGTAATATTAATTTCTGGAATAAAGTTTCATCTGAATCTGGTTTTGATTTTCTGAAATTTTATATAGATGGTGTGGAGAAAGGCTCTTGGAGTGGCACTGTAGCTTGGGCAGAGCAATCATATCCTGTAACAGCAGGTAATCATACTTTTAAGTGGGCTTATACTAAAGATAATTCAGTATACAATGGTTCCGATTGTGCTTGGATTGACGATATTGTGTTCCCTACTTCAAGCCAAACTATAACTTTTATAGTGAAAGATCAAAGCAATAATCCAATTCAGGGAGCCAATGTAAACTTCAATAGCACCAATCAAACTACCAATGCAAGCGGTGTTGCCGTTATATCAAGTGTAAGTAGAGGATTAGACAAACCTTACACTGTTTCTATTTCTGGTTACAATACCAATACAGGCTCCGTAAATGTAAACTATTGCGATGCTTCTATAAATGTTTCAATGGCTCCTGTTAATATCAGTGAAATTTCAAACAAAAGTTTAGCAAGCATATATCCAAACCCTTTTAATCATCTTATCAATATTAAATCTGATAATATTATTACGAGAGTAATCATTTACAATTTAGTTGGTTCCGAAATTTTAAATAAATCAATAAATAACTATCAATTCCAATTAACTTTAGAAACAATCCCTTCAGGAGTGTATTTTATTCAAATACATACCAATAAAGGAATTGTAAATAAAAAAATCGTGAAAGAATAGATTTATTTATTATTAGAAATAAATTTTATTTTTTACTTTGTTTGTGTCATAATTTTTTGAAAGAATTATTTACAATTCTATAAATGAAACATAAAATTAAAAGCGATTCTTATAGTCCGATTAACGATAAAGAAGCTTGGATTGGGATATTGTATGCATGCATCTCCTCTGATGGCGAAATTGGGAAATCAGAAATTGAATCGCTTTCGCGAATGATTGCTAATAAAAGCAAATTTAATGGTATCGAGATCCCACCTTTATGCAAAAAGATAACCGAAGCCATAAAGAGTATTGGTTCAAAAGGGCTCGTTGATGCTTGTTGCCCTTTAATAAAAGCAGAAGACAAACCCACTCTTTTTTCGATGGCTGTTGAAATTGTTTTATCGGACGGTTTGTTAGAGATGGAAGAACAAAAAATAATTGAATATCTTGCTAAAACTCTTGCAATGGATAAGGTTTTAGTAATTAAAATAATTGAAGTAATGCTTATACGTAACAAAGGAAACTTAATTTTAGATTAAACAATTCCCATTTAAAAAAAGCTATCATTCATTTTAAAATATCACTTTAATAGCAGATATTTCATAATAGAATTAAGAATGAATGCTTGGTATATCCATGAATAAGTAATATAAAAAAGAAAATTAAATAAATAATAGAAGATGGAACCTATAAAATTTGGTACAGATGGATGGCGAGCCATTATCGCAAAAGAATTTACGGTGCACAATGTAGCAAAAGTAGCTCAAGCTACTGCCAGTTGGTTGCTAACTAAAACCAAAAAGCCTTCGGTTCTTATTGGACACGATTGTCGCTTTGCTGGTGATTTATTTGTAGAAACTACTGCAAAAGTACTTGCAGCAAACGGGATAAAAACATTGGTAGCTAAAGGATTTGTTTCTACACCAATGGTTTCGTTGGGTATTTTAAAACATAAAACAGATTTAGGAGTAGTTATCACTGCCAGTCACAATCCACCTGCCTATAATGGTTATAAACTAAAAGGCAATTACGGTGGTCCGCTTTTAGAAGAAGATATTCACGATGTTGAAAGCTATTTACCTGCCGAAAATAAACACGACATTGACCAATTAAAACTTGAAATATTTGAAAAGAATGGACTAATAGAGTATGTAGATTTGGAAACTATGTATTGCCAACAAGTAGAAAGCAATTTCGATTTAAAGCTCATCAAAAATTCGGGATTTCAATTTGCCTTCGATGCCATGTACGGCTCCGGTCAAAATGTGATGCGTCGCCTTTTCCCTGATATTACACTTTTACATTGTGAAGAAAACCCAATGTTCGACAACATTCCTCCTGAACCTTTGCATAAAAATCTTTTAGAGTTTTCTGAATTAATAAAACTTTCGGAAGAAATAGACTGTGGTTTGGCGGTAGATGGAGATGCTGATCGTATTGCTCTTTACGATAACGAAGGCAATTACGTTGATTCGCACCATATCATTTTATTGCTCATTCATTATTTGTATAAATACAAAGGATGGCGAGGGAAAGTATGCACTGGCTTCTCTTCTACCGTAAAAATAAAAAAACTTTGCGACCACTATGGATTGAAGTTAGACGTTGTTCATATAGGCTTTAAACACATTTGCGGCATTATGCTCAAAGAAGACGTGTTGGTTGGTGGTGAAGAATCGGGTGGCATTGCCATTAAAGGACACATCCCCGAACGCGATGGCATTTGGAATGGCATGGTAATATGGGAAGCAATGGCAAAAACCAAGAAAACATTGAAAGAACTAATACAAGAAGTGTATGATATCACAGGTTCCTTTGCTTTCGAGCGTTCTGACCTTCGATTAGAAGTATCTCTTAAAAATAAAATTGTTGAAAATTGCAAAAATGGCTATTACAAAGCTTTTGGAAAATATAAAGTGCAGAGAGTAGAAGATTTAGATGGATTTAAATATTATTTTAATGATGACGAATGGGTGATGATTCGCCCTTCGGGTACCGAACCTTTGCTTCGCACTTACGCAGAATCGCATACAAAAGCGGAAGCTATAGAAATACTTAAAATTACTTATGATACACTGATGAAATCATAAAATTTTATTCATTTTCAAATTAATAATTATTTAAATATATTCTTATGCAATTAAAACCAAACATTGATTATGTAGTCATCAAAAGAGCAGCTTATTTTGATGGCAGCAGAGCGAACCAACAAAGTGGAAACCTAGTTGTTACTAAAAACAAAATTATATTCAACGTAGTTCAATCAATTAATATAATGGAAACAGCATTGGGTAAAGATAATCAGGAGGCTGAATACCAAGATGGTGATAGTTTGAAAAGCTCTTTTCACAATTTGAAAGTTTCTACCCAAGAAATGAAAGATAGTTTTAAGGAGTCGAAAGAATTTTATCGCCAACGCCGGGAAGTGGTCAAATTTTATGATATTATCAACAAATTAGCTGCCGAAGCAAAAGACCTCAGCGAATTTGAAATGAAAGTGTCGTTGCTTAGTCAAGGCAATCCAAAAAGTATTGAAATGAACGTTAATGATATTGAGGAAATTAAAAGTGGATTTTTTAAAATTTGGTTTGTTGGAATGGTGATTTCTCTAAATAATAGGGTGCAATGGAAAATACAAACCTCTAAAGTAGGCTTAATTAGAAAATTAATCAACAAATAGAAAGAAAAAGGTTTGCATCCAATTATTTTGCTTTTTATAAAAAAAATCAATATTTACCTATTGGCATTATTTCTATTTATAGGCAATGCAAAGGCAAATACTCCTCAAGATACTGCTTCACTTAATAAAAAACGCTTTGTCAGCGTGCTTGCCACCGAAACCGGATTATCGGCAACTTCTCTCATTTTGTTAAATAATTTATGGTATAAAGATTATCCGCGTGCTGGTTTTTTGTTTTTTAATGATAACAACGAGTGGCTTTTGATGGATAAATGCGGACACACCACTACGAGCTATCGCATTGCAGGTACAGGATATTATTTGCTAAAATGGTCTGGGGTAAGCGAAAAAAGAGCATTGTGGTATGGAGGAACTACAGGTTTAATATATCTCACTGCCATAGAAGTATTAGATGGTTATTCTAAAGAGTGGGGTTTTTCCCCAGGCGACGAAATTGCCAATCTATTAGGTTCATCTTTGTTTATTGGACAGCAATTACTATGGAAAGACCAACGCTTAAAGCTAAAATGGTCGTTTCATCAAACCAATTATGCTCCGTATCGCCCAGATTTATTAGGAAAAAACCTTGCCGAAAATGTATTAAAAGATTATAATGGACAAACCTATTGGTTGTCGGCAAACATCAATTCATTTCTATTTTCTAAGTCTAAATTTCCCAACTGG
>Ga0210051_1006927_pt1 | contig 10621 bp, 8 predicted proteins | sample CryGey092014_all_FD_185464 | JGI IMG/M metagenome (GOLD analysis project Ga0210051, IMG submission 185464) | Groundwater microbial communities from aquifer - Crystal Geyser CG23_combo_of_CG06-09_8/20/14_all (SPAdes) (version 2) | ecosystem: Environmental > Aquatic > Deep subsurface > Groundwater ...
AAAAGTTGTTTTGAAAGTTTTACGAGTGGACATAGAGAAAGGGCACATAGATGTATCCCTTAGAAGAGTTACAAAAAGAGAAAAAATTGAAAAAATTATGTTTTGGAAAAGGGAGAGGAAAGCTGAAACTCTACTTCGGGACGTCGCTGAAAAAACTGGTTTATCACTGGACGAGGTTTATGAAAAAGCCGGTGCGCCTATGGAAAGGGAGTACGGGTTGTATGAAGCCTTCGAAAAAGTTGTTAAGGAGGGCGTAGTAGCTTTAACAAAAATAGGCGTACCCGAGGAGCTTGCAACAACTATTGCTGAGATTGGAAAAGAAAGAATGCGTGTACCAATGGTTAAGGTGAAAGGCATAGTTGAGCTTCGCTGCATGAAACCTAAGGGAGTGAAAATTATTAAAGAGGCTTTTTTAAATGCTAAAAAAGCTGAAAAACCTCGAGACGCAAAACTTCGCTTTTATGTTGTTGCTGCACCAAAATACTGCGTTGAAGTTATGGCGGAAAATTATAAAGATGCAGAAGCCGTTTTACAGAAGGTTGCCGAAAATGTTGTTTCAAATGTTGCTAAGGCAGGTGGACAAGGCGTTTTTAGGAGAGAAAAATGATGGTTTGGCTTTCAAGAAAATGTGAAAAATGTGGAAAATACACATTAAAAAAGGAACAATGTCCATATTGCGGTGGAAAAGTTCGAGTGCCACACCCGCCCAAATTTTCGCCTGATGATAAGTACCTCAGATATAGGATGGCTTTAAAGAAAGGAGGTCAACTCAGTGAAGGAGACGTTCATTAAAGAACTTGTAAAAGCTGATTTAAACAATCCTATTTTGATCGGGGGGTTTCCCGGCTTAGGGCTAGTTGGCAAAATTGCTACACGCCATCTAGTTAAACAGTTAAAGGCTGAAAGGTTCGCCTACCTTTATTCGCCCCATTTTCCCTATTTTGTGCATGTTAACAAGAAAGGAAGTGTTAGGCTTCTGCGTGGAACATTTTACTTCTGGAAGAACAAAAACGGAAAAAATGACCTCATATTTTTTACAGGTGACAGCCAAGCACAGACAATCGAGGGGCAGTATGAAATTTCTGACCGTATTCTGGATTTCGCCAAACAATACGATGTAAAATTAATTGTTACAATTGGCGGTTACAGAATGGAAGCTAAGGATAAACCCAAAGTAATTGCAGCTGCGACCAGCTCTGAACTTTTAAACAAGGCATTACAAGCCAAAGCCATAATAAGCCCAACGGAAAGCCCGATTGTCGGCACAGCAGGCTTAATTCTGGGTTTAGCCCGTTTTAAGAAAATCGATGCTCTTTGTCTCTTAGGCGAAACTCGTGGATATTTACCGGACCCAAAGGCTGCTAAAAGTGTTTTAGAAATTTTGAGAGCAATGTTCAGTCTTGATGTGGACTTGACTGGTTTAGACGAGGAAATTGCTAAAGCAGAAAATATAGTTTCACGGTTGCAGAAAATTGAGGAAAAAAGAACCTTGCAAGCTGAGGAGATGCGGAAAGAGGAAGATAAGAAAGTCACATACATTTCTTAAAGGATGCTAAAGAACCAGTTATTCCTCAATTACTTTAACGATCTTTTCGGCAGCATTTCCATCTCCGTAAGGAGATTTCTCTGGCAATTCCTTTGGATTGTCTAACGTTCTTTCCATGGCTCTCAGTATTTTATGTTTTTCTACGCCAACAACTTCAGCGAAACCAGCCTTGACGGCTTCTGGTCTCTCAGTGGAAAGGCGCATAACCAAGACAGGTTTTCGTATGCACGGCGCTGTTGCCTCTTCCTGTATTCCGCCAGAATCTGTTACTATCATTTTGCATTTACTCATCAAAACCAAGAAGTCTAGATAACCAAGCGGCGGCAAAATTTCTACGTTTCCAGATTTTCTGATTTTAGCGTAAATTTTGTTTTGTTGCAGCCTCTTTTTTGTGCGTGGATGCATTGGGTAAACAACAGGTAAAGGGGCTTCTGCAAAGGCTTCTATGAAACTTTTGAGAACTGCGAAGTCATCTACATTTTCTGCTCTATGTGCTGTTGCTAATGCGAATTTTTCAAAGCGAACTTTTTCCAGTATTTTTGATTTCTTCTCCGCTATTGGCAAGTGCTGAATTACAGCATCTATAACCGTGTTTCCAGTCACGTAAATTTTCCCCCAGACGTTCTCCTTTTTCAAGTTGTTCTTAGCTGTTTCGGTAGGTGCAAATAAATAGGTGGATATGTGGTCTGTTAGGCGTCTGTTATGTTCTTCTGGCATGCGCAGGTCAAAGCTTCTCAATCCAGCTTCAACATGTCCCACAGGTATTCCAAGCTTGACCCCTGCCAAGGCTGTTGCTAATACGCCGTTTGTATCTCCTTCCACCAAAACAAGGGCAGGTAACGTCTTCTTTAATAGTTGTTCTATGCGAGTTATTATGCGTGCGGTTTGCGTTCCTTGGGAGTAAGCTTTGACCTTGTATCCGTAATCTGGCATTGGAAGGTCAAGTTCATCAATGAATTGTTGAGACATGTTGTAATCGTAGTGTTGACCACAATGGGTGAAAATTAACGGAATTTTCCTTCTTTTTAAAACTCTGATGACTGGAGCCATTTTTATTATTTCTGGGCGAGTGCCGACAACAACCATTACTGTTTTCATTGAGCCTTCACTGTCTGAAATCTTGTATCCGTGAGTGTATTTTTAACGTTTCTACGGTTTCATAATTTTAGGTCTTTTTTAGATAACCTTCTTTGGGTTCGTAAATGGTTCCTTCGCGTAGTAATTGTGCGATGAGGCGTTCTGCTTCGCCTATTGGGATTGTATATTTTGTTTCAAGTTCGTTTAAAAGCGCTGTTTTTTCGACAATTCCAGTTTCTTTTTCCATGGTCATTAAGGTTGAAAGGACTGTTTGCATTTTGTCTCTTACGCTTTTTGGTTTGCCAGTCATTATAAGGTCTATGTCTATTTTGTATGAGGACATGTCTATTCCAACCTCTTCGAGAGATCTCTTCATTATAGTGATGGCTGCTTCCGCATCCTCGGTTAAAACTTCTTTTCTGAGGGATGCGCGGGCTCTTGCTTCAGATATGCGGACGAGGGATTCAAGTTGACGCGCGGTTATTGCAACCGGTGAGCCTTCAGATTCGCTTGCTGAACGCATTGCCAAATAGAAATCTTTGAGACGTTGCACTGCTTCCTGAGTTAAAACGGGTTTAATTCCTTTTGCATAGCTTATGTATTTTCGTAGCATGTCCGAAGGTATTGGCGGCTCCACTGGACTTAGACCTTTTCTGTGCATTTCAAGGATGTGCTCTGACATTTTGCCATCTGCCTCTTTATTTGGCACATCCCTTAAAACGAAGATTAAGTCGAACCTTGAAAGTATTGTAACGGGCAAGGAAATGTTTTCAGCCACTGTACGATGCGGTTCATATCTTCCCAAAGCGGGGTTGGCGGCGGCAAGTATGGCTGTTCTTGCGTTAAGTGTTGCGACGATGCCGCCTTTTGCAACTGAAACTGTATGTTGTTCCATGGCTTCATGAATGGCAACTCTATCTTCTGGGCGCATTTTATCCATTTCGTCAATGCATGCAATTCCTTTATCAGCTAATACTAGGGCTCCAGCTTCAAGACTCATTCCACCACCTTTCTCACGTATTACAGCAGCAGTTAAACCAGCAGCAGTTGTGCCGCGTCCAGAAGTATACAATCCACGAGGTGCAACCCTTGCCACGTACTGCAACAGCTGAGATTTTGCTGTTCCCGGGTCTCCTATCAAAAGGGCGTTCATTTCTCCTCTTATTGTTATGTCTGGAAGATATTTAGGCACGCCTCCGAAGAGAAGATACATTATTGACTCCTTAATGTGGTCGTATCCATAAATTGATGGTGCAATCGAGGTCATGATTTTTTGGTGTATCCATGGGTCTTTTGCAAGTTCATGGATTTTCTCCTCTTCTTCTGGTGATGGAAGTGCTATCTCTGGTTCCTTGCCCAAAACTTCAATCGAGTTAGCATCTACATGTAAAATGAATGTGCGAAGCTTTCCCACTCTTGGAAGCGTGGGCGATACTGCGCAAACTGTTCCAACTATGGAAACGTGGTCTCCGGGTCTCGCGATATCAACTATTTCGCCTCCGATAAGCTTGATGTGTAATGTTCGGGGAAGTTGCCCTGGGGGAAGGTCTTCAGGTCTTTCCTGCATACGAAGGTCTTGGGAATCTATGAATGTGGATTCTTCTTGAACAAAGTCGAACAGTCCTTTCGCTCCGCAAGAAGGATTACTGCATACAAAAGGCGCTTTGAGAAATTGGCCTGTTTGGCTTATTGGTGTTATTTCCCCACATCTTTTGCACTTAAATGCTGCTCTCATAACCATAGGGCGCATGGATGTTGAGCGAACAACAATTCCTTCAACCATGACGAGCCTTCCGATGTGGTCTGAGCCGAGTTTCCGTAGTTGCGCAGCTTCCAATAAACGGACGAGTCTGACGGTTACAATTTCTTGTTTGTCGGCTATTTTCTCGGCATATTCTTGGTCTTCTGTCTGAAGTTGTGCATAGGCTGCGTCATTAGCGCGTTTCAAGTACTCGTCTGGTTTTTCTAGAAGTTCCTCAGCAAGTCTTTGGTCAAAAATCAAAACGTCTTCAAAATCAACTATTAATGACGTTTTACCTGTCACTGCCATTTGTGAAATTCTCTGGCGGTATTTTTCTGTTTTGAAAAGCTCTTGAAAGCGTTCTTGTGGGTCGATGGTTTCTAATTCTTCTGTCATTCTTCTATCTCCTTGCGTTCCAATATTTGTGTTTTCCATTCATGTATACGTTTGTTGAGTTGCTCGTAAAGAAATTTTTCCTCGCTTGTGAAATTTTTTAGTGTTTGTTCTGTTTGGGGTGGAGCCGATGCAAGTGAAACGATTTTCTTTAATCTCGAATTCACAATGTCTTGCGTTACGTGTCCACTTTTTTCATATTCCCGTAATTTTTCCGGGGCTTTTGAAGCCTCTTCCTTTAGCTCAATAAGGTATCTCCGAAGTTTTGGATAGAAATTTTCTGGCAGTTTTGATATTTGCCCAGCAGTTTGAACGCGTTCTGTCCACTGGATTTTGTAAAGTTTAGCTGTATCCAAACGTTCTTCTTCGCGAAAACGAGCAATTCCAGCCTTTTCAAGCTCTTGGGCTATCCAGAATGGGACTTCATACTCGTTTCCTTCTTCAAAGGGACCTATATTGAGTCCAGCAAGCTTAATTTCTGTGCAATTTCTATTAGCAATAATTTTTACAAGTGAATGTTCAAAACTGAAGTCCATGTTCCCAATATTCATTGAAACTGATTTTGACATGCTTACCCCTTTCTCGGCTTTAAAGTTAACCTTGAATAACAGATATAAAAACAGCAGTTTAAAAACTTAGATTAAGAGTTTAAGAAAATTCGAAAGCGTAATGAATCCTATGCTGGTTAGATAAAAATTAAGGCGAAAAGTGGTTTTATTTTGCTATGGCCATAAACCTAGTGTCTTTATTGCGTCGCTTACTCTTCCAACGCCAAGCATCAACGCTGCTGTTCGCATGTCGCTTTCTTCTTGTTTTGCTACTTTGTGAACATCATTAAAAGCCTTAACCATTTTATTTTCCAGTTTCCTGTTTACCTCTTCCAGCGTCCAATGTTCTCGTGTTAGATTTTGAACCCATTCAAAATAGCTTGCTGTTACTCCCCCCGAGTTAGCTAATATGTCTGGAACAAGAACCGTTCCTTTTTCATGAAGCACTTTGTCTGCTTCTGGAGTTGTTGGTCCATTTGCACCTTCTGCTACTATTTTTGCTTTTATTTTGTCTGCATTAGCCTTTGTTATCTGATTTTCTAAAGCTGCAGGTATGAGTATATCGCATTTTGTTTCAAGTAACTCTTCATTTGTTATGTTTTTGCATGCTTCACAATTAACCACGGAACTTGTTTTGGACTTGTGCTCATATATATACCGAGGGTTTAGTCCTTCTGAACAGTAGATTCCGCCCACTGAATCGCTTACCGCCACAATTTTGCAACCCATGTCATAAGCTATTTTTGCAGCGTTCCAACCTACACTGCCATAACCTTGAACGGCAACTGTTGCTCCCTTAAAATTTAAGCCTAGATGTTTGGCTGCTTCTCTTGCACAAACTATAACACCTAAAGACGTTGCTTCCACTCTTCCTTCTGAACCCCCTATACTAAGGGGTTTTCCAGTCACGCATTCAGGGACGCTGTAACCTTTGAATTGACTGTACGTATCCATTATCCAAGCCATTGTTTGGGCATCAGTATAAACGTCTGGAGCTGGCACATCGCGATATGGCCCAATAACATCCAATATTAGGCTAGTGTACCGCCTCGTCATTCTCTCTAGTTCACCAGTTGACATTTTCTTCGGGTTGCAGCATACTCCGCCTTTCGCGCCGCCGTAAGGAATGTCTACGACTGCACATTTCCACGTCATCCACATTGCCAATGCTGTAACCTCGTCTAATGTGACGTTTGGGTGGTAACGAATACCGCCTTTAAATGGTCCTCTTGCATCGTTATGTTGTACGCGGCAGCCCGTAAAAACGCCAATTTCGCCGTTATCCATTTTTATTGTGATGGAAACAATAAGTGACCGTTTTGGATGTTTTAACGTCTCATGTATTCTACGGTCAAGGTTCAATTTTTCAGCAGCAATATCCAACTGTTCTAACGCAATGTTTAACGCCGTTTGTGTTTTACCCATAAATGGTCCTCCTCCGCAGTATTATATCTCCTTAATACTTTCTTAAAATTTAGGTGTGATTTAAAATTTAGAAAAAAGAAGAAGGTGATGCTAGTCTAGAATTCTTTCGATAGCATCTTTTTCTACTTCATGTGGCAATGGTATGCCAGTAACTTTAGCTGCAATGTCAGACAAACTCATCAGGTCGTTTCTGTTGATGAGTTCCAGCTTCCATTTTCTGTTACCAGCCAAGAGCTGTTTTAGTCCCACGCCTAAGCGATCCGTAAGATATGTGTAAAGCGCCACGCCTTCCCAGGGTATTTCTTTGAAACGCTCGCCATACTTTTCTTTAAGTTCTGGGGCAGCGATAAAGAACTTTTCTGGGGTGCTACCAAATCTGTCAGCAAAAGTTTTTGGCAGTTTGCCTTCTTCCGCTAGCTGTTTGAAATAGCTTGCCTTCATAACTGCTGTTATTGGTGAACGTCCCATCAAAACGGCTTTTACAAATGGGCCGTCTCCAAAGTTGCTCATTGCGATTGCCTTGAAAATCTGTGTTTCGTTTATGAAACCTCCAGCCATAATCAAATCTGGTACATACCGCCCTTTCTTCTTCAGTATTTGCGCGCACTTGAGAACTATGGCTTCTAGGTACACTGTTGGGATGCTCATTTCATCCATCATCGGAACAGGACTCATACCTGTTCCGCCGCCTGCGCCGTCGAAATATAACGCATTAATTTTCGCTTCTGACGCTATTTTCATTGTGTAGGCGACAGCTGAAGGTCTGTATGCACCAGTTTTGAGTGTTACGTGTTTTGCACCCTGCTTTCTCAGCCATTCTATGTCTTCTACCATGTTCTTTTCTTTAGGTATGCCTACTCTGCTGTGCCTTTCGAAGGATTTGAAAACTCCTTCTTTGAATGCTTGCTGCACTGTTGGGTCTTCTGGGTCTGGGATTACTATGTAGCCTCTTTTCTTTAGCATTATGGCTCTGTCTAGGTCTCTTACTCGAACTTCGCCTCCTATGGCTTTTGCTCCTTGTCCCCATTTTCTTTCAATAATGTTCACTTCTAGTTTTGAGAGGGCGTAGACGTCAACGCCTAGTCTTTGGTCTTCCACGTTTGTTTGAACAGCGATATCTCCATACTTTCCATCCCAGAACTTTCGGAACAAGTCAACCCTTCTTTTTAGCTCTTTTGAGTATGTGACTTTGCCATTTGTGAACTGCGCTTCGGGGTCCATACCGCAAACGTTCTCTCCAACTATTACTATTGCACCAGAGAGGGCTGCGCCTATAGCTAAGCCTTCCCAGTTTAGCCTCGCAACGTCTGTTGAGCCAAACGCGCCAGTTAAGATGGGAACTTTGATGGGTATGCCCCCAACTTTCGTTTCAGTGCTGACGTTTGGGAAGATGGCGACATCTGAGTTTTCTTCAATTCCTAACGCTTCAAACAGTCCTGCCTGTATATTAAAGTGGGACCAGTCTAATCCGAAGTCTTTGAGTGCTCCTGCTGTACTATATCCGAATTGAACTGGTTCTGGATAGAGGGCTTCTCTTCCTCTAAAGCTTGATAGACTGATTTCGCACATGATTGGGCAGTCGCGGATGCATATGGGGCACATTCCACTTGTCGGGCTTGTATCTTTGACGCGTGTTATTGTTCCAGTGGTTGATTTTCCGTTCAAATAGGCACTATTTCTATGCACACGTTCAGACATTTCCTTCCACCTTTACATTTGCAAACTTTTTAGAGTATGATGGGTATTTTGCGTAGGGCATTTAAACATTACTTTAAAATAATGCAAAAATGAACATTCGTGAACATTAAAACTACAGTTTTCCAATGGAACAGCTAAAGAATGTCTATTTGAAAACTCCAATAGGCTAAAGTTTTGTATGTCTTGTACCATGGGTTACGCGAATTCTCTTTCAACTCTTCCAAAAAAAGGTGAAAAGGAGCAAAACCCTGATGGAAATTCGCGGCATCTCTACTAGAACAGATATTAATTAAAACTTTATTATAGGTAGAAATAGGAGACCATCAATTATGAGCTTTGAAATGTGGGCTGAAAAATACCGACCGAAAACATTGGATGACATGGTGGATCAAAAAGAGATAGTTGAACGACTGAAAAGTTTCGTTAAATCAAGAAATGTACCACACTGCATTTTTGCAGGACCTCCGGGGACTGGAAAAACCACGGCTGCGCTTTGTTTGGCTAGAGACCTTTACGGCGAAGCTTATAGAGAGCATCTCATGGAATTAAACGCCAGCGATGAAAGAGGAATTAACGTTGTTCGGGAAACCGTGAAAACTTTTGCGAGGATTCGATCTATTGGTGAAATCCCATTTAAAATAATGATCTTGGACGAGGCTGACAATATGACTTCTGACGCACAGCAAGCGCTAAGGCGAACAATGGAGCGTTACACAGAAACATGCCGATTCATTATGTGCGCAAATTACAGCGGAAAAATAATAGAGCCAATTCAATCCCGATGCGCGCCATTCCGTTTCACTTTCCTGCCCAGAGAAGACCACGATAAATATTTGAAGCACATTACGGAAAACGAAAATGTTAAGCTTTTGAAGGATGGGTTAGATGCAATTTTTGAGGTCTGCAGTGGAGACCTAAGAAGGGCAATAAACACCCTTCAAGCAGCAGCTTCGCTAAACAAGCCTGTAGACGCGAAAGTTGTCTATTCCATTACTGGAAGGGCTAGCCCAGCGGATGTGCGAAAAATGATTGAAACTGTTATGGCTGGCAACTTTTTAGAAGCAAGAAAGCAATTGCGTGATATGATTCAAAAATATGGGGTGGCTGGAAGCGACATAATCCGTCAAATTCACACAGAAATCTTTAGAACAGAAATTCCAGAACCATGGAAGATAAAGTTAGCTGGCGTTGTCGGCGAAATAGATTATAGACTTGTTGAAGGTGCAGACGAAGAGGTTCAGTTAAGCGCGTTGTTGGCTAGACTTGTCGAAGCTGGCTACGAATTAAGAAAGGCAAATTAGGTGCAAAGCTTTGTATGCTGCTTGGGCTGTTAAGCACAAACCAAAGTCTTTGGCAGAGGTTATTGGAAACAAGGAAACAATTCAAAAATTCGTCGACTGGATAAAATCTTGGGGTAAAGGCATTCCCAAAAAAAGAGCTGCTTTTTTGTATGGACCGCCAGGCATCGGAAAAACGGTTACTGTTGAAGCCTTGGCTTATGATTTCCAAATGGAGCTTGTGGAGAAAAATGCAAGTGACTATCGAACAGAAGACGCCATAAACCGTTTTGCAGGGTTAGCCTCACAATATGGATCATTATTTGGTGGAAAAAGAATTGTTTTGCTCGATGAATTGGACGGCTTAACAGGAACGGCCGATAAAGGTGGAGTAAAGGCAATAACTGATATTGTGAAAACTGCCCAATGTCCAATAATTCTGATTGCTAACAATGCCTATGACCCGCGCTTCTCGAATCTTCGCAGCTACTGCCTTCTAATAGAGTTTAAGAAGCCGCCCACTGGCGAAGTAACGAAACACTTAAAGCGCATATGCATATGTGAAGGCATTCAAGCCGATGAAGAGGCTCTTAAATTTATTGCCCAACGCTCTGGAGGCGACGTTCGCTCAGCGGTGAACGACCTGCAAGCTTTGGCTCAAGGCAAGAAAAAACTAACCTATGAAGATGTTTCTTGGCTTGGTTACCGTGACAGGCAAGATACAATTTTCAACGTGTTAAGAATGATAATTTATGGAAGAACCTGTCTTAGCGCAAAACAAGCGGTGGACATGGCTGACATGGACATTGACATGCTTTTTGAATGGATATATGAGAATGTTCCAGAACACCTAACAGACCCGCATGACTTGGCAAGAGCCATGGATGCACTTTCAATTGCAGATGTTTATCGTGGC
>Ga0210051_1006929_pt1 | contig 10620 bp, 7 predicted proteins | sample CryGey092014_all_FD_185464 | JGI IMG/M metagenome (GOLD analysis project Ga0210051, IMG submission 185464) | Groundwater microbial communities from aquifer - Crystal Geyser CG23_combo_of_CG06-09_8/20/14_all (SPAdes) (version 2) | ecosystem: Environmental > Aquatic > Deep subsurface > Groundwater ...
CCCTGACTTCTTATATTATGAGACTGGCAGTGAATGCACCAGTCTTCACCGCCGATGTCAACCAGGTAAGGAAGGAGGATAACTTAGCCCGATTAATTGTTGATGGTTTTGCCGCACCCTCCCTGGCCAAGGACATAAAAGATGTAGAATTAGGTTACCAGTTGCCATTTGAGTCAAAGAACAGCGGTATTTGCATTGGACTAGTCTGCAAACCTGGTCTTGTTACTCTATCAAGATTATCTCGAGTAAGAGGGAAATATGTATGTTTAATCGCCTCGGGTGAAGTATATGAACCAAAGAAGGAAGCCCTCGGTGAAGCTGGTGTTCCTCTCTGGCCCCATGCATTTGTCACCCTCTCCGGTGATACAAATAAGTTCGTCCAGAACCTTAGGAGTGAATACATCTGTATGGTTTATGGAGATATAAGAAAAGAGATTGAAAAGACTTGCTATTTATTGGATATTGAAACTATCATTATATAAATCCGAGGAAGGTGGTAGGTCTTGGCTGTTTTACTCTTTGGTTACGATGTGGAGGCTACTTCAGCCTTAAAGCAACTGGAAACAGAGCATGGAATTCAACTGCCAGCAAGCTGGGATGCTATTAAGATGTTGACTCAGATATTTCTTCTGAAGATGGAGGAGGTACATACCCAACTTGAAGCTCCCTGCACCTTATTTATTGTCGGAAGAGTTTTAGAGGAAAATATTGATGCTTTTCAGAAGATAAATAAGAATAAACTCTTTGAGATTCAACAGCATACATACTCACATCTGCGGCTGAAGACCGTTGTCCAGGAGAACAAGGATGGGATTCAGGTCTTTCCCGGAGGGACTCTGGATGAAATCAAGCAGGAAGTAAATAAGACAAGTGAACTGATGAAGAAGCATCTGGATGTTGACTGCCGGGGTCTTACTGCACCCTATGCTTACTACCAGGGATTAAGTGACCGACCGGACATACTAAAGATTCTTCATGATGCTGGTATTCAATATATAAGGTCCTACGGAAGGAACGAGCATGACTGGCAGCCGGTCTCCTTTGACATTCAACCATTCTGGTATAAGCCTCAGGGATTCCCGGAGATTTTGGAATTTCCCTTCCAAGGGTGGCTTGATGTGCAGTGGAGAGAGGAGCATGGATGGAAGAATACAGAGGGATACCTTAATTACTTGAAATCCTGCGTTGATCTGGTTATAGAGAAAGACCTAATCTGGGGCTATGGCAGCCACGACTGGAGCAGTATCTACGAAGACCCGGATATGAATATTATAAAAGAATTCATTAGATATGCAAAAGATAGAAACCTACCACTTAAAACTTATGGTGAATACTACAGACTTGCTTCGCATGGTCTGCATTGGTAATTGCAATAGTAGATTTGCTAATGAGCATAAATTAGATTATATAAAAGGTTGTCCCCCAAAGCCAGCAGAAATCATGAAAATTTTTGATTAAAGGAAAGATTTGAGAGCTTTTTTTATCTTTAAACATTTAAAAAAGGTGCCTTTTTCTCATGGTTCTACTTTAACCCGTGATTATAAAGGGAGATGGTGGTTTGCCTGCTACCGAGGTAGTAGAGAAAAAGCAAAAGACACTTTTATAGAAGTCAAAGTTTATTCACCATCCCTGAAAAGAGAAATTAAGAGTCTTTATATAAAAGAGCCGGATAATCCAATGGGAAATCCAGTGCTCTTTCATTACCAGGAAAAGGTCTTTTTATTTTATCAGGTTATGTACGGAAGTGGAGAGAGAAAAAGTTTACCTGGTAAAGGCTGGACAACCTGCAAGGTATTTCTAAGAATATGGAATGGAGAATTAAAAACTATAAGAGAAGAAGTAATTATTAATGAATTGGGTTATATTATCAGGAGTAAACCTCTAATAATAAATAAGAAAATAATTTTACCCCTGCATAATGAAATATTCTGGTACTCATTGTCTTATATTTCAGAAGATGAAGGTAAAGACTGGCATTTTTCAGAAATTATTGATAGTGGTGAAGGATTTAAAAAGGGCAATATTGAACCATCTATGGTTGTAAGCAAGAATAAAGTAATTGCTTTTATGCGCTCTGGGAGCAAAAGATTTGTCTGGCAGGCAGTCTCCAAAGATGGAGAGGTGTGGAGTAAACCCCATCTTACAAATATTCCCAATCCCGACAGTGCAGTGGAGGTTGATAAGTGGCAGAATAATATTTTAATGGTTTCAAATCCTGTTCATGAGGGAAGAACTCCTCTGGCTTTACTTGCTTCATCAGATGAAGGAAAGACATTCAAATTATTAAAACATATTGAATCTAAAGATGGGGAATATTCCTATCCAGCAATGATAACAATGAAGAATAACATTTATATTTCCTATACTTACAATAGGAAAAAAATTAAAATGATAAATGTAAGTATGAACAGGAGGAAGGGACTAAAGTGAAAAAAAACACTCTTCTAATAGTCTTCTTCTTTTGTTTAGTTCTCTTGAGCACTTTCAATTATGTAACATCAAAACCAAACATAGAGCCAATAGACTTTGCTCCCTTGATTATGGCTGGCACTCTACCCGCTGAGACCCATATTGATGCAGGAGACCGAGAACGCATCTACCTCAGCGGCACCTGGCAATTCCAGTTTGATGATGCTGATGTGGGCATCAAAGAAAAGTGGTACAGCCCTCAGCTACCAAGAAAAGAGTGGACAGGTATCTCTGTTCCCGGCACCTGGGACTTAGGGCATCCTCAAGGATTTAATCGACAGACTATTAGCTGGTATGCCTATCGGTTTACCCCACCAGAGATTGGTTCTTTTGTCCGACTCCGTTTTGAAGGAGTATTCCGGGAGGCTAAAGTCTGGCTTAATGGTAAAGAGTTAGGTGAGTTTGACCTTCCTTACCTTCCTTTTGGCTTTGATGTAACCAAATCTCTTCGTCTTAACCAATCTAACATCCTGGTTGTCCGGGTTGACAATCGCCTCACTGAGAATACTCTTCCTGCTGACACAACATTCAATCCTAAACGACATGGCTGGTTCCCCTACGGGGGCATCACCCGTCCAGTCTACCTTGAAGGGGGGCTGGAGGCTTATGTTGCCCAGACAAGAATTATTACCTCTACTGAGGGAGAATTTCATTCTGATGTCTTTATCCAGCAAGACCACGATAATAAGCAGACTGTTGAGGCTTATGCCTGGATTACCTATAAAGAAAAAAAGGTTTTTTCCTGGAAACCCATTGACATTAATCACTTAAAGACTGCACTTCGTTTTAAGGGCAAGGTCTTCCCACCTCAACTATGGTCTCCCCGGCATCCTGAACATCTCTATCGCTTTCACCTCCGACTAACCAATGTCAAAGGTAAAGCTGAAACTGTTGCCTACGACTTTGCCTTTCGCAGCTTTGAGGCAAAAGACGGTTGCTTTTACCTTAACGGCAAAGACACTTTCCTGAAAGGGGTCAATCGCCATGAAGACCATCCAGAATATGGTCCGGTTTATAATGAAACAGTGATGAAAAAAGATATTGCCTTGCTGGGTAAGCTCCAGGTTAACTTTACGCGTCCTGGTCACTATCCCAACGATGTCCGGGTACTAAAAGCACTGGAGAAAGAAGGCATCATGCTCGCTGAGGAGATTCCAGTCTATCAACTAAACGGAAGACAAATGGCTAACTCCGTTCTGATAGAACGGGCACAACATGCACTCCAGCTGATGATTGTTCGTGACTACAACCGTCCGGGAATTGTCATCTGGAGCGTGGCTAATGAAATCCACAACTGGGAGCGAGCCGCACCCAAGTTTATTCAGATCCTTTATGATACCGCCAAACTACTTGACCCCTCCCGTCCGGTCATGGTCGCTGCTCTAACCATCCCTTTTTTAAGTAGAATGGATATTTCTTCCGGGAAAGTTGATGTGATTGGCATCAATGAATACTTTGGCTGGTATGTAGGTAAGACTACCGAGGCTATGGACTATCTTAAAAAAATCCAGTCCCGCTTTCCTGATAAGACCCTGATAATCAGCGAATACGGCGCCGGGGCTCTTCTTGGAAGACATATAAAGAAAGAACCAGGCGAAGAGCCAGTAAATAACCACTCCTATTCAGAAGAGTTTCAAGTCTTCTTCCACCGACAACATCTGCAACAATTTGCCCAGCTTCCCTTCATCAGAGGTGTTATGCCCTGGGTATTGGCTGACTTTCGTATGCAGTGGACTCCCCATACCGGTAAGCCCCATCCAGTTAAACTTATGAACTTAAAAGGTCTTCTCAGCGACAAACGAATACCCAAAGCTGTCTTCAACCTGATTGCCGAAACTTATCAAAGGTGGTCTTCTTTAGAATAATGACCATAGATTATGCAATTAATAAACCACAAGATTTCATTCACCAAACCACAAGATTTCACAAGATTACCACAAAACCACGAGATTTCACAAGATTATCACAAGATATTAAAGTAAAATCCAAAATCAAAATAAATACCAATAATTACCAAATAAATCCAAAATCCCAATGACCAACAAATGTCATCTTTGGGATTTTGAAGTTGGGATTTGTTTTGGATTTGGTAGTTATTTGAGTTTGGGATTTAAAACATATAATCTGTGATAGTGTCAGACACTCCCTTCGGTCGTGCCCCTTCGGGGTGAACCCACACCTCGCTTCGCTCGGGGTGGGATTCATCTGACACTATCACCTATCAGGTCAGATGCCTTCGCTTCGCTCGGCACCCCTTCGGGGTGACCGCACACGCGCTTCGCTTGAGTGCGGTCATCTGACCTGATAGGTGGTTGAAAATCTGTGTTATTGACAAATATCCTTATATACAATACAATTTACTTGTTAAAGGAGGTGCGGTATGGAAAAGAGAGGTAATAAACATCCCATCATCAGAGGGGTAAAGCTTGCTTTTGCCCTCATTGTATTATTTATACTGGGGATTACACTCTATATAAAGCTCATTCCAGATATTGAGACGGTGGATGACTCTTATATGAGAATCATCCAGCGGGAGGTGCCTGAGGAGCAAAATGGGTATCTTATTCTCATTCAGGCAGGTCAGAGAAGGGAAAAATTCAAAGAGTTGGAGGGGCTTAAAGACCTTAGAGAGCTTAGCCCCTCAGTAGCAGCAAAGGTCAAATCCAAATACAAAGAACGTTTTGAGATAATGGATAGGGCTATTAGTCTCCCCCACACGCTTGACCCGGACATTGCTAGTCTCTCTTATGACTCACCAATACCACCTTTTTTGTCAATCAGACAACTGGCAAGAATGCGTGTAGCCCTAGCCTGGCTGGACTTTCAAAGTGGAAAGAGGCAAAAAGCACTAAATGAGATTCTTAAGGTGCTTCAAGTAGGGCAATTGATGGAAAATTCTGAAGGAACCTTGATTTGCTACCTGGTTGGTAATGATATTAAAAGGGATGCACTTCAAATGCTCTACTATATGCTTTCAGAAGCAGATATCCCCGAGGAAACCATTTATGAGTGGATCCAAAATCTAAAAAACTTCCCTGAAAATACAAAATCATTGGGAATATCCGTTAAGTATGGATATAGGCTTGATGATATACTCATAAAGAATCCCGCTGAAATAGATAAGTTAGTAATAGATGGGAAAAGAACCTCTCACTGGTTTTTAAGAAATAGTTTTATCCGTTCCTTCATTTTCAAACCAAACAAAACAAGAAAGTCATTCCTTGATTACTACAGATCAATTATTGAAAGTGTCGGGAAATATTATAATGAGATAAACCTGGTGGAACCCTCCTTTTTCGCCTTAAACAGCCAATGGGGTATAGTGAAATCTTTTCTCAAAGGCAACCTCATTGGTGAAACCATAATGGCGATAACCATTCCTAATTTCAATACGGTCTTAGAAAGACGATGTTATACCGATCTTTTAGTTGAGAGTTCGCGCCTGCGACTTGCTTTGCTTGCTTACAAACAAAAAAACGGTAATACTCCTAAAACCCTAAAAAAACTTGTTCCTGAATATCTGACTGAAATACCTGCTGACCCCTTTGATGGCAAGCCTATTCGCTACAATCAAGAAAAGAATATTCTTTACTCGGTAGGAAAAAACATAATAGATGATGGTGGTGATTCCAAATACTTTGTATTCATTGATCTAAAAATCTCCAATTGGATTGACGAGAAAGATTTCGTAATGAAAATAGAACCAAAATAGAGAAAACAAAGAAATTTAGGAAATTCCAAAAATTGCTATAATTCTACAGAATTATAGATCATACAGTCTAAGATTAACTCTTAGACCATTTTAACATGCGAGGAGGTGTAATGATATGTATGCTATGTATAAGGAAGTGGAAATTCCTCAAACAAAGGAAATAGTTGGCACCGGCTGGTTACCTCCCCTGCCAGATTTGCGTGATTATACCGAGGAGCACCCTGAGATTACCCAGATGACAAAAAAATTGGGCATCTCGGCAACTAAAGAGGTAATCTCACTACCAGCTAAGGTAGACCTGAGGCAGTGGTGCTCGCCAGTTGAGAATCAGGGAGCATTGGGTTCGTGCACCGCCCATGCCGCCATGGGGATAGTTGAATACTTTGAGTGTCGAGCCTTTGACAAACATATTGATGGCTCTCGCCTCTTTGTCTATAAGACTACCCGTAACCTGATGGGTGTTACTGGTGATAGCGGTGCGTGGCTACGAAACACGATGGGAGCACTGGTTCTCTGTGGCGTACCGCCAGAGAAGTACTGGGTCTATACGGACAAAGAGCCCGACTTTGACCAGGAGCCAACATCTTTTGTCTATGCGGTAGCAGATAATTACGAAACACTGAAGTTTTTTTCTCATGACCCGCTGGGTAAGAACATATCTCCGGATGAAGTGCTTGTCAGCGTGAAAAAGTTCCTTGCTGCCGGTATACCCTCTATGTTTGGATTCTTTGGATTTCCATCATTTAACCAGTCAAACATCAAAGGTGGGATTCCCTATCCTTGCCCGGGTGAGCAAGCTCAGTGGGGACATGCTATCGCTGCCGTAGGCTACAATGATAAGATGAAGCTCAAGAACCTCAAGTGCGAGAAGGAGACAACAGGTGCCTTGCTGATTCGCAACTCCTGGGGAGATAGCTGGGGTGATAAAGGATATGGATGGTTACCATACGACTATGTTCTTAATGAACTTGCTCTTGATTTTTGGTCACTTCTGGACATGAAGTGGGTAGATACAAAGCAATTTGAGCTCTAAGAAGATTACCAAAAAGTTGTAATCAATAATGAATTGCCAAGCAAAACGGTTACCTAATAGGAGTAGATGGATATGAAAAAATAAAATTAGGAGATAAATATGCGAATAAGACAAATATTTTGTGCTCTCTTACTTCTTGGTTTATTTCTTAGGTGTGATGAGAACATTTTTGCCAAGAATAAGCTCTGGAAGGCAGCCCCGAAAGAAATAAAGAAGGGAGGAGTCAAACTTTCATTTGACACTCCAATTCTTCTTAAAGAAAACCCCTGGCTTTTAAATAAAAGTAGTTGGTCACTATATATAGACAGAAGATTACGAAGAAGTAGATTGGGAGCATTTGGGATAGGAAATGGAAAGGTATTTACGCTTATGGGATTAAACTTGCCCTTAAATACTTTCCATAATATGACTGGACCAACATATTCACATCCTTTTTTTGGTGATGAATGGATTGAATTAAAAATAGGTAAGGAAAAAGTTAACCTACCAAAGCAATGGATATGGCAAGTAAGAGGTGCGGGAGTAGTTATAACCAAAGAGATAGATGATAATGTTGAGTTATATACAGTCAATTTTGCCCCTCCAGATTTAGAAGCAATTGTTCGGGTCATAATTATAAGAAATATTTCAGACAACATAATAAATGATCTATCTTTGAGCTGCAAGTTATTTGGAGATAAAGAAGAAAGAGGAGGTGAGCTCTTACAGAGGAGGGGCGAAAGACTTCTCTTTTTAGGTTGTCTTGATAAAGACTCATATATTAAAGAAGGAGACCTTATTATTCCCTTAGGTAATATAAAGAAAGAAGAGGAAAAATTAACTATCCACTACCTTTGTTTAAATAAAAAAGAGAAAGAAAAAATAAAGATAATAAAAATACTCAATAGAGAAAGACTAAAATTGCTTGAGAAAACAAAGAATTATTGGGAAGACTGGCTTTCTCATTCTTTAAAGGTAATATCACCTGATGAAAAGGTAAACGATTTAATTGAAGGGATGAAGATAGCTCTTAAGATTCAACAAATGTCCTCTGGCGCCCAAACACCGGTTGTAAAATATGCAGATAGAAGCCATGATCGAGAAAATGTTAATATCTCAAGATTTCTTCTTACAGTTGGTAAATATAATGATGTTAAAGAAATAATCCAGTTTTGTTACAAAGTAGCCATAAAGACGGGAAAGGTCTTAAACAGTCAAGATATTTTAACCAATATTGACAATCTTCCACCCGAACCAGACTGGAGTAAAGTCCCCCTAGACAATATAAATAATGATTATCATACTGCGGAGAGACCAAGCTGGACAATCTTACAGTTTTATTGGTATTACAAATATACTAATGATTTAGAATTGATAAAAAAATGCTATCCCTATCTTAAGAGAAACCTTACCGGACAAGAGGTATCAGAGGATTTTCTTCTTCCCTTTCATGGTGATGAGATGTATCAAGCTACATTTCCTTTTTATGTATCAAAGGTCTCACTTAGTAAAATGTACTCAGCAGACTCTTCTTTCACATTTGTTGCCGCCGCCGAGGGAATGCAGGAGATAGCCCAAGCCTGTGGTGAGTTAAAAGATTCAATTAAATTTAAAGAATTAGCCAATAAAGTTAGAACATCAGCAGAGAAATACTATTGGCAGGAAGATTTAGGTTTTTATGCTCCGGCAATGTTAAAAGATTCAAAAGAGTTAATAAAAAGACCCTTTTCAGATATTAATTTAAAGCCCATCTGGACAGGTTACATTAAAGATTTAAGTAGAGCAAGGCGGAATTTGTTAGAGCTTATGAAAATTTTGTCAATGCCTGATGGAACACTTAAGATGGCAGAATTTGCTGATGTCTATCATGGACAGATTCCTGGTCTTTTTCTCTATAATTTAGCTTATCTTGACCATCCATACGCTGAGACAGCATTCAATTCTTTTAATTTTATAGCTGACCCTGCCGGTCAGTTTTCAGAAGCCCATGGAAATAACCATCTCTCTGTTTGCATGAACACTGACCCATCTGGATTTAAGAAAGAAGATGCTCGTAGATTTGGACCCTGGGAAGGCAGTGTAAACGCATATAGTATAGTTTATTATCTGACCGGGATTAGAATTGATGCCCAAAAGAATGAGCTTTATTTATTGCCCCACCTGCCCAATAACTGGGATAAACTACAAGTTAAGAATTGCTATATTAGAGAAAACCCGGTTGAATTTACAGTCTCTGAGCTAGATGGTGAAAGGGTTTATTTAATAGAAAATAAAGGGGAAGAAAGTGTTTTTGTTAATTTAACAGTCTCTCTTAAAAAAGCAGAGGTAAAAGAGTTATTGATAAACGATAAAAAGCAAGATATAAACTCTTTTACTATAGAGAATGAATGGGGTTGTCTAAGAATTAAAGATATAAAGATGCAGGTTATGTCCCATTCTAAAATGAAAGTCAAAGTTAAATTTCTTAAAATGGATTAAATAAGCAACCAAATTATATTCCAAGTTTTATTAGAATATCCTCAAGTTCTCTCTTTTTAGGAAAATATATTGAAAAACCAATTAACGAAATAACTATAAAAGGCAAAAAATGAGAGATATCTTTTGAAAGAAAAACCACCAATAATCCATAAAGTGCTACTGCTTCACAGCAAGCCATACTTACTATATTTGCTGTTAGATAATTCTGACAGGCAGTCTCAATACTTTTATTCTCTTTACTTAGTATTAGTTTTTTAAGATAACTTGCAATTATGAGTTCTGCAATACTTAATATTAAAAGTGCATTTTTTAGAGTATTTAAAAATGTTAAATTAATAGCACTTTTAGATATATATTTATCAACTATAAAATATGCAATAAGATAATATAGAAATACAATTCCTATAAAAGCTATGGCAATGATAAGAATTTGTTTATATGTTAAGTCAATCTTTTCCTTTCTCTCTTCTAAATTCATTTCCCCAACCTCCTTATTGCCTCTAATCTTTCTTCCTCCCCAATCTTTGCTTTTAATACTGCGTCTTTTAAAATCTCAACTGACTTATCATACTCTTTCTTATTTACTGGATAAGGGCATCCCTCTTCGCCACCAGGGGCGAAACTATATTTTGCTGGGTCTTCATAAGATCCTAAGACTTAATTTTTACTTGCTGAAAGAGATTATATTACAAAAGTCAAGAAAATTCAAGGTAAATCCCTGTCAAGTCATTTAAGCCTGTTCCTGACAGGCTCAGGAATAGGTAACCCAACTACAGGTTGCCTGCTCGGTCAGGATTTGTTCTCCTGACCGTTTCAATGTAGAGGCAGGACTTTAGTCCTGCTTTGTTTTAGCGACTTTGTTTCAGCGACTCTAAAGAGTCGCCTCTACAAGAATCGCCTCTACAAGAGTCGCCTCTACGGTCCTGCTTTGTTTCAGCGACTTTGTAGA
>Ga0210051_1006932_pt1 | contig 10617 bp, 7 predicted proteins | sample CryGey092014_all_FD_185464 | JGI IMG/M metagenome (GOLD analysis project Ga0210051, IMG submission 185464) | Groundwater microbial communities from aquifer - Crystal Geyser CG23_combo_of_CG06-09_8/20/14_all (SPAdes) (version 2) | ecosystem: Environmental > Aquatic > Deep subsurface > Groundwater ...
ACTAATGTAATGTCGCATAAGTTAATTGATATTTGGGATAAAAGGGGTATAGTATTTGAAATGAACATATCAAAAAGTATAATACTTACCCCAGAGGAAAAACAACTATAAGATAACTTTTGCACTGGAAGAGATCTTCAATGCGAATAATACATTGTGCGTGGATAATAAAGCAGAGTAATTCAGCGATATTGGTCCCAACTTATTGAATGATATTCTATCAAAGAATTATAAATTGTATTTCATATAATTCTAAAATAACTATTTTGCAGATAATTGTAACTCATGCATTGAAACAGCTCTAATCACAAAAGATATTTCTCGGATGTATTTAACTCACTTAGTAGTGAATTGATTATTACCTATGAGAATGATATCGCAAAAAAGTTCGGATTGTATAAGACATTTAATGTGTGACAGAATTAACTATTAGCTCTTTCTTTCATCTTACGAGTACAATTCTCTTAAAAGATTCTTTTTATCAAACATCAACAGAAGACCTAATAAAGCCGGTGCGTATGTTGTTATCAGGCGGAGAAGGAATATGAAGAATAGTATCTGCTCCTTAGGCACAATCTGCGAATAAAAAAGAGCTATGCCACCCTCTGCTACTCCACTGGATCCCGGAGTTGGCATGAATGCAGAGAGATATGTGAGTATGAACTGAATATTGAAGGAAAGGAAAAAATCATTCTTTCCATAGACCATCAAGACAATAAAATATGTAAGTGTAAATCCGGCATATAAAGCAATAAACGAACAGAGAATGGATAGGAGATTATTTCTTAATCCTTTCTTAAACATTGACTCTATGCCTTTTTTAAAATTCTGAACCTCATCAAGAACCTTAAAAATGAAATCAATAACCTTTTTTGAAAAATTCCTATTCTCAAAGAATGCTTTTATTTTATTTGTTAATGTGATAAGAAAAAATACTATTATAAAGAGAGTGGAATAAAGTATTATGAAATAATTAAGAAGTTTTGCTATTATGCCACCTGTAAGAAGTTGGGAGAAAAAAATCAAAGTGAACGGTATTGTCACTATAAAAACAAGTATTGATTGAAACCCTCTGCTGATAAGGATTGATGTGCCTTCACCAGGAGTGATTCCCTTTTTGGACATTATGTAAATCTGAAAAGGCATTCCGCCTACTTGAAACGGAGTTATGAGAGCAAGAAGCACCCCACCGAGAGTGAAAAGTGCACTGTCATAGAATGTGAAATCCTCTGAAAATATCCTGCAAAGAAAATAAACTCTGAGAATATTGAAAAAATTGTAAATTATGAAGAGTCCTATAATTCCGGCTATGAATATCAGATTGAAATTTATTCTTGCATTTTTAGGGACATCTTTAAGGTAGAAAACGAATATTACTAAGTATGCTGTTGCTGTGAAAAATATAAAAAGAAGAACACCTTTCTTTATCTTATCCTTCAACCCTCTTTCCTTTTTCTTCTTGCACTATCTCTTCAAAGCTCTTTCCTGACTGATTTATTATTTTAAGGATCAGAAATCCTCCAATACAGGCACCTATGGTGAAAGTGAAGAATCTCCATATAATTGCATAGAGACCTAAAAGTTCTTTCGGACAAAGGTCTTTGAAAAGTATTGCAAAGAGGCTCTCTGCTATACCGCTTGCTCCGGGTGTTGGCATAAAATATACAAGAAAATTGTGAAGGAATTGCAGATTTGCGATTGCTATCGGATGCTTTACCCTTGCTCCTAAAGCATATAAAATCACAGCTGCAAGTGAGAAAAAAATTATGTATAAAACAAATGTAAGTATTAAATTAAGAAAGAGAAATACTTTTCTTTTTGCGAAGTAGAATTTAAGACCATTCTTGAAGAGTTTTATCTCTGTCTCCACCCAGATTGCTACTCTTGTAAGTTTGCTTCTTCCTTTTTCTCTATTCTTATTGAATTTTTTGTCTATTGAACGTATGAAACCTATCACTTTTTCAGGATATACCACAACAATTATTCCCAATATAAGCACAACAGGATAAAGAACCATTATATAGCGAATGAGCCATTTGACTATGTTATTTTCAAGAAGATCCGAATAGGTGACGAAAATGAAAGGAAGTGCGACTATGTGGAAAAATATAGCAAGCACTCCGCGCATGAATAGTATTAAAGTTCCCTCTCCATAAGGTATGCCTTTTTTATTAAGACAATAGACCTGTATTGGATAACCGCCTGTTTGGAAGGGAGTGATGGCTGCCATAAATATTCCTCCCACAATAACATCTATTCCTGTCATCACTGAAATGTTATATCCCAGTGCTTTTGCAAGAAACTTTACTCTTAATCCGTCAAGATAGTAAAAGAGCAGAAGAATTACAAGTGCAAGAAGGAAATAGTATGGCTGCATTTTTTTTAGAGACTGCCATGTTTCTTTAGAGACAGTTAAAAAGAGTATCACAATGCTTGTAATGACTGTGATGAATACAAAAAACTTGATGCCTTTTTTTATGCTTTCGTTCATTATTCTTTTAATGATTTTAGAATTTCTTCTATCCTGTTGCTCTTTGAAGAAAACTCTACAACTTTATTTTTCATTATTTCTATTACAGATTTGTCGGCTTTTTTCATGAATTTTTCATTTGTAAGATTTCTTTTCGTCTTTTCTATTTCATTCTTTATCTGTAAAAGATCCTTTTCATACTTCTCTATTTTTTCTTCAATATTTTCCATCAATTCTCTATTTACATAAACTATTCCCTTTGAGAATGAAATTGCAACTGCTTTTTTCGGTTTCTCTTTGATCAAATCAAGATTCTCTATTTTAGATAGTTTCAATATAAGTTCATTGTTATTTTTGATTTCCTCTTCAAATTTATTTTCGCATATAATAGAGATTCTCTTTGAGTTTGTCTCCTGCGAAATGCTCCTCAATGCAATTATGAGTGATTTAAGATTTTCAACCTTTTCTAATGAGTCCCTCTCTTCAAAAGATGCTTCTTCATACTTTATTTTATGAATCGGATATTTTGAATGGAGGATTTCATTCATTTCCTCAGTTATATACGGCATATAGGGATTCAAAAGAGACATCACCCTCTTCAGCACAAAAAGAGATATTCCTTTTTTCTTTCCTTTGCTCTTCACTATTTCCAAATACCAGTCGCAGAGTTCTTTCCAGAAAAATTCATAAATTATCTGTGCCCCATCAGATAGACGGTATTGCCTTATTGCCTTATTGAAGTTTTTTTCAGTATAAGAGAGTAGTGTCAGTATCCATCTGTCAAATTCATCTTCAGGAATTGCTTTTTCAGGCACTTTCTCATCTGAATCCATCATTATGAATCTCGTTGCATTCCAAATTTTGTTCGCGAAATTTCTTCCGAGTTCAAATGATTTTTCACTTATTTTTGGATCCTTTCCTTGTCCTGATAAAAAGACAATTGTAAATCTGAGTGCATCAGCTCCGAATTGATTTGTTATAAAGAGTGGGTCTATTCCATTTCCAAGGGATTTTGACATTTTAACTCCCCTTGAATCCCTCACTGTGCCATGTATGAATATGTCATTAAAAGGAATCTTGCCCGTGAACTCTATCCCTGCCATAACCATTCTCGCTATCCAGAAGAAGAGTATTTCAGATGCAGAGACAATTACTCTCGTGGGGTAAAAATATTTATAATCCTTGGTTTCTTTAATCCATCCGAATGTGGCAAACGGCCAGAGCCATGATGAAAACCATGTATCAAGGACATTTTCATCTTGTCTAACATCAGAATTGCAATCGGGGCACTTTGTCATCTTCTCTACTGATACATATTCTTTATGACATTTATCGCAGTAATATACAGGTATTCTATGCCCCCACCATAGTTGGCGGGATATACACCATGGCTTTATATTTGAGAGCCAATGATTATAAACTCCTTGCCATCTCTGCGGATAAAATTTTAAAACATTATTCAGAGATGCTTCAAGAGCAGGTTTCGCAAGATCACTCATATCAACGAACCATTGTTCTGAGAGATAAGGTTCAATTGTTGTTTTACATCTATAGCATATTCCGACAGAGTTTCTATAATTCTCTATTTTCTCCACCAAACCCAAACATGTAAGATCTTTTAGTATCTCTTCTCTAGCCTTATATCTATCAAGTCCTTTATATTTCCCTCCATTGTCATTGATCGCTCCTCTTGTATCCATTATGATTATTTTCATGAGATTATGTTTTTGTCCTATTAAGAAATCGTTTGGATCATGAGCGGGAGTTACTTTGACAAATCCTGTGCCGAACTCTTTATCTACAAATTCATCTGCAATTATTTCTATCTCCCTGTTCATAAGAGGAAGCAAGACCTTCTTTCCTATAAGATATTTTTTAGATTCATCTTCGGGATTAACTGCAATTCCAGTATCTCCAAGCATTGTCTCCGGTCGGGTAGTAGCCACTGTTATGTGTCCATTCATATCTAAAAGAGGATATTTTATAAAATAGAGTTTCCCATTTTTCTCCTCATAATCAACCTCCTCATCTGATAAAGCAGTATGACATCTCGGACACCAGTTGACAATGTAATTTCCTTTATATATGTATTTTTTTTCATAAAGTTTTTTAAATACAATTGCAACTGTCTTTGACATATCTTCATCAAGAGTGAATTTCGTCCTATTCCAGTCGCAGGATGCTCCAATACCTTTCAATTGATTAAGAATTGTGAAACTTCTCTCTTTTGCCCATTTCCATACTTCCTGCTCAAACTCATCTCTCCCAAAATCCTCTTTCTTCTTTCCTTCTTTCTTCAACAACCGTTCTACAACTACTTGAGTGGCTATTCCAGCATGATCTGTTCCGGGCAGCCATTCTGCATTGTAACCGCGGTTTCTGTGATAACGAATAAGTATATCTTGAATCGTATTATTAAAAGCATGTCCTACATGGAGTATGTCAGTCACATTCGGCGGAGGAATGACTATTGAATAGCACTCTCTATTGTCCGGTTCGGAATGAAAAGTGTTCTCTTCCTCCCATTTTTTGTTCCACTTTTCCTCTGTCTTTTTAAAGTCATAAACTTTATCCATCAAATCTCCTTATCCTCTTGTGGGGACACTCCCCACAATGTGGGGACACTCCCCAAATGTTTTCGTTAAAAAAACATTATAACAAAAAAATGATATAAGTAAAGGCAGACGTTTTTCCCCAGAAATAAAGTGATTAAACAGTTTATGGCTTCTTTCACCATATTTAGTTAAACCAACTTCCTTATTCCCCTCCATCTAATTTATCTATTGATAATGCTTTTAATTATTTACTCCATTTTTTTGTCAACAAAACGCTCAACTTAGTGTGGTGTCCCAAACAGATCTTTACATTTGAAATTTTATCCGGAATGCTTTCAATAGAGACAATCCATATAAACACTTTATATCTTTGATTGTGATTTTCAATATATTGATATTTATAATTACCCTCTGATTACAACTTTATTATTTGCATATATTGTATTATTCGCATTAAAACTCTCTTCCAGTGCAAAAGTTATTTTATAGTTGTATTTCTCTGGGGTAAGTATTAAACCTTTTGATATATTCATTTCCCGTGCTATACCCATTTTATCCTAAATGTCAAGTGATTTATGGGACACTACACTACCTTAAAATAAGAAATTGATAATTCTTTAAGTATTCGCTCAAGACATTATTTATTTCTTTCGGCTTAATCTTTCCCACTCTCTTCATAAATTTGGCATTATGGTCATAATCACCATATATCATAAAATTATATCCGTTTGTGAAGCTTCTTTCATCTGATTTTTCATTATTCATATAGAATGAGGTCTCATAAATATTTCTAAGGTCATCTATTTCTCTCTGAGTTACACCCTCTTTTTTGAATTTTTTCATTTCCTGATAGAAAAGAGAAATAGCGCTGTCTGGATAATCAGTAGAGACATAGAATACTCCATAATTGACCTTTTTGTCAGAGGCACCCATATAAGTGGCATAAGTGAGTCCGTGTTTTGTGCGGAGTGTCTCCCAGATTCTCTTTGAAAGAATTGATAGTCCGATGCGCGCAGGAATAAAAGCATCATTAGTAACTGATGGAAGAAGAAATTTGCATGCGACATACTCGGTTTGGAGATTTTCTTTCTCCGCATACATTACTGTATCTCTTTCTATATCCTTGAAAGCGGAAGGAATGACCTTCTTCCAGTTTTTTTCTGTCTTCATGAATGATAATTTTTCTTTGATTATGTTTTCTTCATTTTGTAATGGTATTCCGGTGACAATGCTTATCAATACCTTGTTCTTTTTCGTCAGAAAATCAAGATGTCCTTTAAGGTCATCTCTTGTGATATTTGAAACTGTCTCTATATAGCCATCTGGAAGAGAAATATACTGATGTTCCCTGAAAAACCAGTCATTCATTTTAAGCCATACATATTTATCTGGATTCTCTTCCTTTGACTTTATATTATCAATCATTTTTCTTCTTATTATTTCAATATTTTTATTAAGAAAAAGCGGTTCTGAAAGCATATCTGCGGCTATGTCAAGAGCATTATTGAAATAATTATTGAATGTTGTAAAACTTATTGATGAATAATCGTAATTATTTTCAAAACTTATTCTCAATCCATATTTGTCCATAAGGACATTTATATCCGACTCTGAATACTTTGAGCTTCCTTTCTGAATTGCCTCTAAAAGAAATCTCTCTATGCCTGCCTTGTCCCTTGCATAGTTTGCCGTTCCGCCATCAAAAAAGAATGTGATTGTTGATATTTCCCTCTCTTTAGAGTAATCATATATTATGTTTGTTCCGACATTTGAGCTGAATATCTCAACATCCCCAAATATAAAGGAAAATAGAATAATAACAATAATGAGTATAAATAATTTTTTCATTATTTCACCTCTTTGTTTGCGAAATATTTTTTTGCTGACTTGGTATCAGTCATTATTCCCTCAACATAAGGTTTATCAATTATGTAATCTTTAAGCACTCTTTTTATATCTGATACCTTGACTTTTTTCAGATTATCCAAATATGTTTTAAAGTAATCAATATCTAAAATGCACCACCAGAAGCCCACTCCCAAAGCAAAATCAACTGATGACTCAATATCCTGATAAAAATTCATTTTTACCTTTTCCTTTGCCTGAAATAGAATCTCCTCAGTTAAATAGTCATCACTTTCCATGTTTTTTAATTCATTGAAGAATAATGCTCTGACAGTATCAGTATTCTCTGCGGATAAAGAACAATAGAATGTTATTGTGGCTCCGTCTTGTTGTGTGTAATAGCTCAAGTAATATTTGTAAACAAGTCCGGCGTCAACAAGATTCTTATAAAGATTTTGTGATTTAAGCTTCATAATTTCAGTGAGAATGTCCACAGCATAAGTGTCTTCGTTTTTTTTCCCAACATCAGGTCCCCTATATGAAATTGTAAAATCTGTCATTGCAACATCCTGCACTGTTAGAATCACTTTATTTGAATCAAGGTATGGATGTTCTTCAAATTCAAATGACGGAGGATTTTTTTTCTCCCATCTTGAAAAATATTTTTTTGCAAATTTCTCCGTTTTCTTAAAATCAATGTCTCCGACAATAACGAGGGCAGAATTGTTTGGAATATAGTATCTGTCTTTTATTTCAAGCATCTGCTCTCTTGTTGCATTTTCCACAATATTCTTGTCTCCTATTGCATTCTTTCTGTAAAAGAATTTTTCAAACATTGTCTCTTCATTCATCTGATAAAATTTGTATGAGGGCTCAGAAAAATCCCTATTCAGTTCATTTAAAACAACATTTCTTTCTTTTGCAAGTTCTGTAGAATCAAATAATGGATCCATAATTGCATAAGCCATAAATTTCATACCCTGTTCAAAATTTCTTGAAGGAAGAGTGAAAAAATACCGGACTGACTCATTTGATGTCATTCCATTGTATATTATTCCCAGTTCCCGTATTCTCTTGGAATACTCTTCCTGAGATTTCCATTTTTTGTTTCCTTTGAAAAACATATGTTCATAAAGGTGTGACAAACCGCAATTCTCGGGTGATTGAGTGTATGCGCCGTTTCTGACTGCTATTTCAATAGTTACTATCGGCTCGCTTCCTGCTTTTATCATTATCACTTCAAGTCCATTGTCAAGAAATAAGGTTTTATACTCTCTGTCAAGTATTACCATTCCTGAAAAAGTCCATAAAAATGCGATAATTGCAAAGATAAAAATAAGAGTTTTTTTCATATATTCTCCTTTGTGTTTCTTTTCTCAGTCAAAAAGAAAATGATTCCTAACAAACTGAAAATAACAGATAAAATGAAAAACGAAATAGATAAGGCGATTGCCTCTTCTTTTGGTGATGAGGAGAAGAATGTCATGTAAGACCATTCCCTGAGTCCCATACCGTTTATAGTTATAGGTATCATGCTTATTATGGAGATAAATGGGATATAAATCACAAGATCTGTCAATGAAATGTTCAATCCCTGAGCCAAAACAATAAAATAATTTGTAAATACGAAAATTACCTGAATAATGAATGAAAGGAAAAGATTTATTATGAGTTGTTTTTTATGGTTTCTGATGATTCGCAGGGATGTAAACAGGTAATTGATTCTCTCTCCGATTTTTAAGACTGTTATTCTTATGAAAACCCTGTAAAAGGAATTAAATATCTTCTCATTTGAAATTACAATAAAGAAAAGAGCAGAAAAAATAGTGCCTATAAGAGAGAAGGGAATGAAATATTCAATTTTCACTCTGCCAAAGAAAAATATAGGCACAAGAATTACATAGAATATTATTCCGAGAAGCCCTATCCACCTTTCAATGAGTATTGATGAAATAACATCTGAAAGTCGTTTGCCCTTTTCTGCAATGTAAGCCGCCCTTACAACGTCCATACCCACTGTTGAAGGAAGAAAATTGTTGAATAAGATGGATATCATATATATTTTTAATGTCTGCCATAGTGAGATATTAAATCCGTATAAATTGAGTAGCATCTTCCACCTTAATGAAATTATATATGAAAAGAAAAAAAAAGTCAAAAAGGAGAGAGTAAGAAAAAAAGCATTTGAATTCACTATCAATGAAGATGTGGACTGAAAATTAATTCTGTTGAATATTACAAATAGAATAATAATTGTTAAAACTATACGGAGAAATATATTTGCAAATTGTTTCATCAGATAAATATATGTTAACACATTTATTTGTCAAGAGAAAAATACATTTATATCTTTTTTATATATTAAGTATAGCAGTTCAATTATTTAGTGCTTATAACTATTGACATTTTTTATTTTTAGTTCATAATTTATAAGTTAATGTAAAAATAAAAAAGGAGGATTGATGAGGTATATACGGTTCACTCTAATAGCGCTGGTAATAATTGCGCTTTTTGCTTCATGCGAAAGAAAGGTTTCTAGACTTCCTGAAACAGGGGAATCAGGAGGAGAAATTATTGTGGGAATGATAGGAGAACCGGAGAATCTTACTCCGTTTTATCCTTCATTCATATATCATAATGAAATAGCCGATATGCTATTTTTGCCCCTACACAAGAAGGATATGAATGATAAGATAGTCCCGATGCTTGCAACTTCATGGGAGTATTCTGAAGATTTGAAAAAAATTACATACAACCTTAAAAATGATGTTATATGGCAGGATGGAACTCCGGTAACTGCTTATGATGTGGAATATACTTTTAGGGCAATGAAGGACCCAAAAAACAATTATCCGCTGATAATGAAACTTCAAAATATTGATTCCGCAAAGGCGATTTCTAATACAAGAATTGTATTTTTCTTTAATAAAGTTTATCCGATGGCTCTCTTTGATTCAGACATAAAGGCATTACCGAAGCACATTCTTGAAAAAGAGCAGAACTTTGCAAAGGCATCATTCAACAAAAATCCGATAGGAAACGGTCCCTATAAACTTGATAAATGGGAAGCGGGTAAGTATGTCTCTCTTGTAAAAAATGAAAATTATTCTCTTGAAGAGAAGCCACTCATAGAAAAGATAATTTATATGATTTATACTGACCAGGGAATAATGTTTGAGAATATCAAGCAGGGGAAGATTGACATTGCTTATGATATCTCTCCTGAGAAACTCGGTGAGATTAGCAAACTGAAAAATGTAATTCCTGTGAGCAAAAAAGGCAACACATATACATATCTCGGATTCAATGCTTCAAGGAAACCCTTTGACAAAAAGGATTTCAGAAAAGCAATATCAATGCTCATAGACAGAAATGTCCTAATAAAGAATACTCTACAGGGAAACGGAATTCAAGCGAATGGACCTATAACACCGTCATTTTGGGCTTATGCAGAGAAAATAAAACCTGTTGCATTCAATATGTCCAATGGAAAAAATCTTGTGAATGCTACTCTTAAAAAAGAAACAAGGGGCTACACATACAATGGAAAACCATACGTGCTAAATATAATAACTGATAGAAATGACGCAATAATGGTCAATGTGGCGAAAGAAATCGGTCTCCAACTTGAAAATGCCGGTTTAACGGTTAAAGTAACAGACCTTCCTTCCGATTCTTTGATTATAAAGATATTTACACGTGATTATGATATGTATGTGCTTTCATGGCAGGTGGGAGAAGATTTTA